>Ga0209922_103526_pt1 | contig 12332 bp, 14 predicted proteins | sample ThiBiot_500_biof_FD_183946 | JGI IMG/M metagenome (GOLD analysis project Ga0209922, IMG submission 183946) | Wastewater bioreactor microbial communities from Cape Town, South Africa - Thiocy_expt_500_biof (SPAdes) | ecosystem: Engineered > Bioreactor > Thiocyanate-remediating > Anaerobic-Aerobic ...
AGGGTATAGACGTTGTAACCGCTCTGCATGAACACGATGGTCGGGAATTCCAGCATGTCGAGCCCGGTTTTCACGAGTTCGGGGTTGGTGATGATCACCTCCACACCACGGTCAACCTGATCGAACAGCCAGTCCTCCCGTTTTGACGCATCGACGCTTGCCCTCAACACCGCCGTCTTAAAACCTTCCTTTTCAAGAAAGTTTCTCAGTCGGGTGGTGGTGTCACGAGTGCCGGTGTAGGTCGAGTACACCAGAATCCTCCGGCCGCGTGCCTTCTCCGCTTTGCAGATACGCAGCAGTTCCAGCTCTTTCGGACTTGCCTCGGTGCCGTTCAGCAACGCAGGCACGAAAGCGAGTTGCTGCTTCGATCGGGGATGGCGAACCAGCTCGTCACGGAAGCACGTATCCGGCCAGGCAAGCAGCACGTTCAGGACAACACCCAGCAAGCTGGTGTCGCCCTTCCTGAGCGCCTCACGGAGATCTTCGCGCAAGCTCATGCTCAACTCGCGGTAAATCCCGGACATCGCCTCAGTCATAGGTACTTCCGTGAAATGCTCTCGGTAAGGCGGCAGAACATCACCGCCTATATCCTTGAGCTTCAGGAAGACCGTCTGTGGCAGCACATAGCGCATGATTCCCTTCGGGCCGAATCCTGGTCCCTTTGAGGTGCGGTGTGTGATGTTCTTGCCCCGCGCCGTGCGATGCGACTCGCTTTCAGTCTCCTTGAACACGTCCTTCAGGATGCCATGATCGCGCATGAACGACATGCCTGCAGGCCCCAGCGAATTGCGGTTGTTATAGCCGAACCCGTCCTCGATCATCAAACCCGGGTTAAGCCGGTGCAGGAGATAGAACAGATCGTCGGCATAGCCGCCCATCAGGGTGCCGGTCAGGAGCAGGGTCTTCTTGCACTTGCGTGCAAGAACCCCCATCGCCTGCCCTTGCGCGGACCCCTCGTTCTTGTACTCGTGCCCCTCATCCACCACGAGAAGGCCGAAGTAACCCTGCGGAAGGTAGCGCTTGATGTACTCGGTTGCCTGGTAGCCGCCCTGCCCGAAGGAGAACTCGGTGTTGGCCATTGCACGATCCATTCTGCGCGCCTGCCGGTCTGTAAAGAACAGATCGCCTTTGTCGTCCATCAGATTGATGAACTCATAGACGTTGTCCTCAAGCATCCCGGACAGCATGTCCTCGCCGAAGCGATCCAGCAACCTGTCGGCCGTTTTGGAACCGATGGTAGGTATCTGACGCAGGCTCTCCATAACCAGCTCACGCCGGGATTGGGTGTTCCCACGTTTCGATACCAGCGTCCAAAGACGTTCTCCGCATGGCACCCTGTCTTCTAACAGCGCTCCATCCACTACCCGCTTCACCGACTGCTGATTGGTGCAATAGGATCGTGTCTGATTGAGCCTGCTTTCAGCCAAGGTCGCTGGCAAGGGGTTGCCCTCGTCATCCACCAGCAAAGCGCCGCACTTCGGACAGGCTGCATAGGTTCTCACGTGCTTGTCCTGTCCTTCACTCACGATAGTCCGTTTATGGGTGTAGGCCGGCTTCCAGTTGAATCCCATGCGCATGCGCACACGTCCCATGACAAAGAACTCTGGAACGACCGGCTTCTCACGCATCTCCCGTAGCTGCAGGAGTTTGCGCAACGTGTCAGGGCCGTTGAGAATCCAGACCCTGGCATTAGGCACCGTCGCCTTGATTTCGCGCCGCCACTTGTAGACTAGATGCGGTGGCGCGATCACCAAGGTGCGGCGATAGCCCTCCTCGTGCATGACTGCCGCGGCGGCAATCGCCATCATGGTCTTACCCGTACCCATTTCAGCGTTGATAATCGCTGCGGGCTGGGCTTCGTCGACCAGAAGGCGCGTTACAGCCTGGACTGCATCCTGCTGAGGCGGAAAAGGCTTGCGAAGCAACGCTTCCATCAGGATGGCATGCCTGGAATTCGGCACCCCATCGTAGATTGGCGGATTCTGCTGCTGAACCGCGCTCAGTAGCCCTTCCCCGAACTCGTGAATGAAATCGCTCAAAGGAATGACTTCCTGCTGCGATACCTCAATGACTGCTTCCATGACGACTCTCCTGAAAAACGCGGAGGCAGCCGTCCCCTTGCGGGGTGGATGCACCCCGCTGGGTTGAATTGAATTAAATCCCGGCCTCCATGCCCTTGTGGGAACATCGAGGCGTTCCGGCCTCAGGGACTGACCGGACTCATAAGGCGATGCGTGACGCGCATCGGTCGGGCTGAAACTGACAGCCAGCAGTGAAACACTTCAAAGGCCCGGAGCCTTTCTCCAACACGCCGGCTTCAGCCCGCGCGTTCGAGAAAAGCCCCCGGAGGGGCAGTTAAGATTCAAAACATTGCCAGCGATGAATCATCCATACCGATCTTCCAGCGCCTGCTTGATCTGAGCCATGGGGGTAGGCTTAAAGTGGAAATCCAACTCGGCGCCGACACCTGTATCAACAAGCTCTGTGATCGGAATATATCCATACTCGGCATTGATCAAGTCGCCTTGCAGGATGGCATATCCGAAAGCCTGCTCGACCTCCCCTTCCCTGTCCTTCTCGGTGATGTACCAGTGGCAATCACCCAGAAAGTAGTGAAGGTGTGCAATGGCCTCGTCGCCCTTGCCATCTTGCTGGTACGTGACCGGCATACCTTCGACAGTGGCCGCAATCTCGACCATTTTGTCGAAGAAATACTGCCGTTCTTCGCCATTCATACATGTGGCCACGATTCGCTTCTGTCTCTCTGGCATGAACAGCCGAAGACGAAGGAATGCTTCAACGGCCTCACGACGACTGACAGAGTTCACTTTTCCGTCAAGACTGGGCTCTGCCTCGGGAGAACGGGCCGATGGAGTCGGCCGTCCGGGTATTTCAATATGAATGTTGTCTTCAAATAAACGCATGGTGTTCCTCCTTGAATAATCCAAGAGGGGAACACCCCTTGCGGGAATGTTCCCCGCAAGGCGGTTTGAAAAAACTCAACGAATCGAAACGACTGTCCCAAATCCCGGACCCGGGGTGAAGTCGATGCCGGTGATGCTTGGCACAAACTTGTCCGTATAGGTCAGGATTTCTGACACGGAGCCATCGGCACGGGTCTCAAATGTCGTCTTGAGATCACGCTCCTTGAAGGTGTCACCTTTGATCAGGAGACGCCTTCCATTGCCAGACTCCACGACACCCGAGATTTGTCCCGCTGCCAGCGCCAGCGCCAAATGCCAGTCAGAAAGCGCACGCAAGGGTCGGCGGTGAGTATCGCCAGCACGCACAAAGTGCGTCCCGAACATCGGCCAGAGCGTATTCTTGCGAACACGCTCAAGCTCAGCCTGGAGCTGGGGACCGTCAATGCGAATTGACGTGAAGCGTGCTTCGGCCTCATTGATCTGTGGCACCAGGTACTGCTCACCTTGCCAATACTCCGGCAATACGGCGGGCACTTCCCCGCGACCACAGGCCTCCAGCAGCTTCTGCACGCCTGGATCCACTCCGTCTGCACGACGCTTCACGCCAAACACGACGCACTGCCTGAACCGTGTTTCCGGCGCCATGAAGACCTGGACCTGCTCGAAGTGCCGGGCAATCATTCCGGAGAACTCCTTGTCCAGAACGTAGTGCGGAACGATGAGCACCATGACACCGCCGAACTGCAGCCAGGCAACCGTCTTGCGATAGAACACCTTCTCAAGACGATCACCCCGGGAACGATCTCCCGTGGCCGCCTTGTCCGATACGACATCGCCATACGGTGGATTCAGGAACAGCAGTCCCTGACTGCGAGCCGATACAAACACGTCGTTCACATCGCTGTGCGCGACTGTGTCGAGTATCCCCTTGGCATGCCACGCGCGCTCTGCATCGAACTCGATGCCGTTGGCCACGACAGACGCTCCGCACTGAACCAGGTGGTGCTTAACTTCAGCCATTGCCGTTCCTTCGCCGCAGCACGGGTCAAGAATACGCAGTTGCCCACCACCAATGTCAAGCGCCTGGAGAATCCGGGCCAGCGTTACCTCATCCGTCGGGAAATATCCGTTCTTGATAAAGTTCTGGGCCAATCGCGGAAAGATGAGGCTCATGCCGACACCTCGCTTTCCGGCTGGTCCCACTCAGTAACTACCAGTGTCTTTAACAACATGCTGCTCTCCTTATATATTGCGGAGGCAGCCAAATCCCTTGCGGGGTGGTTGCACCCCGCTGGGTTGATAAATCGATGACGCTAAGCTGCAATGGCATTGGCGCTTCGAGCCTGTTCGAGGTATACAGCTTCCTCGCCATTCAGGCCGATCATGCCCGCCTGAACCATTCTCGACACGTCGTCCGAAAATGATTCCGTCAACATGACTTTGGCAGCCGTTACCTTTCCGATCGGTGGATGGTCGCTGTCTTCCAGAAAACTCACGCACTCGGCATGGGTTGCCCGCATGACTACGTCCCTCCAGCTATCGAGTAACGGCACAGGTGAGAGGGTCTTGTACAAAGACCATACCCCCTGCAGCAATCGAGGCCTTGCTTCCGGTGTGAATGGCTCGTCCAGCATGAACCAAGCGGTCTTGGTAGACCTGTCAGGCTTTAGCAGGACTGCATCGTAAATCCAGGTATGGACAAGGTTCCCAAAGAGGGTGTCCCTGGGTAATCGTCCACTGAATTTTGTGAGCCGGTCCGGACTGCGTACATGGACTTGCTCGACCGAGCGGCCATCGCCGTCATTGACTGGCGTGAGGCGGAAGCCAGACATGCCTCCGCAGCTTTCCTTCAGGGTGAATGCGGCGAGAAGCTGCTGAATCGCAGTGTCCCGACCGTACAGGGAGAGGAACATCAACTCGCCAGATTCGTCCCGGATGCAAGCATCCGCATACAGGTCAGAGAGTTCCGATATTTTGTAAAGCATGGCGTGCTCCTGGGAAAAAAGGGGAGCACTTTCCCGGAGGGGAGTCGTGACTCCCCATGGGGTGGTTGAACTGCGATGGAATTCCAGGTCAGAAGACCCGCCGTTTTCAGGAACTGAACGGCATTCAAGGGCAATGCATGACGCGCATCGGTCGAGCTGAAACTGACAGCCAGCAGGCACAACTGCGTTAATTATGCGCGTTTCAAGAGCCTTTACAAGCCTGGCTCAGCCCACATAATCGCCAGCGCCTGCATCGATAATTTCCTCGATATATGCCGCCGCGCTGTGATTGTCTGCACACCGTAGACTGGCTGCCACGGTGATCCAGTCACTCCGAATCAAGGACACATGGGTACATCCGGAAAAGTCCCTCAGCTTTCCTTGAAGAACGCCACCTTGACCAGGTTCAACATCATCTGCGTAAAAGGACACAGCCTCTTCCAGGTCGTCGAGATGGAGGACATGGCGTTTCATTTCGATGGATAACAAGCTGTCCCCTTCTGCAATCGAATGTTCAGCCCGCAAGGTTCTGGAACATGCTTCATCAAGAAGCCTGGCAATGAACCCGCTTTCTGATTCGAGTGGTGCGATGTCACCCGAAATACCGTGCTTCGCCATCACTTTCCCGATCAGGTCCCAGTCGAGCTTATGCTGAGCTTCACTTTCGCAAGCCCCCATCGCTTCGATCAGTGCGCTGACCTGCTGCGCCAGTCTGGTCGTGTCGGCGATCAGCGGCAACAGCACAAGTGCTTGCACTGCGTTGGCGTCAGCCAGTGCGCCACGCAGATCATCGGCCGCAAATCGCAAACAGTCGTTTGCCTTGGTCAGTTGTTCGTTGATACATCTCATTGCTGCTCTCCTGAAAAACGCGGAGGCAGCCGTCCCCTTGCGGGGTGGATGCACCCCGCTGGGTTGAATTGAATTTAATCCCGGCCTCCATGACCTTGTGGGCCATCGAGGCGTTCCGGTCTCAGGGACTGACCGGACTAATAAGGCGATGAGTGACGCGCATCGGTCGGGCTGAAACTGACAGCCAGCAGTGAAACACTTCAAGGGCCCGGAGCCTTTCTCCAACACGCCGGCTTCAGCCCGTGCGTTCGAGAAAAGCCCCCCCGGAGGGAGGGCAAAAACTAACCGCAAGCAATCAGTGCTGCATCGACTTGTTGGCAGCCGCTTGGCCCCTCGATTGCCCAGCGCTTGAGCGCGCTTGCAATCAGGGCGCCGATCGCCATGAACGGCCCATATATCACCGACTGGCCAAGGACTTCATGAGCGGTTGTTTCGCAAAGCCCATCGATCAGACGCTCGGGAATTTGCTTTACCCGGGCGTGCTCGACTGCAGTCAACTGACGGAGCAGGTCAGGGTTGCGCGGGTGGCGGATCTTCGGGTCGGTGCTTCTCACCTTGGCGTAACCCTTGGTGATAGTCCCGATCCGGGTAGAACCGCCATCGAAAACCTGCATCATGAATCCCTTGCCGGCCTCCTTGTCGCGTTCCTGCTTGGCTTTTAGACCCGGCATGGTCGACCACCTTGGGTCGTCGTCGTCGACCTTATCCAGCGAATCTCCAAGCGTGGTCGGGATTCTGTCCGGCACCGCCAGGTCGTTCATCGAAAAGCCCACCCCATTGGTCACGGCCACCATGCAATAGCGCTTGCGGTCCTCGACTGCATTGAAGGACTCACCAGACAGCACCACTTCATGGACTGCGTAGCCAAGGTCTCGCAACTGCGATCGGATGATGGCGCCGCTGGCCGTATCCCGATACTGGGGCACGTTTTCCAGAACCACCACCAACGGGTTGACCGCTGCGACGATCGCCAGAAAGGCAACAGCCAGATGGCCGACCTCGGGATGATCCTCCGGCACGCCAAGCTTGCGCTTGGAGCGTCCGGAGAGGCTGGCACCAGAACATGGAATCCCGGCCTCCAGAATATCCACGTCTGGAAGCTTGGCCATGGCCCAGCGATCAAAGGCCAGTTCCTGCATGGGAGCCGCAATGCCTACGGTGTCGGATTCCCAGCAATCATTGGCTTCCCTGGCATGATCGAGCAGCTCAGGTCTGATCTCATTGGCAAAAATCAGCCTTGAGTCCAGCCCCTCGCGGTATAACCCCGCATGAATCGCATGGCACATGATGCCGCCGCCATGGGAAAGCGACCCGATTTCCAGCGGGTCACCCTGCCCCATCCTGGCGGTAGTTCGCTCGACTCTCTCCTGGCGACGCAGCTCGGATGCAAGCGGAAGGATATGGATTTCCTCCTCCAGCATCACCACCCGTACCGCGCTCATTCCCTCGAACATCTCCAGCAGTTCCCTGCTATTGATGTCGATGACCGGATACTCGCTTTCGCCTCGCCGTTTCCGCGAGACCACACGAATGCCCTGATCAGATCGAGTGAGCACCAGTCTCGCGTCATCCAGCTTGATGTCGAATCGAGTGCCGGGCTTGAATCCAACATGATCCAGATTGGAACCTTGAAGCCACACCCGCGGAGCACCTTTGTTTTCGCCGATCGAGGTGATGAGATAGTGCTTCATTTGTGCACCTCATCCATCCCGAGCGCTTTCCGGCAACGCCTGCGATGCTTCACAATTGCGTCCTGCAAACTTCCTGGCTGAGCCGTGGCCTGGTTTGGTGTGTTAATCACCGGCGCATTACTCAAATCCGTAGGCAGGGTATCCAGATCACTGTAATCAACCGGCTGCCATAACGCAGGTTCAGCAAGCCGTCGCACCTGGTTCCAAACGAATCCGGCCTCGTGCTGCTTTACGGTGCCGACCCCCGTATGACAAAGGGCTTCGTGAATCTCATTGCCCGTGTCGATTTGATGCAAACAGTCATCGTCTGCATACTCAGTATCGGTTGAGACAACCACGTAGCGCAGCGGGAAATCTGCGATCAACTCCTCGACACCGCCTTCGCCCAGCCATACCAGGACCGTTGGAACATTTCGCCCAATGGCCTCGACTGTCTGCATGGATTGAAGCCGTGCAAGCGCTTTGCCGGCAGGATCGAACTCATCGAAGGCTCCCATCGGCGTCTCGTAACCGGCCTCTTCCGCACGCTTGATGGCGACGTCGTAGTGCTCGCCAAGGTCATACGACGATCTGGACAAACTAACATCCGTCTCGAAAAAATCGGACGATCCACCAGAATCGCGGCCGAGCACATAGGTTTTCACATTCATCATTTCCATTTGCATCTCCTAGAAAAAATCCGGAGACAGCCCCTGACGGGGATGCCCCGACAGGGTTAAGAAAATTCGATCTACCGCTTTGCTACTGGCCTTCGACTTCTTCCACCAATTTTGTCACCCACTCAGGAAGGTGATCTGCAAGCACTGTGGAAGAAGTCCGGATGACATCTGCAATGCTTCCGTTTTCCATCGTGACTTTCATGCTGTCGCTACCATCCGTGTCGACATCGAGCACTAGGTAGCGCATCGGATGATCCGATGCCATCCATTGCACGATTCCGCCTTCAAGCCACGCCACAACCGTTGGTTTCGCTTCCGATCCAGCGGTGCCATTGCTTGATTTGGTTGAAGCGGAGAGGTGCGGCATTGCCACATGCGCTTCCTCAAGTGCAGACTGAAGAAGTGCCTCGCGAACAGATGCGGAGTTGCTGCATTCCTGCGCGGCGATCAGGTGCTCGCACGCACGCCTGGCAGCCGCATCACGCTCAATAATCTTGACGCACACCTCAGGCTCGGGCCATTCCTGATATTCACCAACAACCTTGAATTCCAGAACGGCACCAGAATCCCCGGTTTCCTCATAGTCGTCGTACAGCAAGGGCATTTCGGGCGTGTTGTCCCAAATCGTGCAATCAGTGAAAGCCTGATCGGCAATCGAAATCGCGGATTCCTCATTTTTGGCTTGGATGCCCACCCGCACCAAATGCACGTAAGGCAATTCGTACTCAACGAGAAATTTCTTCATGGCCGGCTGCTGCTCGGCGGATAGGTCAGCCATGGCTCTCTCCTACAACAATCTCGAAGCTGCCAGGGCCATTTCCTTCATCGTCCGCCAGGATGATCAAATGCCTTACTTCACCATCCTTGCATCTGATAGCCAGTCCGAAAAACTCGTCGCCGAACTCATCCCCGTCAGTACGAACGGCATCCTCTATGACCCCGCCAACCAAAGGTTTGAGTTGGTCAAGATAGAACTGCGTGTGCTCGTTTGCATCCATTTCCTTCTCCTTTTCAATCAAAAAAAAGGAGGGGAATCCCCCAGAGGGGATTGCACCCTCCGGGTAGCCGCATTGAGCGGAATTCACTTGAAACTACATTTTTGCTGCCACCAGCCAGCGATAAACACCCATCAGACTTGTGAGCGTGAAGCCGATTTGCATAACAACCAGTCCATGCGCACCAACCTTGATTCCATAAACAATCCAGGCACCGTTGGACAGCAGGAACAGCAGCCAGCCGAAGCGGCTTGCCCTCACATTGAGCGAGAGCAATGCAGCGCCAGCCAGACCAAGAAATGCGCCGGCCCATTCAAATGCCCACAGGGGAATATCAGATATAGGGTTCATGCAACTTTAAGGACAGCATTGCCAAGCACTGCCCTAACCTCCTCAGATAGAGATTCTTCCGCCCATTTTCTGCCGACATAGCCCCATACAGCAGACTCATCGATCAGTTTCAGGCGATCACCTTCGGTCGAAAATACATCGACCGCCACTCCGTAACAGTCACCCGCCAGCCAGGCGTTGTACGACTCAAGTGCCTGACGCGCAAATTCGACTGCCTTGGAACGCGCCACATCAATGCCTTCATTGGTCTTGATCGAGTCCATCTCTTCACGAAGGCATTGATCGGGTACCCAAACACCGGCACCCCGAGCCGTATCAAAAAGGCATTGCGGTCCAGAGCCTGTCACAGACCAAACCTGGCCACCATGCTCATAGCAATCGAGCATGACGGTGTAGGGCTCTCCTACTTGGCCTGACAATCTGGCTAATTGCCAAGCCTCATCAAGCAGGCTTTCCCAGGTGACGTGCTCACGTACTATCTCCGCGAGCCAGGATTCCCGGTGATAGGGAAGCTGGCCTGTGAAGTCCCCGACGAAGTACTCAAGCGCCTGATCGCGGCTCAGTCCACTGTTATTGGCGCACTCCAGGATGAACGCAACCAGATCGACCTGAAACCTGGTTCTGACCAACTCCTTCAAGGCAGACTCCGCCTCGCGCTCGACAACTCGCAGGGATAGATCACGTTGCCAGTCCGAATCCAGGCCAAGTGCGGCTTGCATCTTGGCGTGCTGGCCCGAATGACGGTGCGATGAAAAGATATGTCCCATTCCGTCACAGTCGTCTAAAGGATTTTCGACATCATGATCGTCAACAAGGTAGCCAACCGCGACCAGGCCACCCTGCTTTTCGATCTTGTGTTCCACGTAGCTCATGACGCAGGAAGGCTCGAAGCTCAACTCGGCGGTCAATCCATCCACGTCAATCTCGGATACCTTGCGGGTACGGAAATTCATAGCGCTGCTCTCCTAAATAAAAACGCGGAGGCAGCCGAACCCAGTGCGGGGTGGTTGCACCCCGCTGGGTTGAAATAACAAATTGAATCCCGGCTTCCGTAGAAGCGTTCCGGTCTCAGGGACTGACCGGACTCATAAGGTGATGCATGACGCGCATCGGTCGGGCTGTAACTGACAGCCAGCAGAGAAAAGCTGCAGCAGCAATTGCTTAAAGAATTACGTCCTGCGTCCAGGCACCATCCTGCAGTGCCTGTTGAGCAGCGGCATGCGTCTGAAAATACTCAACACTCTCTTTTGAAACAGGGCCATCCCCATCGGCCGTGCCGATATAGAAGCCTGAATTACTTTGAAGCACTTGAAGCGGTAGCTCTAATTTGCACCACTGTCTTGCCAGTTGACCGTACACACCTTTCTCCTTCGATGAAGGGACATCTCCCCAAGAGGGAGTGAAAACGCCCTGCTGGGTTGATGAATTGAATCCCGGCCTCCATGCCCTTGTGGGAGCATCGAGGCATTCCGGTCTCAGGGACTGACCGGACTCATAAGGCGATGCGTGACGCGCATCGGTCGGGCTGATACTGACAGCCAGCAGTGAAACACTTCAAAGGCACGGAGCCTTTCTCCAGCACGCCGGCATAAGCCCGCGCGTTAGAGAAAAGCCCCCCATCTGGGGGCTTTAAAAGAAAATCAGGGCAGAGGCCGATCAATCGGTATCCATTGCTGGATACCCCGGGTTCCGCCCCATTCCATTTCACTTTCAACGAAGCGGCCTACGTCAGGGTGATACTCGCAGAATCGTCCTTCGATCATCCGCCCGAACGATATCGTCCCTGACGCAGAGATCACGACCACCGGCTGTTGTTCACCCGGAAGTGCATCCTGCGTTTTTACCCAGCTGAATTGAACAGGCAGGCACACGACACCATAGGCCTCAGTACCGGGAACAGGTTTTTTCGTACCGGTATCGATCCTGGCCATTCCGAGGAACAGGAAGCCCATTGCATGTCGGCCATTTTTCATTTGCCTATCAATTGCAGCCTCGAAGTCCTCCCTCTCAAGGTGGCACTGTTCGCCACACTCCGCCTGGAAGGCTTCTGCTGCATCCACATACTCAACGTCTGTCGTCGCCAGGATAATCCCGTAACCATCAGGGTCCTTGATGCCAAGCTGGCGAGCAGCTTCTGTGACGGTAATGCCAAGGCCAAATAACATATTGCTCTCCTTAATAAAAAGTAAGGGGAGCACCTTCCCCAAAGGGAGCGTGACTCCCCATGGGGTGGTTGATGAAATTTAATCCCGGCTTCTTGCGAGGCGTTCCGGTTTCAGGGACTGCCCGGACTCAAGCTTTCAAGAAACTCGCTTCATGGCACTACATTCCATGAAATACGCAACGATCAGCCAATTCGGCCAGTGACTCCCACTCATCAAATGAACGGCACTCATCCAGGAATTCCTTGATGAGCGCCAACGCAATCGAGCGGTTCCCACTGTCCAGGGGCAGGAGGTCATTGAATTTCAACCCACCTTCACCATGCAACGCCTTGATGAGCCTGGCCAACGCTCTTCCACCCCCCGAATCCCCCAAACTTCGCAGAATCTGCTCTGCCTGAAGGAACACATCGTTGGCGACTTCCTCAGCCTGTTGGGCACGGAAATCGTCAACTGTGATGGTAAGAATCTCAGCCTGAGGAGGCATGCTCGATTTCATGATTACTTTTCCTTCCTGGACCATCCTTGGGACTTGGCATCGAACACGTAGCCCATCTCCTTCAGCCGGTCACGCTGGTTTCGGAAGACCGCTCGATCCACAGTGGGGTCAAGTTTCACGTCCTTGCTAACCCAGACAAGGTCGGCAAGATCGGCCCCAAACAATTCCAGCAACTCCTGGAAAACCGGATCCTGGTTTTCATGCTCCTGAACCAGCG
>Ga0209922_103527_pt1 | contig 12325 bp, 7 predicted proteins | sample ThiBiot_500_biof_FD_183946 | JGI IMG/M metagenome (GOLD analysis project Ga0209922, IMG submission 183946) | Wastewater bioreactor microbial communities from Cape Town, South Africa - Thiocy_expt_500_biof (SPAdes) | ecosystem: Engineered > Bioreactor > Thiocyanate-remediating > Anaerobic-Aerobic ...
GTTGCTGTTGTTGGTAAAGAGCACATACATATCTTCACCCAGTGCCCCAAAGGATAAAGCATTAAGGTCGACATTATAACTGGTAAAGACGATTACTTTAGCATTGGCAGGTATGGAGCCTGCAGGCTCTATCAGGTTGCCACAGCCATTTGCATTATCAATAGCGGCATTTGCAGTGGCTACTTTTGTAGCGGTGGTCGTATTTTGGATAAACCCGGCGAAAGCAATATTAGTGGTCGCCCAGGCGATATCAATATTACTGACATTAATAGCGCTGGTCCCGGTAGTAAAAATAAAGAACTCATTGAGTCCTTCCGGTGTGGCGCAGGATTTGATGCAGATGCTGGAGATCCGGGGGCACTGTGTTTGTGCCAGGGAGATGAGTGTGCACCATAAAAAAATTATGGATAGGGTAATTATTTTTTTCATGACAAACTGTTGACGCCGCAAAGATTGCCATTACATATTAAGTGAGTGTTAAGCCAACATTATGATTCATGCTTTGATTTCATATATTTATTCCCTTGCAATTGAAATCATTCCAGGCTACCATACACGGCATCGGGGCTGGCCATATCCTTCTGCAAGGTCCGGGAGCTTATTACTTTTCTTTTGGAGTTACTTTTAAGATTAATTGTAATACCTGGGCATAAGGGCGGCCATTTCTCACCGCGGTCTTTACAGGCTGCGTTTCCTTAAAAAAAGCAGCAATTTCTTCCCTGATTTCCGCGGCATTCAAGCCTTCTATCTGTTTCAAGGTCAGCCTGCCCGTTTCTGATAAATCTACCTGTACCCTGTAAATGCCCTCAAGGGCTACGTTTGCATGGCACATCAAAAGAGCGAGTCTGCTATTTAAGTCTTTATTAAAGAGCTCACTTACGGCTTCTTTTTGATAAACAGAATGAAAAATCATTGGTTCTTCCGGAATAATACCCACACCATAACCTACAGGTGATCCCTTAAGTGGCTTATGTTTCACCTGCCGGGTCAGTTTACCTTGTTCATTATAGTATTTCCAGGTTAAACAGGGTGTTTCGCCATAATGATAGGTAACAGAAGACAAAACACCATTTGGATACCATATTTTCTGACAACGTACCCACCACTTCTGTTGTACCAGGCTGTCAAAAGTATGTTGCAACAGTTTACCCTCCTCACTCCAGATCTTCTCAGAGTCCTGCTTACGCTCGTATTCCAGGTTTCCTTCTTCATTCCACCTTTTCAATAAAGTATCCATCCCGTCATCACGATACCAGGTTATTTCCCTGCTTTTACCGTTGACCTTTGCTATGCTCAGGGAGTCCTTTCCTCCAATACCATAATAAAGTGTCGTTCCGGCATCATGGTCCTGCATAGACATTACCGCATTACTGTACAACAAGCCTTCATAGTAAGTATGTGATTTTCTCCTACCCTCTTCTTCAGGCACAATACTATCACTTAATGAGCGCCTATTTGTCATGTATTTTAAACGGACAGGGCTCAGGATACGGCCATCTTTAGATGCCTTCAATGAGGCGATCCATAGCTTATTGGCACCAAAAATCTGGATACTATCTATACTTCCTTTATGAATAAAGTGTATTCTATTGTTATTGATCTGATACTCACTTTCAATAACGGTATAGAATCAAATTGAAATAATTTGGCCTTGTTGGCCTTTATCCTGGCTTTACAATTTACAAATGGATGGTCCTGAGCCTTTCCTGTGCCGCAGATCAGCGACATAATGAGAAATAGGAAAAAGAAGTGAGTTGCGGTGTAATATTTAGTATTCATAAAGAGTCTATATCAGGTATTGGTTAAGTGATCTGTTACCTGATAACAGGATGCAAAAAATACAAAAATGGTTGAAAAGTAGGAAGCAAATAAAATTACCGGGCACTATTGAAGCGTAAGCAATCTTAGATTACCTCAAATATAAAGTTTGATCGCCTGGATAACGATAAAAAGGCTACCCATACGGATAGCCCTTTAAAAATATGTTGTGGTAAAATCATTATACCGGATGTGGCACAATCTTTCACCAGCTACCTTGAAACAAGGTGAAGAAAAAAATTATTTAGTTATAGTACGCCAGAAGAAGCCCGGGTACAGATCACCGTTCCGCCACCATTTGCAGGTGCTGACTGGAGAATGAATGTAAAGGCATCAGCTTGTGAATTAAAGAAATAAAACGGCCCGTAATAAACCGGTGTACCGGATGAGTTATAATAAAAGAATTGAACAGAGGTATGATACTTACAGGCGTTAATTGCAGTGGCAATACCAGGTACATATTCCGGGTTTTCTGTAGCTACAGGTTGGATGGCGAAAGATGCAATGGTTGCAGAAAAAATCAGACTTAAACTCAAAATAACTTTTTTCATAATCTAATTAAAAATTTAAAAGAATTTAAAGAAATAAGAAAACTAAAATTCTTGGCCTTCGAAGTTTAATTTTCATTGGTTTAATTGAATGTCAAATATCTAACTATCTACAAATCAAAAAAATAGACATCAAAAAAGCAACAACTAAGGCGTTATAAAAAAGTTAATTAAAGAGACTACGCTTAGGGATAGCCAGAAGAATGGGTCAAAGATATATGCCGAATGTAAGTATCAAATTTACGGTAGCTTTCAAGTATTAAGACATAATAAAAGCCAGGACACTTTACAGCATCCTGGCTTTGTACTTTTTAAATCTATGCGGTCTGAGACCGCTTATAATCTGTAGTTCAACATGCGCTACGCTAACATGTCGAACAGCAGGGTGCTATCAAACTAAAGGTATATCATTTTTCCATTGCTTTTCGAGCTCCCCATTTGTATACAACGCAATTGGAACTTCTGAAAGATTTTCCATTAATAAACAAGAAGTGCATAGCAAAGTTGACATCTTCTTTGCAATCTTGGAAATTAATAAATACACTTTATTTATGTCTTCTTCAATACCAACATGAAAATCAATTGCAATTGGATAAGGCGTAATATCAAATTCACGTAGAAAAACATTATCTTCCTCCAAATTATTTTCAGTTAGAAATTTTTCGGCATATTCATGAGATTCTTTAAAATCGTAAAAGGTATGATAAGTATTAAAAGAATTCGCCAAAATGTCAATATCACACTGTATATTTTCATCTTCTTTAAATATTGAACCTACTTTGTTTAATTCTTGTATTTTTACACAAATTGTTATACTCTCCATATTTTATCTTTTAAATTTTGGCAAACTACTTTCATTAATCACTGTTATCCTCACATTAGGAATTTTTGGAGTGAAATTATTAAAAAAACGTTGATATTCCTGTAATGTAGCTTTTGCCCCTGTAGGTCTAACAATTACAACTGTTCCTCCAGACCCTACTTGAGAAACGCCTTTATTAACTTGGTCTGCCGCATTCCTACCTAATCCGCTTAATCTTTTTACATCTACTTTACCAAAACCCTCAACATACATATCATAGGTTGCTCCTTTTGAAACTGCATCTGGAGCTTTGTCATCAATAAGAGTAACCTTTCTACCTGAGTTTTTGTAAGCTTCTGCAACTCTTAATTCAGCAGTTGTTCCTGGATGACCTGCTTCCAATTCTTTAATTTTTCTACTCAACGCTTTAGGATTTGAATTTATAGAACCGCCGCCTCTTAAATTTGCAACATTAAGCCCTAAACCAGCCCAAAACATAGGACTCTTGACCGCTTGCTTATTCATCTCCTTTACAGCTGCCCATTGCTGTCCATCTATGGCTAAAAGGTCTATTTTGTCAAGATGTCGCGATTGAAAGTTTCCCAATCCGTTTGTATTATAAGAGAATGCTTCAAACTCATAAATATCATTATGTTTTTTGAAATCAGATAAACCCCAAGGCATAATTAGAAAATCAGTTCGTATACCATTTTTTATGACAGAACGATTGCCATTGCTATCAAAATCATCCATCAGATTTACTTGTATACTTGCGGTATAATACAATGGATTTCCTATTGCTTTCCCATTACCGTCCGTTTTGTAATACGGTCTTACATTATAGTTGCCAACTTCAAAGTCGTTTTTTGAAGATCCTCCTATACCTGTTGGAGGATCAAATCCTTTCCATTCTGCGTAATCGTAAGGAATTACACCTGATTTGTATCTTGGTGTTTGTTGTAATGCTTGACTTGCCCCCGCTTGGTCCTCCCCCGGATCTGCTCCATTCAAATCATTCCACACGATCGGGTTATTAAAGGAGTAATTATACGGGCTCATTCCGGCATACTTGGATTCCATCGGATCGATCGCCGTCCACCTGGCTAACCAAGGGATATAATACCTTGCTCCGTGGTAATACAAGCCCGATTCCTCATCGCGTTCCTTGCCCGTGTAGCGGTATCGCTTGGCTACGGCATTAATGGTGGCACTCTTAGCCTGGAAGGCCGTGGTGCCGTAAGGATGATACTCCTCGTAACTAATGATATTAGCTCCTTCATCCAACTCCAAAGAAGCCGATTGCAGATGATTGGAGTACACATACCGTGTTAAAGCAGGTAGACTATCATCCGTACCAATGATACGCTTTTCCAGCATAGCAATGCGACCTGCACTTGTCCCCAACGGTTTGGTGGATCATCAGAGATATGCACCGTCTGCCTTTCTAAAGCTTGCACTGAGCCCGCCGAATGTGTCAAAGAACCTGATTCAAATTTACGGTAGATTTTAAGTACTATGAAACAATAAAGCCAGGACACTTTACAGCATCCTGGCATTGTACTTTTTAAATTTATGCGGTCTGAGACCGCTTATAATCTGTAGTTCGACATACGCTACGCTAACATGTCGAACAGCAGGGATAATTGCTCTAAGATGCGATGCCGGTAGTCAAAGATATGTTGTAATTTTTTTCGCACCATTAGTGTATGGGCTATTTTACCGAGGAAGCCCATAGGCAATGCATAATCTATGGTATCTTTTACCAATACACCTTGTTCGTTAGGGATAAACTCGTGGAAATGGTTCCAGAGTTTATAGGGCCCTTTTTCCTGGAAGTCGGTAAAACTTTTTCTTTCTTCGACCTGGGTAATGCGGGTGCGCCAGCGCATCGGGATTCCGAGCAGGGGGCTGACTTTGTAATCGATGATCATGCCTTCATGAATGGTTTCATCGGGCAGATCTGTCTTTACCAGGAACTTCATCTCCTTTGGTGTGATGCGGGCAAGGTTGTAGGGAGAGGAAAAGAACTTCCAGGCCGTGTCTATATCGCAATGAAGTTGTTGTGTTCTGCTTAGCCGGTAGCTCATGGGTTTATTGTTTCGGGTGAAAGATGCAGCTTATTAGTGGTTGAACGGTCTTGTAAATTTAATGCATTGTTGGGTATATATGGGCCTTTATTATGTCTTTTTAAAATAATCAATTGGCCTGCCGAATATATCAAAGATACTTGTACCCGAAGAGGTATCAAATTTACGGTAGCTTTTTTCAAGTACTCAGACATAATAAAGCCAGGACACTTTACAGTATCCTGGCTTTGCAAGTTTTAAATTTATGCGGTCTCAGACCGCCTATAATCTGCTGTTCGACATACGCTACGCTAACATGTCGAACAGCAGGAATCTTAATTTAGTCTAAAATACAATTCGCAAGAGAGTCAATGCTCTTACCTTTAATTATTATTAAAGAATCATCATCGTCTAAAAAACTAATTTCATTATTATTTCTGAAACTTAGAAGCCACCCACACGACTCACTTTTTTGTCCATTCCATAAATATTCCTGAATGTTGCTTACCTCACTCTCTGAATAATCAATGTCTAGGAATAAGTCCTTTACAGGATATTCAAATTTATTTCCATCAATTATTTCAATGGTGCTTGTGGGTTCATGTTCTTGTAATCGAATACTTGCTTTACCTTCTGAAATAGAAAATTTGTACCAAATGCCATCTCCAGTTTTTGCAAATAAAGCGATCAATTCACTTTTAAGAAACCCATCGATATAAAAAGCCATAGACTTAAAGCTAACTATTTTTCTTCCAATAAGTTTTTCTTTCATTTTATTTAAATTTAGATGATCTACCTTTTATAATTGTATCAAATTCATATTTATTATTTTCTAACACTCTAAGACTAACAGTGTTTCCAGTAGTTTGACTGTAAACATGGATGAGATCATAGTTGCCTCTAAGATGTTCTTGAGGGATAATACCAGTAACTTCACTTGGATGTTTTAATGTATTTCTTATCGATTCAATTGCTTGGTTAAATCCTTCTTTGCCTGCACCAAAAGGTAGTTCTCCTTTTCCTAATTTCTTACCCAATTTTTGATTTATTCTAGATTTTTGATCGTTCATAAATTCATCAACATTTGGAATATTAAGTTTCGAACTAGCTATTTTTTCAACCTCTATCTGTGCAGCATATATTCTATCTTGTTCTGTAGCATTCCCTGTAGCTAAACGAATTTGAATTTCCAAAATTTCCTGTGCAGATAATTTACTAATATCAGTAGTTATTCTTTGAGGAGGAGGAAGCTTTGTTTTATCATTATTTTTTTGTGTTTCGTAATTCTTTTTGTCACTCATTGAGATAAAAGGAGAAGAATTTCCACCACTCAAACTTTGCGCAAAATTTCTAAATTTCTGCTCCGGGCTTTGATATATTGGGGATGGAGCGACATATGCTGCATCAGCATATATTGTGCGCGGTACCGATGGGAGTGATGGCGCCGGACGCCACATGCTTCCAGGCTGTATTCCCGGTTTTGGAGTATAGTAAGGACTAGGCTTGAATCCTGCAGGGCCTATATTTAGAGGTCCGCGAGGCATATTTGGTCGGGATGCTCGGAGTGGAACAAGTCTTCCGTTAGCATTTATTCCTAATCCTCCTCTTAATGCTAATCTTGCATTTATTCTATTCGTAGCACGATTGGGGTTAACCCGCAAGGTACCAGCCACTTGTTCTCCATTTGGGTCATTAAATCTAACCGGATTGTCATAGCAATATTCGTAGGGGCTTGCAGTTAGCTCTAAAAATTCTCGTTCCTTATTCTTCTCTAATCCATATCCTTTAGCGAGGTTATAATTTTCATTATTAATCGGATCAATCGCCGTCCACCTTGCTAACCAAGGAATATAATACCTTGCTCCGTGGTAATACAAGCCGGATTCTTCATCTCTTTCTTTACCGGTGTATCGGTAACGTTTAGCTACTGTATTAATCGTTGCATTCTTAGCCTGGAAGGCGGTCGTACCATAAGGATGATACTCCTCGTAGCTGATGATATCACCTATTCCGTCCAGCTCTAAAGCAGCCGACTGCAAGTGATTGGAATAAACATACCGTACTAAAGTCTCCGCGGCATCATCGGTACCGACTGTACGCTTTTCGAGCATCGCAATTCGGCCGGCATCATCGGATACATGCACCGTGGTGCGCTCAATAGTCAAAGAACTTCCTTCAAATTTACGGTAGATTTCAAAGCCACCCAAATAGATTCTTTCCTCTTTGATGTTGCCTTTATCTACATATTTACGGATACGCTCACCTCCCCCGTACTGGTACCAAGCCTTTTCGGGGGTATCAGGATCACTGCTCTTCTGAATATAAGCTAATTCATTGTGTGCATTCCAGCCCATCTGCTGCAGATGCGGCAGGGCCAGCATATTGCCCCGGGCATCGTAGAGGTAGTTATGGGTTACTCCGCCCATCGTGGTATTGTCCAGCTGATTATTAGGCGTAACGCTATAATCATAGCTGCGGGTATAACTACCATTACCATCAGGGGTAATATGGCGCAATTCCAAAATATTACCTACCGCATCATAAGTGTATTTCTGGATATAGTTCCTGCAGGCATCACTGGCAAAGGAGGTCATCCGTTCCGCATCATCAAAACTGTCCGTATTGTTACTGCTGATCTGCTCGCGGCCACTGGCCTCTATAAGGCGATAGAGCGCATCATAAGTAAAATGCTGTGTAGGCTCAATAATAGCATTGGCATAAAACAAAGTCTGCTGCGCGGCATCGCTGATCCGGGTGATATTACCCGAAGGATCATAGGTATAATTCAGGTCCTGTACGATCACATTATCACGGAGCCTTACGGTAAACATACGGCGCAGGCTATAGTTAAGCTCATCATAGCGGTATGAGGTCTTGGTGCTATTGCCATACCAGATGGCCAGGCGCTGGCCTTTGGCATCATGATGGATATCCTCGACATACGGCGTACCATTCAGCCATAGCTTCTGCAAAGCCCCGCTGCGGTTGTATTGCATGCGCTGGATATTATCACCCGGATCGGTAGTAATCACCGGCCTTCCCAGGCCATCATACTGCACGGAGCTTTCAAAAACTTCTGTGCTCAGTAATGTACTTTCCGGCAGTCCGGCCCAGTTGATGGTCCCCTCACCGGTAGCCAGGCTGACGGTAGGATTAGCCAGTAATCTTTGCTGTGTTTCGCGTACCGCGCCTTTAAAGTCATAACGCGCTACGGTTTGTTTCCCGCTCTGGTCATAATGCAGCCATAAAGCGCCGCGCATATTGTACACGGCCGCATTGCTGCGCGTTTCTCCATAGATCCAGTGTTCGGCGAGAGATTCCTCGACTGCGCTCGGAATGACGATTGGCTTACTTAAATAGCGATTTACCGGTCTGCGGAGCACATCATACTTCATATAAGTACGTCGCTCTTCGGTATCCCAGGCGTATAGGGGCTGACCGGCTACATCCAGTAAGGTGTAGGCGGTACCACTATCGATACTTTGCTGGAAGCAAGGCACCTGCAGCATATTATATCGGTAGCTTAATGGTACTTTGCCATTACCATCTTTGATACTTAATCTTTGCCCCTGGATGTCTAATACCTCGTAACTGTGTATAGGAACATTAATACCATCGTTCTGTATGGTATAAAAACCACGTGCCAGGCTATCGGTATGCACGATGGTAGGTGTATTTGCATGTGCCGCTGCTTTCTGTGCTGCCAGTTCTTCTGCTGTTCCCATACCGCCATCAAAACGTTCCTGGTACCACCAGCTTTCCAGTACGGTATCATTGGCATCATAGATCTCCTGCTGCCAGCTGGTCCATACCGTGCGGATAAAGGTGCCATCGGGTATCCGGGTTTCCTGTACCCGGCCTAATGGATCGTAATACATCCTGGGGCTCACCCCTTGAGCTGCTGCCTGCTCGGTGGTATCGCATTCATGAGAGGCACTGAAGTAAGGCTCGTATTGCATCACTTCTTTGCCTTTATTGTTATACACAGTGCGGCCGGTACCGATCCACCCTTCGACGGTGCTCAGGGTGACATTCGTATGCGGTTCGCAGTTATGTTTATGCATGAGTACCCTGCCCAGTCCATCGCTGTAGCTCATACGGATGAGGTAGTGGGGCGCATTGACCGAAGCCCCGAAGGTATGCTCGCTGCAGGCGATCATGGCCACCCGTGCCGGACCATCACTCCAGTCATACACACAGCGCCAGCTGGCATGTTGCAGGAGTTCTTCGGCATAGGTATCGGGGTCCTGCCAGAAGGCGGCCTGATGGGCCAGGTCGGTACTGCCGTCTATATCGATCAGCTCATCATCATTGAGATCGGCCAGGAGGCTGTCGCCTTCAGTGCCATTATCTTTACCTTTCAGGGCCATGGCCACGGCCATGCCCAAAGCATCATAAAGGAGCTCGCTGATATTATTGTTGGCATCTTTCATCGCTACAGGCTGCAGGTTATGCCAGTCGTAGCCCAGTATGGTACTGGTATTGCCCAGGGCATCGGTAGTGCTTTTGGGCAGCAGGTAAGTGTTGTCCCAGAAGGCCACCGTGGTCTCCACATTCCAGGGATCGATAAAACGCTCCGGGGTATAGAATTTAGTTTCCGGCTGTGCGGAGTAAATGGCTCTTCCCGAAGATAGCCACCAGCCCTCATCTGCCCGGTTGACTATGACATAGCCGGCTTCTTCCATCATAGCTGTAGTGACCCGGCTGCCATAAATACTGCTCAGGTCTGCAGGACTGTACACTCTCTGGTAACTTTCATAAGGTAAAGCCTGCACTCCAAGCTCACCGAGCGCTAAATAGCTAGTCACCGCATCATTGTAAAAGTAGGTCCTGCTATGGCTCAGCAATCGTTTGGTATCTGGTACAGGGGTATCTACGAAGTCAATAGCCCGGGTGTAGAAGCTAGCATTTTTGAGCTCATCGATGGTGTATAGTGCGCCTGTAGGTGGCGCGATCTTTAGTTCATAGGCCATTTGCTCATAAGGCAAAGGCAGGCGGTAGTTAAGGGCTTGGTCGGTGATCCCGTTGGTGTAGCGGGATAAACTAAAGGTGATATGGGTTTTAGCCTGTTCTTGCTTTACGATCTCAGGCAGCAGATCGTCGGGACGTTTACGGCCGTAAGCAACACTGGCCTGCTTTTCCACTTGTCCGTACTGGTCGGTGGCCAGTACAAAGCTGTGGCTGATGCGCGGATCTTCCTTATTGCCCTCGCAGCTGAAGGCGATCTGCTGCTGCTGCAGGCTCATAAAGCTGCCCTGCTTTGGTGCCAGCCATGCTGTTCCGGCTGTAGCTGCCTCAGGACTGCGCTGGATACATTTTACGGTATAGGCAAAGGCCGTTACGGTATAGATATGCGGTTCCATGCCGGAAGGTAAGGCATACACTTCCTGGCGGAGTGGTGAACCTTTTAAGGCACGATAGGCCTCGCGTTGCTCTTGTATATTTAAGCCCGGCGTGTCGATATTAATTATCGGTAGCAGGCTGCCATCTTCCAATGGCGTATCCCAACCTTCGAAGGGTAAATACTCTTTGGCAAACTCGGTATGTAAAGCATCACCGCGCAGCCAGGCACCGGTATGGTACCAGCTCTTGGTGAGTACAGGGTCCTGGTCGAGGCTGCCTGCCGTATGGTCCACGCTGTCGATATCTATGGTCTCTACATAACCGAAGCCGCGGAACTCGCGCTCTTCATGATCATAATAGCCATGACGGTAGCGGTAGCTTTGGCTAAAGCGGCTGTCGCTCACTTTATCATAAGTCGTTACTTGTTCCACGCACTGCACGGGGAAGGGTAACCTGCTGGCCCAGCGGATACCTGCCTGTTTATCTTCCAGGTAATATTGTGTGGAGCTTTTATAGGCCAGGCTCACGGTTTTACCCATACCGTTTTCATAAGCGACCATTAAGTGGGGCTTAAGGCCTTCCATGAGGTCGATGTATTGTAAAGGTGCCGTGGCATGCTCCGCCAATGGGGAGCTCCAGACCAGGCATCCGGTGCCTTTGCCCAGGAAGTCCATCACGGCCAGTTTGCTGAAGCTGTCGGTAGCCGGCAGGGGATGGATGTGCACGGCTTCGCCCCAGGCATTGCCGGAGTAGTTGAGGTAGGCGGTACAGGTATTTTTACCGGTATAGAGGATATCGGCAGCGCCGGTACCACTGATGTCGGAAAGGCTGATGTATTGCGGGTTGAAGGCATCCTGCTGATCAAAAATGGGCGCGTTCTCCATGCTTACTTTAGCACCGAACTTGCCATAACCTTTGTTCGGCCAGTAGCAGATCTCGCCATTGCGCACGCGAACCAGGTCGGTCAATCCGTCGCCGTTGATATCGGCCAGGAAAATGCTTTGTACGCTATCGCGTAATAGCAGTACCGGTCCTTTTTCTTCATCCTGGAAAACAGGCGAATGCCCGCCTTCATCAAAACCTTGCTTGCCCAGGTTTTCCCACCAGGTCCAGGCACGGTCTTCGGTAATGAGTACATCGGCTTTACCATCCCCATTCAGGTCCAGCATTTTGGTAAAAGGACTGTCCCAATTGATCTGTGCTACCTGCTCAAAGGGACAGAAGGGTGCCCAGTCTCTTTTGTAGGCGGTATAGGCATCGGGGCCGTCGAGTTGCCAGAAGCCTTTATTGCTCTCCACTACCTGCCTGCGGCCATCACCGTCCAGGTCCTGGAATTGGAGTTCACTGCCCAGCCCGGAGAAGGAAGGCTTTTCTGCCACTTGCCTGGGTACATCAAAATGACCATTGCCGAGGTTGTGCTTGTACCACCAGCCTCCGGCCTGCTCGCTGAGGATACCGCTGATGCCTTCGCCATCGAGGTCGATCCACTGGTAAGGACCGGTAAGGCCCTGGGGAGCGCCTTTAAAATCGGCTTCGGCTACTTGCCGGATCTCTGTATTCCATTGCAGGGGGCTATAGCTCATGGTCATGGCCGGTAAGGCCTTGGACTTAAAGGCTCCGGGGCTGCTCCATTTATAACCTCTGGAAGTAGCTTTGATAATGTAATCGGCTTCTACATCTCCCGTAGCCTCATCGGCTACATAGGCCAGTTCCAGGCTGCGTACCAGTGTGGGCGCGCCTGAGTTTAA
>Ga0209922_103528_pt1 | contig 12324 bp, 7 predicted proteins | sample ThiBiot_500_biof_FD_183946 | JGI IMG/M metagenome (GOLD analysis project Ga0209922, IMG submission 183946) | Wastewater bioreactor microbial communities from Cape Town, South Africa - Thiocy_expt_500_biof (SPAdes) | ecosystem: Engineered > Bioreactor > Thiocyanate-remediating > Anaerobic-Aerobic ...
TGTTTGTGCTGCTCCTCCATTGATGGTATAAGTAAAGGTATAAGGAGCTGTTCCCCCTGAACCTGTAAAGGTAACCACTGGTGAAGTGCCCTGCTGACAAACTGTGGTGCTGCCAGAGATAGAGGCGGTTGAAATGGGAGTTCCCGTCACATCCCACGCACAAGTAGTCGTATTAAATGTAGCTGTTTCATAACAAGCCGTTGTCGGAGTAGGCGGCTGTGTGCCTGTTACATCCCATGTACAGGTAGTTGCATTAAAAGTTGCTGTCTCATAACAAGCCGTTGTTGGAGCAGATGGCTGCGTACCTGTTACATCCCACACACAAGTAGTTGTATTGAATGTAGCCGTTTCATAGCAAGCAATAGTTGGTTGTACAGGCTGCGTTCCTGTTACATCCCATGTACAGGTAGTTGTATTGAAAGTTGCTGTCTCATAACATGCTGTCGTTGGAGCAGGTGGTTGTGTACCTGTTACATCCCACACGCAAGTGGTTGTATTGAAAGTTGCTGTCTCATAGCAAGCAATAGTTGGTTGTACAGGCTGCGTTCCTGTTACATCCCATATACAGGTAGTTGTATTAAACGTTGCTGTCTCATAACATGCTGTTGTCGGAGCTGGTGGTTGCGTACCTATCACATCCCACGCACAGGTAGTTGTATTGAATGTAGCTGTCTCATAACATGCTGTCGTTGGAGCAGGAGGCTGCGTTCCTGTTACATCCCATGTACAGGTAGTTGTATTAAACGTTGCTGTCTCATAACATGCTGTTGTCGGAGTAGGTGGTTGCGTACCTGTCACATCCCACGCACAGGTAGTTGTATTGAATGTAGCTGTCTCATAACATGCTGTCGTTGGAGCAGGAGGCTGCGTACCTGTTACATCCCATGTACAGGTAGTTGTATTAAACGTTGCTGTCTCATAGCAAGCTGTTGTTGGAGTAGGTGGTTGCGTACCTGTTACATCCCACACGCAAGTGGTTGTATTGAATGTAGCCGTTTCATAGCAAGCAATAGTTGGTTGTACAGGCTGCGTTCCTGTTACATCCCATGTACAGGTAGTTGTATTAAACGTTGCTGTCTCATAACATGCTGTTGTCGGAGCTGGTGGTTGCGTACCTGTCACATCCCACGCACAAGTAGTCGTATTGAATGTAGCTGTCTCATAACATGCTGTCGTTGGAGCAGGTGGTTGTGTACCTGTTATATCCCACACGCAAGTGGTTGTATTGAAAGTTGCTGTCTCATAACATGCTGTCGTTGGAGCAGGTGGTTGCGTACCTGTCACATCCCACGTACAGGTAGTTGTATTGAATGTAGCTGTCTCATAGCATACTGTCGTTGGGACAGGTGCTTGAGTACCTGTTACATCCCATGTACAGGTAGTTGTATTAAACGTTGCCGTCTCATAACATGCTGTCGTTGGAGTAGGTGGTTGCGTACCTGTTACATCCCATGTACAGGTAGTTGAATTAAATGTAGCTGTCTCATAACATGCTGCCGTTGGGGTAGGTGGCTGCGTACCTGTCACATCCCACACACAAGTAGTTGTATTGAATGTAGCCGTTTCATAGCAAGCAATAGTTGGTTGTACAGGCTGCGTACCTGTTACATCCCATGTACAGGTAGTTGTATTAAACGTTGCCGTCTCATAACATGCTGTTGTCGGAGTAGGTGGTGCAGGAAGCTGGTCATCGATTGTAAACGGATTGGAATCTGCATAACAAGATGATGCAGTGCTTGTTACACGAACCGTGTAAGGGCCTCCTGAGCCTGTAATCGCTCCCGTACTGCTGATTGTTGCACCTGCCGGTGTTATTGTGTAAGTAAACTGAGTATTGTCGTAGCCTGTAATCTGTGCTGAACCTGCTGCCGAACAAGTAGCCGGAGTAGTTGTAACCACAGGTATTGTTGGAGTAGGATTAACGTTTACTGTATAAACTTCAGGATTTCCCGGACACGCACCTAATTGAGGTGTAATTGTATAAACAACTTGCTCTGTAGTGCTTGTCGGGTTAGTTAACGTTTGATGTATCGCATTCCCTGATCCGTCAGATGCCCCTGTTACATTAACTGCTGAATGTGTCCATGTATAGGTTACTCCTCCCCCGTAGCTGGATGATAAGGCTCCTGTTGTCTGACCTCCTGAACAGATATCTTCTATCTGAGGAGTAATAACCACATCTGGCGTCGGTGAAACATTGATAGTTGTATTAGCCGGTGTAGCACAAGTAGAAACACCCGATGTTACCGTATAGGTAACTGTTCCGCCAGTGGTCGTTCCTATCGTTTCCTGAATGGAAGAGGCAGTCGTACCGCCACCGTTATTAAATCCGTTTGTACCTGTGCCTGTAGCTGTCCATGTGAAAGAAGCTCCTGAAGGATTGGATGTCACTACAATATCGGTTGTTTCACCAGAACAAATTGTTGATTTGGCAGGTGTAAGCGTATAAATAATTGCGGGATGAACATTAATCGTAACCATTACAGGATTCCCCGGGCATGAACCTGCAACAGGAGTGATAGTATAGACCACTTGTCCTGTAACATTTGCCGGATTAGATGTTAAAGTCTGGTTGATACTTGAACCGGAACCTCCGGAAGCCCCCGAAACATTGGTCGGTGCAACTGTCCAGTTAAAAGTCGTTCCTGCAACATTGGATGTTAAGGTAATTCCCGTAGCAGATCCCGAACAGATATCATTATCAGCAACTGCTGCCGTTACCACCGGTGTTTTGTTGACGGTTACAGTTGCTGTTGCTGTCGGACTACAACTTACACCGGATTGCATAATTGTATAGACAACACTTCCTGCTCCCGAACCTGTTGCAAGTAACACATCAGTAACTTGCCCACTTGTTGTTCCCGAACCGGAATTCCCACCACTTGCATTCGTTTGTGTTGTTGCAAACCAGTTAAAATTAGCTCCGGAAGGGGTAGATGTTACTGCTAAATTAGCAGGGTTTCCTGAACAAATTGATTTATTTGAAACAGCGAATGTTACTGCACCGTTTACGTTAATTGTAACGACAACAGGCGTACCCGGACAAAGACCGCCAATAGATGGTGTTATCGTATAAGTAACCGTTCCTGCCGCTTGTGTGGTTGAAAGCGTATTTGAAATACTTGTTGTTGAAACATTTGTTCCATTGGCTTGCCCCGTAACACCTCCTGTCACAGAAGTCGTCCATGTGTAAGTGGTGTTTGGTACAGTAGAAGATAAATTAATCGTTGCCGTTTGGCCCGAGCATATTGTAGATGCCATAGGTGTAGCCGTAAGAACAGGAGGAGGAGTTACTGTAACAGCGACTACTACCGGAGTTGTACAAGCTGCTCCTGACGGAGTAATTGTATAAGTAGCCGTTCCCGGAGCAGTAGAGCTTGTTGCGGTCAATGGCTGATTGATAGTCCCTACTGTCGAGCCAGAACCTCCGGATGCTCCGGAAACTCCTGTTTGAGCAACTGTCCATGTATAATTAATTGTTGACGCACCAGACGATGGAGATACTGTAATTCCCGAAGGGCTGCCTGAACAAATTGTGCCTGAAGCTAATGTTGCGGAAATTCCTACTCCGGCATTCACGGTTACGGTATGCGTAAAAGGATTACCTGCACAACCATTTAAAGTAGGTGTGATAGTATATGTTGCCGTTCCCGGAGCAGCCGTTCTTGTCAATGCCTGATTGATACTTGTTCCGGAACCGTTTGTTCCACCTGTAATTCCTGACTGCGCTACTGTCCATGAAAAAGTCGAGCCGGCAGGAGTTGCCGTTAAATTAACATTTGCCGTAGCCCCGGAACAAATAGAAGATGTTGTGTTACTACCAGAAGGCCTAGGCTTTACTGTTATAACCTTAGATACCGGGCAACCCGAAGGACCGTGATACGTGATCGTAGCTGTACCGGGAGAAACTCCTGTAACGTTACCGACAGCATCTACAGTGGCAACAGCTGTATTCGAACTTTCCCAGTAAGAGGTATAGCGAATAATAACAATACCGGCAGCACCGGCACCAGAGCTTCTCATATTATTGCTATATCTTGAACCAGCTGCTCCTCCACTACCTGTATTGGCTGCTCCCGGAGCACCATTTGCATTTCGGGTAAAATTTCCCCCAACGCCGCTACCGCCGTTTGAATTACCATTCCTGCTAGCACCTGCTCCTCCCCCTGCATACCATAAGTTTGTGCCCGATATATTACTTTGCAATCCTGCTCCTCCGGAAGTGCTACCTGATGTTGCCCGAGTTCCTGCTCCTCCGGTACCTCCACCTCCACCTCCATCACCACCGCTACCGCCGGAACCTCCACCATTTTTTCCAGTACCATTACCAGTTCCCCCGGAACTCTCTTGTCCGGCTCCTCCTCCGGAACCTCCGCTTGTCAATCCGTTTCTTCCATTTCCTTGGCTGTAATCTTTTCTTGTATAACCACCTCCGCCACCTCCGCCAGCAGTAATTCCAAAGGCAGAAGATGAACTACCGTCATTACCGAATGTAGCAGTTGTAACTGCTCCTCCTCCGGTTCCCACAGTAATTGTATGATTTCCGGCAGAAACTGTATAACCGGTGGCTGTTAGAAAACCTCCTGCACCACCACCACCAGCTTCTCTGTTTGTACCACCACTATCAGGGCCACCGCCAGAGCCACCACCACCAACAATCAAGTAACTGGCATTCGTAATAGTGTGTCCGTTCGTATTAAAACTACCTGATGAAGTAAAAGTATGAACTCTATCATTTCCAACTTGAGTTATTGTACCGCCTGTCGGCTGGTTTGTCACTAAAGTAATCGTGCTGCCCTGGCAAACCTCATCAGGTCCTGTAATAGCATTTGTAGTATTGCTTGTTAATGTTACAGTTGCTGTACCCGTAGCAGGACAGCCGTTCAGAAGAGCTGTGAATGTATATGTCGCTGTACCTGCCCCTGTCAATGCCTGGTTGACAGATGTACCTGAGCCGGCTTGCGCTCCTGAAACGGTTCCTGTTACTGAAACACTCCAATTGACAGAGGCTCCTGCCGGAGTAACTGATACGGCAATATTCGAATTACCATTACCACAAAGACTTGGTGCGTTATTAGTGATAGTAATAACTGGTGCAGGGTTAACTGTTACTACGGCATTTATCGGGGTACCGGGGCAGCCATCAAAAGACGGTGTTATTGTATAAGTTGCCGTACCCGGATTTGAACCGGTTGCTGTCAGCGCCTGGTTGATGCTTGTTGCGGAAGATACATTTGTTCCGCCCGAAACTCCCGTTTGAGCAACTGCCCATGAATACGTAGGATTTGTTCCGCCATAAGCACTGATAATAGCATTTTGTCCGGAACAAATATTTTGCGCAAGCGGAGTAACTGTAGCATTCTCATCCGTGATTAACGTATAAGTAACTGTAACTACCCACGTATTTGCAACCAACTCCTGATAATCTGTCCGGCAACCTGTCAAATTCATCTGAGCACCACCCGAACCATAGGGCAAAAAGGTCTGATAACCCTGCCAGGTAAATGGAATTGTAGGCCTGTCTCTATAACATCCGTTAGCAATCGTTTGATTGGTCAGGTTGTAATTAATACTGTTATTGGCTATCGTATAATAAGAAGGATTTGTGCTGGAATGGTTGGTTCCCGTTCCCTGCTGAATAGCAGTACATCCGTTTAATGAACACACGCGTGAGCGTTGCTCTACCTTGTCTGCATAAATTTGTGTAGAACCCGCCGAGCCCTGATAGCCTTTTGCCCAGATAGTATAAGAAGTATTTGTTCCGGTTACTTTGTATAACCCCGCAGGCGGAAAATTAAGATTCATTGTCGCCTGGCATGTCGCCTGAAACTGGTTATTTTTGTCTTCCAGACCCTGGCTAGCTGCATATGTGTTTGTTGTTGTTGGATCAATAACTAATGGGTATTTCAAATTCGGATTATTCAGCCAACTGACCGGGATAATCATTTTTATAATGAAATTACCATTGCTTTTTTCAATTTGATACGTTCCTAAAATATCGTGTATGCCGTCATTTTTAAAAGATCCTTTTTCACTGTCGTCATAATATTTCGGAATAGAAATGCCGGATACAATCTGACCAGCCCGGTTTTTAACTACCAAATCTCCCTGCCAACCCAATTCAGTGTTGTACCCGTCACCGTATTCAATCGTCCAACCGACAGGCAATGAAATATTGTCTGTAAACTGGATATAGGCCGTATTTTCAGGAAGCTCCAGCTTTTTATGAATAAAGTAATCCGTTTTTACGCTCCAGTATTCTATACGCTGGTATCTGTCTATTCCATCATATATATTATTTAAAAATAAATCATTGCCTGTAACAGCACTTGAATTATAAGAAGGTGTCAGTTTGTCTGTGATATTACCGTTTTTATCGACAAACTCTATGTTTACATTTTTTCCAAAATGAAATTTCTCGCCTGATTTGGCAAGCGTCATCTCTGTTAACCCTGAATTAATATCAATTTTTATGGGTAATTCCGATTGAAAAATACCGTAAGTATTTCCCTTTTTAGAAATTTTATCCTGAATGGATAACCATTCCCCAGTAGTATTTTTATAGTGGAAAATCCCACCCGTCTGCTGCGTTCTGTATTGACCATCCGCACCATAAAATGTCTTTGAACGCTCTGTCCTAAGATGAATTAGTTCCACATTCTCTACAGGTATATCAAGAGAATATAATCCATATTCAGGATGAGAGGCATAGATGTTGTCTATTTTTTCGAGTAAATATTTGTCTGAAATTTTTCTTTTCACCAATTCCTGAGAAGACAAGTTCGGTGAAAAAAACAAAAGAAACAGCACTGAGAACAGTAAACTACCTTTTAGCATAAGTATTTAGATAAAATTAATCCTCCACATATAATATCTGAAGACCATCTTCAAATAAAATTTATTTAATAACAACAAAAAGCACAAATGCTACTGTACAACAATACATTACCTAATCAAATGGGAAAATACTTATTTATTAGATGAGTAGTAAAATAGCATGGTGGTTGTTCTAAATTTATTTTCAAAAATAAAGACGCCTTTCAATACCAAAAGTTGTCCTGGGGCCTAAAAATAAGTGAATTAATTCTATTTTTTACTAAAAGACTGAAAAAAATGAATAATTAAATATCCATTTTTTTCACTACTTTATTATTCATACCAAAAGACTATTCCGGAAGAATTTCCATCTTTTCCGCAAAATGATAGCAATAATCTCTCAAATCTTCACAGATATTTGTTTCTCCTGTTGCTTTTTCAAATGTATCCGCAATAGTTAATAAGGTCTGATGAACAAATTGTTTCATCTCTTCCACGGACATTTCTTCTACCCATAGATCCATTTTCAGCGTATTATTATCCTTTGCATCCCAAAGCGATAAGAACATTGCTTTTGCTTCCTGATTCTCAATTCCCGCATCATCAGCAGACCACATCATACGCACCGGAATGTTGTTTTCATTTGTTCCTACGTTGACTTTTATCTGAGAAGTCTTCTTTACTTTTTCCTCGCTCATTCTACTTTATATTCTTTTATAATTTCAGTATAAGGTAATTTAATCAGTTCTTTCAGTGTTGTTTTCGGATGTTCATCCAGATAGCTGATAATCATCTGCAGTCCCAGGAACTGTCCCATACGGTCAGGTCCTGTCTCGGGCAATCCCATTGTATAAGGTCCGTCATTCAGAAAATTGGACTGATCTCTTTCGTTGGTGGTGTAGAGCAGCTTCTGTTTCACCAGAAAATCCCAGAAATTCCACTCGTTTTCCCTTGCCCAACGATACTGAACATCATCATAGCGCAAAATTAATGCATCTTTTTCTTTTGGCAAAGCCGCTTTCAGAAGATACAACGCTTTTCCGTGCTGAATCATTTTTTCGGCAAGATTTCCGTTATCAACAGAAACAATGTGTGTTGTAATCCATCCCAGTAAAACATCCCTTACCAGGAATTTCCGGTTAAATTTCTTTTTTACCCAGTCGTAAAACGGATCTGCCGGCAATTCCTGAATAACTTTCACGGAATCGGAAAGATAACGCTCGAGACTGACGCCAATCTCGTGTTCAGTGGAGAATACACTGCTTGAAAATGCTGAATTGATATAGATGACCGACTCAGGGAACTTAAACCCGGAATTGTGATACTTCAGGCGCTTAAAGCCATCTGAAATCTGGGAGTTATACTTTGGTAAATTCGGATATAATTGTTGCTGAACGGCCTTGTTTACCCGCTGGAAATAGGGATCGCCCGTAAACATTTTCAGGTGATGAAATGTTGAATCATCGCTGACTCTCCCTACACTTAAACAATAATTGAACTGATAACTGATGATTTCATCATGTCTGTAATCACCTTTTAGAATCTGTGATTTTAAAAAAGCGGCATTTTCTGTGTTAAATTCAATACTGTCAAGATTATAAAAATTAAGAGGCAGTTTTACGGAAGAGATATTAACGTCCAAATCCCTTTTATTACAACTATTTAACAAAACGGCCAATCCAATGCTTAAAAATCCGAAAATATTTTTCATAGATTTCATTACTTTTGCTCAAAAATAGCTTTTAAATACGTATCACTATGAAAAAAATTATCTATTCTTCCTTATTCGCTCTATTAACAATCGGTGTCTTTGCTCAGGAAGCCGCTGATAAGAAAGTACAGGCAGGTCTTGTCTTCGGATCGGGTATTAATTTCCAGCGAATGAATACTAGAAATATCGATAATGACGGTGTTGGTGCGGACCTGTCCGTAGGAGCGATTGTAAATATCGGGTTCAACAATACGGTTGGTTTTTCTACCGGTTTGGAATTTGATTTTGACGGATCGAATTATAAGACCACAAAAGCAACATACTATGAATTCAATGATACAAAAATTCTTCGTGAGAATGAATCCAGCAGCACATCAAGCATTTATAGATTATCCGAAAGGAATCAGCAGGCGATCTATCTGACTTTGCCAACAATGATGATTTTCAGGACGAACTATATCGGGTATTTCAGATACTTTGGAAAAATCGGTTTAAGAAACAGTTTTCTGTTAAGCTCAAAAGTCAACGATAAAGGAATCGCTTATGATCCGTTAGGGCTGCCGGCAGAAATGGAAAATACCAGCATGAAATTGAACTCAGGGAATGATCTTCTTTTCTACCGCGGTTCAGTTGGCTTAGCAGGCGGAGCTGAATGGAACTTTATCGGATCTACTTGCCTGGCACTGGAAATAGGATATTATTACGGGTTCACACCTTTATTCTATAACACGAAAGAAAGTAAACGTTTCTTGTTTAATCAGGAGCCTCTTGGCGCAAGAGAATATATCAACAATGTTGCAACTCAGTCTCAGTTACTGTTTAAACTTTCAATTTTATTCTAAGTGCAGGGCGAAAAGGTTATCCTTCACATTGTAAGCTGGCTTAAAGAATATGCTGATAATGCCCGTGTCAATGGGTTCATCATCGGTATTTCCGGAGGAGTTGATTCGGCTTTAGTGGCGCATCTGTGCGCCCGAACGGGAAAAGATGTCCTTTTGCTGACGATGCCTATCCGGCAGCATAATGAAGAGCATGAAAGAGCAATCGAGCAGATTCGGTCTTTAAAACAAAAATTTGCAAACGTTCGTTCGGAAGAAGTCGATTTGACGGCTGCTTTTGAATCGCTGGAAAATACATACAGCAAAAAAGTAACTGACAGCCTTCTTTCTATGGCTAACAGCCGTTCAAGGCTGCGTATGGTGACCTTATATGCTTACGGCCAGGCAAACGGGCTTCTGGTTACCGGAACAGGAAACAAAGTCGAAGATTTCGGTATTGGCTTTTATACGAAATACGGGGATGGAGGAGTGGACCTGAGTCCGATCGCGGATTTAACTAAAACGGAAGTTTTTGCGCTGGCAAAAGAAGCAGGCGTTATTGAAACGATTCTTAAAGCAAAACCAACGGATGGTCTCTGGGATAAAAAACAGACGGACGAAGATCAGATCGGAGCTTCTTATCCCGAACTGGAATGGGCAATGGATTTTGATGGAGATGAAACCGGACTTTCCGGACGCCAGAAAGAAGTGTTGGAAATCTACAGACGATTGAACCGCCAGAACAGGCACAAAATGATTCCAATTCCTGTTTGTGTAATTCCTGATGAACTAAAAAAATAGAATCTAAACGTTTCTACCTTATAAAGGATGGAATGAGAGTAAATAATTCAATTCTTGTTTCGTGTTGTCCTTGTTATTCCTTTTCTGGATTAACAGAAACTTGTTTTATTTACTGTTGTTAATCATAAATGACAGTTATTCCCTTTAAATGAGCTTCTCTAATTAAGCGAATTGATTTTTCATCTAAGGGATTTTCGCTTAAATCAACAAATTTTAGTTCTTTTATTTTTAATAGTTTCGGTGGAATGACTTTTATATTATTCTGATTAAGGAACAGTGCTTTTACTCCGTGACGTTTTAGTTGTTTTATATTTGGAATTTCATACAAGAAACAATTTTTCAGGTATAAGACTTTTGAAAATCTCTGCTCTAAAAAAGAAGATATATCCCTGTAAAAAAATGCTTCATCTCTGCTGGTGGTTATAAAGTAATCAAATGAAACCATTTTAAATAAGAAATAATAACCATTTGATATAAATTCTGTGTACCCTCGCTTATATATAACTGGGATTAACGGTGCAGGAACAAGATGATTTACTGTGATCTCACCAATAATTGAAGTATCTGAAATAAATTGAAAATTACCATCATTATCAGAATAAACAGATTCTATGATCGAATCATTACTCAGATTGTAGATATTAATAAGGGCGGCTTTTACAGGTTCATCTGTTTGTTCATAATAAACGAGTCTGCCTTTTGTCTGAGATAAAGAAAAGGACGTAATAATTGTAGCAAATACAAACCACCAATATTTATAATTATTCATCTGTTTTATTTTGTTGTATTTACACTATTACTGCTGCGACAGGGAAAAAAGCATTGCAATAAATATTAATGCTTCTCTCATTGGATTATTTTATTTTTCCGATTCTTCAATTTTTAATATTCTGTATACAGGTGAATTTATACCACCTATTTTATTGTTTTGAACTGACATTCGTATCTTATATAAAGAAAAATAGGCATTATATTCAGGATCATATATCCATTCTATTTGAACCAGTTGCAAATTATATTTTTTTCCTATCATAACATCTCTCAAATTTTCTTTCAGATCTGAAAAGTGTTGTAAAACATCGATCTTCTTATTGCCCTTTTTAAAAGAATAATAGGTATATTCTTTATTTGAAAACGAAGAGGAGTCAAATATTTGAATTAACTTGTATTTTTTAGCTTCAATATTTTGACAATGAGCAATGTTTATCCATGTAAACACTATAAATAATAAACAATTTTTTTTCACAGTTTTTTGCTTTACTCCCCTTTAGGATAGTACTTTTTCACTTCGTCAGCGATATCATCAAAATAAGGCACGGCAAAGGGAATAAATGTATTCAGATTTTCGAACTTAGCTCTGTAAGGCATTCGTGATATATGTTGATCGTAAAATTTAACATTGATAACTCCGGTAATGAAATAAGGAACATTTTTTAGTCTGTAGATACTCTTTTTTTTGTCTTGATAAATAAGTTCCCGCTCGGATTGCTTTTCACTTGATCCACATTCCAGATAAGCGTTCCAGATCAATGAATCCAGCTTGGTATTCATTTTTTTTGCCATGAATCTAAAGATGCCAAAATCACAGCCAATCATTCTTAAATAAACAGTTGATTCACTGTTTAGAAAGGAGTTCACATCTTTAATTTTATAAATGTCGTCCTTTTCCGACATGATAAAATTAAACTTTCTTTCCCCCTTTTTTCCCATCGAGATTAAAACGGGATCAACAATGACTACCTGATCTATGTTGAGGATTAATGAATCGTAACGAATGTTTTGTGAAAAAAATGCTGTAGTGCATAAACAAGACAGAATGAATAAATATAGCGTAAGGTATTTTCTCATTATTCCTGATTTTGTGTGACTTTCCCTGAATTGAGTGTTGGTCTTACTCCCCTTTAGGATAGTACTTTTTCACTTCGTCAGCGATATCATCAAAATAAAATACGGCAAAAGGAATAAAGGTATTTAGATTTTCGAACTTAGCCCTGTAAGGTCTTATTGATAAATGTTTGTTGTAAAATTTCACATTGATGATCCCGGTGATAAAATAAGGAACATTTTTTAGTCTGTAGATACTCTTTTTTTTGTCTTGATAAATAAGTTCCCGCTCGGATTGCTTTTCACTTGATCCACATTCCAGATAAGCGTTCCAGATCAATGAATCCAGCTTGG
>Ga0209922_103533_pt1 | contig 12316 bp, 9 predicted proteins | sample ThiBiot_500_biof_FD_183946 | JGI IMG/M metagenome (GOLD analysis project Ga0209922, IMG submission 183946) | Wastewater bioreactor microbial communities from Cape Town, South Africa - Thiocy_expt_500_biof (SPAdes) | ecosystem: Engineered > Bioreactor > Thiocyanate-remediating > Anaerobic-Aerobic ...
CCAGCGACAGCATGACCCATTCGCGGCGCAGGTTGGCGCGGCCGCCGACCTCCGGGAAGGGCTTCATCTCATGGGCCTGGGCGCAGGGCGGTGTTCCGTCGTCAGGGGCGCGACAGCGGCTGCCCGTCGGAGGACGTCACGGGCAGGCCCGACTGCGTTTGCACGGCCGCCTGCACGCGCAGCAGGCGTGGCGTGGAGAAGCCGCTTTCCAGGCCCGAGGGGTCGCGCGTTTGTATGCGCACGAAGTACGCGCCCGGCGCCAGGCTGGTGGATGCCCATGCGGGCGTGTCCAGGCGCTCGTCCACGAGCGGCGCGGCGAAGTCGTCGGTGGCCGCGACCTGCAGGCGATAGCTCTGGCCCGGTTCGCCGGGCCAGCGCAGTTGCAGGCCCGGGCCGTCGCCGCCGGACTGCAGGGCGGCGGCGCTGGGCGCGCTGGGGTTGTTGGCCACCGTGAAGGGCTGCCCCGGGGCGTAGGGGCCCTGGTCGCTGGCTCCGCCGGGCAACTCGCGCACGCTGGCCGCACGCCAGTAGTACTGGCCCGGCGCCAGCGCAGCCACCGGCGTGCTGCACTGCTGGGCGCTGGTTTCGTCCAGCAGCGGCGCCGCGAAGCCTGCATCGGCGGCCACCTGGATGCGGTAGCGCGCGACGCCGGCCACGGGGGTGCACAGCAGCTCGCCCTGTGTGCGCGATACCGTGCCACCCGGCGCCGGGCTCTGGTACAGCGGCGCAACCGGGTGCGCCTTGATGGTGAGCATGCGTTGCGCCGCCTTGCCCGGCAGGCCGCTGTCGTCGACCGCGCGCACCGACAGGTGGTAGCTGCCATCTTCGAGAGCCGGCAAGCGCACCTGGGGCGCGCCGAAGGTGCCGCTGCGCAGTGTCTCGGTGAAATCCGCGTCGCGTGCGACCTGCACCTGGTAGGCCACGGCGCTGGCCACCGGCGCGAGTGCGAGGGTGAGGAAGTCGGCATCGTGCACGGAGGCCGGCAGGCCGGAGAGGTCGGGCGCCGGCAGCAGCGCGCGCGGCGTGCCCACCCGGCCATCGGCCGCCACGACCACGCCGTGGCCGGCGTCCAGCAGCGTCGCGGCCATGGGTGAGGCGGCGAGCCGTGGCTCCACCGAGAGCGCGCCTGCGGTCACGGCCGCGAGCGTGCGCTCGTCCTGCGTCAGGGTGACGGCGAAGCGCGTGCCGCGCACGCTGGTCGATGCCTTGGGCGTGCGCACCTGGAAGCGCCGCGCGCCGTCGCGGCTGGGGGGCACGGAGGATTCCACGCTGCCGCGGCGCAGCTCCAGCACGGACTGGGCATCGCCCGCGCGGCCGCGCCGCCGTAGTTGCTGCAGTTGCAAGTCGGTGTCCGCCTGCACGCGGATCAGCGTGCCGTCGGCCAGGCGTACGGTGACGAAAGAGTCCGGCGCCACCTGCAGGCGCGCGCCCTCGTCCAGGGATTGGCCGGGCTGCAGCGGCGCGGCGCCGGCGCCTGCCGGGGGCGTGGCGCTCGCCTGTCCGTGCACGAAATCCACCTGGGCGGAGCCCGCGGGCAGCAGCTGGGCCGGGATGCGCAGCACCGAGCCCGGCCGCAGCCGGCGGGGATCGGCCACATGGTTGTGGGCCTGCAGCTGCGGCCACAGCCGCGGGGTGTCCAGGTAGCGTACGGACAGGGCCTCCAGCGTGTCACCCGGCCTCACCAGGTGTTCGAGGTCCTGCGTCGTGGCGTATGCGCCACAGTGGGCTGCTGCGGCCCAGATGGCCAGCGCCATGGGGGCTGCATGGCGTACCGGCGCCCGTCGTGCCTGTGAAGTGACCAAGTCGTGAATCTCCCTCGAAGCGTTGTCGTGCGGCATCCGGCCCTGGCGGACAGGGTGCATCCGCATGCATATTACCTACCGGGACGGGGCGCCGCCTTCGGGCGCTGCCTCGCCGGGGATCGGTTTGATGGTCTCGAAGCGGTATCCCACGCCGTAGACGGCCGTGATCATGTACCCGTTGGAAGGGCGCAGGTCCAGCAGGCTGCGCAGGCGCGAGATGTGCGTGTCCAGCGAGCGCGAGATGACCTCGGCGCTGTGGCCCCAGATGATTTCGCGCAGGTGGTCGCGCGAGAGCAGCCGCCCGATGTTCTGGAACAGGAACAGCGCCAGCTCGTATTCCCGCGCCTTGAGCTCCACGGGCACGCCATCCATCTCCAGGCTGCGCGTGGCGGGCAGGAAGCGGTAGCGGCCGAATTCCAGTACGCCCTCCTTGGTGCTGCTCGGGTAGGCGCGGCGCAGCAGCGCCTGTATGCGGGCCATGAGCTCGCCCACGCGCACGGGCTTGACCATGAAGTCGTCGGCGCCGCAGGCCAGGCCTTGCACGATGTCGCGTTCCTCCTGGCGGTTGGTGACGAACAGAATGGGCAGCTCGGACCCCAGGTGCCGGCGCACCCAGTCCACGATCTCCGGCCCCTGGATGTCGGGCAGCTGCCAGTCCACGATCAGCAGATCGAAGGTCTCGCGCCGCAAATCCTTGAGCAGGGCCGCGCCCGTCGCGTAGGCGTGGCAGACATGGCCCATGTCTGCCAAGGCGCGGGTGAAGAGTTCGAGCTGGAGCGTGTCGTCGTCCAATGCCGCGATGCGCATGGCACTCCTTGCAGGCGGGGTATCGGGAATCTGGAAAGCCGCCATCCGTGCCCCTTCGGGTGGTGGCTGGTGAGCGGTCATTAACCGCGTTGGCAGCGGATTCTAATGTCTAATAGTTCCTGGCTTCCAATAATCGCGCGACAAGCGATGAAAACTATCGATCTGGCGGCTCGCGGCTGGTGGAGAGATGTCCCTTTCTTGCTCAGGTATTGGCGTCGGCCAGCGCCTGCAGCGCGGCGGACACCTCGCCGGCGTCCACGCCTGCCACCGGTGCCAGCTGCGGCGCCAGGGCCTGCAGGGCGCCTGCCTCTTTCTGCAGGCGGGCGATGGCCTGGCCGGCGTCGCGCGGCGCGGCGAAGCCTGTGCTCTGCAGCAGCAGCCGGCCGTCGGCGGCCACGAGCTTGAAGTAGAACTTGCCGTCCGCCTCGCGGTACTGCTTGAACGCGGGCAGGGCGGCCTTGCCGGCCTTCTGCGTGCCCTGGGCCTGGGGCTGCGCGGCGCTCAGGGGGCGCAGGCCCACGGCGGCGCGCAGCGTCTGCAGGAAGGGGCGGGCGATGGCGCGGGCGCGTTCGGCGCCGATCCGGAGCGCGGCCTCGACCTTCTCGGGGTGGGCCATCAGGTCGTCGTAGCGCGCGCGCATGGGGGCGATCTCGCGGTCGATGCACTCGAACAGCATCTGCTTGGCGTCGCCCCAGGCGATGCCGTCGGCATATGCGCGGCGCATGGCGGCGGTCTGCTCGGGCGTGGCGAAGGCCTGGTAGATCTGGAACAGGGCCGAGCCCTCCGTTTCCTTGGGCTCGCCCGGCGCGCGCGAGTCGGTGACGATGGAGCCTATGAGCTTCCTGAGCTGCGCGGGCGCGCAGAAGAGGGGAATGGTGTTGTCGTAGCTCTTGCTCATCTTGCGCCCGTCCAGGCCGAGCAGCGTGGCCACGCTGTCCTCGATGGCGGCCTCGGGCAGCGTGAAGTGCTCGCCGTACAGGTGGTTGAAGCTGGCGGCCATGTCGCGCGCCATCTCGATGTGCTGGATCTGGTCGCGGCCCACGGGCACCCGGTGGGCGTTGAACAGCAGGATGTCGGCCGCCATCAGCACGGGGTACATGAACAGGCCGGCGGTGACGCCGTCGTCGCTCTCGCGCCCGGCCTCGGCGTTCTTGTCCTGCGCGGCCTTGTAGGCGTGGGCGCGGTTGAGCAGGCCCTTGCCGGTCACGCAGGTCAGGAACCACGTCAGCTCGGGGATCTCGGGGATGTCCGACTGGCGGTAGAACGTGACCCGCTCGGGGTCCAGCCCCGCGGCCAGCCAGCTGGCGGCGATCTCCAGCGTGGAGCGGTGCACGCGCTCGGGCTCCTGGCACTTGATGAGCGCGTGGTAGTCGGCCAGGAAGTAGAAGTTCTCCACCCCGGGTTCGCGGGTGGCGGCGATGGCCGGGCGCATCATGCCCGCGTAGTTGCCCAGGTGCGGGGTGCCGGAGGGCGTGATGCCGGTGAGAAAGCGCGTGGTGGTCATGGGAAGGCGTATCAGCGAAGCAGCGCGATGAACGGCGCGATCAGCAGGTCGATGGCGCTGTAGCCCAGCGACATCAGCGGGCGCAGCCACAGCTGGCCCACGATGCCTGCGACGACCAGCGCCAGCACGATGAAGAAGCCGTAGGGCTCGACGCGCGCGATGAAATGGGCCTGCTTCCAGGGAAGCAGGCCGACGAGGATGCGGCCGCCGTCGAGCGGCGGCAGCGGAAACAGGTTGAAGGCCCACATCACCAGGTTCACGGCGATGCCGGCGCGGGCCATCTCGATGAAGAAGCGCTCCTGCGTGCCCATGCCCACGAGCGCCACCAGCAGCAGCGCCCAGGCGATGGCCTGCGCGAAGTTGGACGCGGGGCCCGCCAGCGCCACCCAGCAGCGGCATCAGCACGGTGCCCACGGGGTCTATGTGCTTGAGCGGGTTGAGCGTGACGCGCCCCAGCATGGCGGCGGTGTTGTCGCCGAAATGCCGGGCCGTGTAGCCGTGGGCCGCCTCGTGCACCGTGATGGAGAACAGCACGGGCAGGGCGTAGATGAGTACGGTCTGGATGAGATTGGAGAGGTCCACGGCACGGATTGTGTCAGAGCCTGTTCGAAGTCTTTTCATGGTGCCCGCAAGGCAGCAAAAGGCCGCAATCCAGGCGCGCGCCGCAGCCCATGCTGGCGGCCTGGGCAAGGCGGGCAACGACGAGTGCGGCCTTTTGCTGCCTTGCCCGAAGGGTTGCCCTGCAAAAGCAGCGTCTGCGGCGTTGCAAATCCTCGCCGGGCCACCAGCCCGGCTGCGGTTTGCGCCTTGCGTCCACTGCCTTTTCGGGGCAACGGGCTCCATGAAAAGACTTCGAACAGGCTCTCGCCGTGAATGAGGGAGTTCACGTAGGCGCAGCGGTCAAAGTCTTGTTAGGATTGTCAACTGTTGCAAATTGAAACCTAAATATAAGGAGACACACCATGCTGGGTTTCGACCGGTGGACGATTGGAGCGCGCCTGACGCTGGCGTTCGGCTCCGTGGCGCTGTGGGTGGGCGCGCTCATGGCCGCGGCCCTGTGGGGGCTGGCGCAGCCGGGCGGCGCGGGCGCGGCGGCCGTGCCCTGGGTGTGGGCGCTGGGCGTGCTGGCGATCCTGGTGGCGGCGGTTTCGTGGCTTTCGCTGCGCAGCGGCATCGTGCGGCCGCTGGCCCAGGCGATCCTGATTGCCGAGACTGTGGCCGCGGGCGACCTGAGCCAGGAGTTCAGCACGGAGCTGCAGGGCGACTTCGGCCGCCTGCTGAGCGCGCTGGGCACCATGGAGGACACGCTGACCGAGCTGGTCGGGCGCATCAAGCAGTCGGCCGACGCCATCGGCGTGTCCGCCGGCGAGATCGACGCCGGCAACGGCGACCTGTCGCGCCGCACCGAGGAGCAGGTGGGGGCGCTCACGCAGACCGCGGCCAGCATGGAGGAGCTCACCGCCACGGTGCGCCAGAACGCCGAGCGCGCGCGCTCGGCCAGCAGCCTGGCGGTGGATGCCTCGAACACGGCCGGCCGCGGCGGCGCCGTGGTGGGCGAGGTGGTGCAGACCATGGATGCCATCAGCGCCAGTTCGCGCAAGATCGTGGACATCATCCAGGTCATCGAGGGCATCGCGTTCCAGACCAACATCCTGGCGCTCAACGCGGCCGTGGAGGCGGCGCGCGCGGGCGAGCAGGGCCGGGGCTTCGCCGTGGTGGCCAGCGAGGTGCGCAGCCTGGCACAGCGCAGCGCCGTGGCCGCGCGCGAGATCAAGAGCCTGATCCAGGAGTCTGTGCAGCAGGTGCAGGCCGGCTCCGGCCTGGTGGGCCAGGCGGGCGAGACCATGCAGGAGATCGTGCACTCCGTGGGCCAGGTCAGCGGCCTGCTGGGGGAGATCTCCCATGCGCTGGGCGAGCAGAGCGAGGGCATCGCCCACGTCAACCAGGCCGTGGCCCACATGGACGGCGCCACGCAGCACAACGCCGCCCTGGTGCAGCAGGCCACGCAGGCGGCCGCCGCCCTGACCGAGCGGGCCGGCGACCTGCAGCAGGCCGTGGGCGCCTTCAAGCTGGACGACGAGACCGCGGGCGGCATGGCCGCGAACATGCCGAACATGCCCTTGCGCCTCGCGGCTTGACGGGTTTCTTTAAAAAATATAGCTGCAAGCGCTTGCTGGGCGGGCGCTTGCGGCCTTTTTTATCGCAAACGCTGCACGGCGCCGTCAGAGGCCGAGCGCCTGCAGGCTGCCGCGCCCCTCGCGCACCACGACGGGGTCGCCGCCGGTGCTCATGGGCGTGAGGTCCAGCACCGTCGTGGGTTCCAGCGGGCAGGCGCCGGCGTCGATGATGCCGTCGATCTGCTTCTCGTAGCGCTCGCGGATCTCCTGCGGGTCGTTCAGCGGCTCGGTCTCGCCGGCAGGGATCAGCGTCGTCGCCAGCAGCGGCGTGCCATGCAGCTCCAGCAGCATCTGCAGGCCCTTGCGGTCGGGCACGCGCAGGCCGATGGTCTTGCGCTGCGGGTGGCTCACGCGCCGCGGCACTTCCTTGGTGGCGTCGAGGAGGAAGGTATAGGGCCCGGGCGTGGCGAGCTTGAGCAGCCGGTACTGGCGGTTGTCCACGTGGGCGTAGCTGGCCAGCTCCGACAGGTCGCGGCACAGCAGCGTGAGGTGGTGCTTGTCGTTGATCTGGCGCACGCGGCGGATGCGGTCCACGGCGTCCCTGTCGTCCAGGCGGCAGACCAGCGCGTAGCTGGAGTCCGTGGGCACGGCCAGTATGCCGCCGCCCGACAGCAGTGAGGCCGCCTGCTTGAGCAGGCGCGGCTGGGGGTTGTCGGCGTAGATCTCGAAGTATTGGGCCATGGTGCTCAGACTGCGACGGGGCGTTGGGGCGCGCGCAGGATCCGGTGGTCCAGCAGTTCCCACACGGGCGTGAGGTGCGCCGGCAGGCCGGGCAGGGTGCCGATGTCGGTGTGCGATTCGTCGGGGCTGTGGAAGTCGCTGCCGCGCGATGCGGCCAGGCCGAACTCCTGGGCCATGGCGGCATAGGTGCGGTATTCGGCGCTCGTGTGGCTGCCCGTCACCACCTCCACGCCCTGGCCGCCGTGCTGCCTGAATTCGGAGAAAAGCGCGTATTCCTCGTTGGCCGTGAAGCGGTAGCGCGCCGGGTGGGCGATCACGGCCACGCCGCCGGCGTCGCGGATCCAGCGCACCGCATGGCCCAGCGCGGCCCAGCGGTGCGGCACGTAGCCGGGCTTGCCCTCGGTCAGGTACTTGCGGAACACCTCGCCCATGTCGCGGCAGACGCCGGTCTCCACGAGGTAGCGCGCGAAGTGCGTGCGCGAGATCAGCTCGGGGTTCTCTACGTAGCACAGGGCGCCCTCGTAGGTGCCGGCGATGCCTGCCTGGGCGAGCTGGCGGGCGATCTCGCGGGCGCGCTCGCCGCGCCCCCCGCGCGTGGCCGCGAGCCCCTGGGCCAGCCGGGCATCGTCGGCGTCGAAGCCCAGGCCCACGATGTGCACCGTGGTGTTGGCGAAGGTGACAGAAATCTCGGTGCCCGTGAGGTAGTCCATGCCCAGTGCATGCGCGGCGGCCGCGGCGCGGTGCTGGCCGCCGATCTCGTCGTGGTCGGTCAGGGCCCACAGCTGCACGCCGTTGGCGTGCGCGCGCGCGGCGAGCTGCTCGGGCGTGAGGGTGCCGTCGGACACCACGGAATGGCAATGCAGGTCAGCGTTCAGGGATTGGGGCACCGGGTCATTGTAGGACGCATGCCTGGCGCGGGTGGCGCGCCGGCCTGTTGCCCCTGTCTGCGCCAGAGATGTAACAATAGTTCAAAAATGACGCTTGGTCGCCGAAAATGTTTCCGATTGCAAGAAGTTGGGCAATCTTTCGGCCGTCACGTGATGAAAGTCTTCCTGTCATGAATCTCAACCATTTGCCCGTTGCCCGCAGACTGTGGGCCCTCGTCCTGGGGCTGACGACTTCCCTGCTGCTGCTGTCGGGCGGCCTGCTGGTCTACATGGAGCATCTGGACGACGACGTCCTGCGCACCGTCCAGGCCAACGAGGACAGCATCAGCCTGACCCTGCGCTGGAAGGGCCTGACCGCGGTGGCCGTGGACCAGTCCGTGAATGCGCTCTCCTCGGCCGACGAGCCCCTGGCGGTGCGTCTGCAGCAGAAGACCAGGGAGAGCATAGAGGCCATCAACGCCGTGCAGAAGCGGATCGAGGCCACGGCCTCCTCGGACGAGGACAAGGCCCAGCTCGAACGCGTGGCGCAGGCGCGCAGGCAGGTGCTGGACATACTCTCCGAAGGGTCCAAGTTGCGGGCGGCGGGGGACTTCGCCGGCGCACTGAGCCTGGTGGACGGCAAGTTCGCCCCCGCAGTGGCCCGTTACGTCGGGGAGCAGGAGGCCTACCTGCAACTGCAGGAGCGCCAGCGCGACGCGGCCAAGGAGCAGGCGATGGCCCAGCGCCAGCGCGCCCAGTGGCTGGGCGTGGCGATCGCCCTGGCGCTGGTCGCGCTCGGCATGGTGCTGGCCAACCTGCTGGTGCGCTCCATCACCCGGCCTTTGGCGCGGGCCGTCGGCCTGGCGGACGCGATTGCTGCGGGCGACCTGACGCAGGACGTGCACGACGATCGCCGCGACGAGCTGGGCCAGCTGCTGCGCTCGCTGTCGGCCATGGGCGCGCGGCTGCGCGGCGTGGTCTCGGAGGTGCGCGCGGGCGTGGAGTCGGTCTCGGCCGCGTCCGGCCAGATCGCCACTGGCAACCAGGACCTGTCGTCGCGCACCGAGCAGACGGCGGCCAACCTGGAGCAGACCGCGGCCAGCATGGAGGAGCTGACCTCCACCGTCACGCAGGCGGCCGACACCGCGCGCCAGGCCAACCAGCTCGCCGCCAACGCTGCCCAGGTGGCGCAGCAGGGCGGCCAGGTCATGGACCAGGTGGTGGCCAGCATGCAGCAGATCACCGATTCGAGCCGCAAGATCGCCGACATCATCGGCGTGATCGACGGCATCGCGTTCCAGACCAACATCCTGGCGCTCAATGCCGCCGTGGAGGCCGCGCGCGCGGGCGAGCAGGGCCGGGGCTTCGCCGTGGTGGCGGGCGAGGTGCGCAGCCTGGCCCAGCGCAGCGCCGAGGCGGCCAAGGAGATCAAGCAGCTCATCACCACCAGCGTGGACAACGTGGAGTCGGGCTCGGCCCAGGTCGCGCAGGCGGGCCAGAGCATGCAGGAGATCGTGCACAGCGTGCGCCGCGTGAGCGACCTGATCGGCGAGATCACGGCCTCGTCGAGCGAGCAGCGCGACGGCATCGGCCAGGTGAACCAGGCGGTGGCCAACCTGGACCAGATGACGCAGCAGAACGCGGCCCTGGTGGAAGAGGCGAGCGCGGCGGCCGCGGCCATGAGCGAGCAGGCGCAGCGCCTGTCGCAGGGCGCGCGGAGCCGCGCCAGCCGGCGGCCCGGCCGGTGGCCGCACCCCCCCAAGCCAAGGCCAAGGCCCCCGCGGCCGCGCCGCAGCCCCCCCAGGTGGCCAAGGCCGCGCCCGCGCCCCAGCCCAAGCCGGCTGCGGCGCCGGCGCGCATCGCCAACGCCAGCGCCCGGACGCCGGTGGCGGCGGGCGCGGATGACGACTGGGAAAGTTTCTGAAAAGTGAGCTGCCTGCGCTTGCTGGACGGGCGTCGGAGGCCGATTTCGCCCTGAAACTCGTCAGAGCTGCACGCCTTCCACCAGGAACTGCACGCGCCGCTCGCCGCGCCACTCGTTCACGTCCAGCCGGAAGGCCAGCAGGGCGCGCTCGGGCAGCTGCTCGGTGTGGCCGAACCAGATGGCGTCCACCGGCCGGCCCTGGTGCAGCAGCTTGAGCGACAGGTGGTTCCTGGCCTCGCCCACCAGGCGCTGGCTCAGCACCTGCACCTCCTCGCTGAAGGTGGGCGGGGCGAAGCCCTGGCCCCAGACCTCGCGGTGCAGCTGGTCCACGAGCTCGGCGCGGCAGTATTCGGGCGCCAGCGGGCCGTCGGTCTCCAGCCGGCGCGTGAGGGTGGCCGCGTCCAGCCATTCCTGGGCGACCTGGGCGAAGGCCTGCTCGAAGGCCGCGAAATGCTCCGCGGCCACGGTGCAGCCCGCGGCCATGGCGTGGCCGCCGAACTTGAGGATCACGCCCGGGTGGCGCTTGGCCACCAGGTCCAGCGCGTCGCGCAGGTGAAAGCCGGCGATCGACCGGCCCGAGCCCTTGAGCTCGTGCTCCCGGCCTGGCGCGCCGCTGGTGGCGAAGACGAAGCTGGGGCGGTGCAGCTTGTCCTTGAGGCGCGAGGCGACGATGCCCACCACGCCCTCGTGGAAGTCGGGGTCGAACACGCTGATGGCGGGCGGCGGCTCCTCGCCTTCGTCGAACAGGCTCTCGGCCAGCAGCAGCGCCTGCTCGCGCATGCCGCCTTCGAGCTCGCGGCGCTCGCGGTTGATGGCGTCGAGCTGCCGGGCCAGTTCGGCGGCGCGCGCGTCGTCGTCGGTCAGCAGGCATTCGATGCCCAGCGTCATGTCGGCCAGGCGCCCCGCGGCGTTGATGCGGGGCCCGAGGCCGAAGTCGAAGGTGGTGGCCGCCTGGGCCTTGCGTCCGGCTGCGTCGAACAGGGCCCGTATGCCGGGCTGCATCTGGCCGGCGCGCATGCGCTTGAGGCCCTGGGCGACCAGGCGGCGGTTGTTGTTGTCCAGGCGCACCACGTCGGCCACGGTGCCCAGCGCGACCAGGGGCAGGAGCGGCTCCAGCCGGGGCTGGCTGGCCTGGTCGAAGCGGCCGCGCGCGCGCAGCTCGGCGCGCAGCTGCATGAGCACGTAGAACATCACGCCCACGCCGGCCATGGCCTTGCTCTCGAAGCCGCAGCCCGGCTGGTTGGGGTTGACGATGGCGTCGGCCGCCGGGAGCTGGGGGCCGGGCAGGTGGTGGTCGGTGACGAGGACCGCCAGGCCCAGGGCCTTGGCCTCGGCCACGCCCTCGACGCTGGCGATGCCGTTGTCCACGGTGATGAGCACGTCGGCGCCCTGCTGCGCCACGCGCCGCGCGATGGAGGCGGTGAGGCCGTAGCCGTCCACCACGCGGTCGGGCACCAGGTACTGGACGTGGCGCGCGCCCAGCAGCCGCAGGCCGCGCACGCCCACGGCGCAGGCGGTGGCGCCGTCGCAGTCGTAGTCGGCCACGATGGCCAGGCGCTTGTCCTGGGCGATGGCGTCGGCCAGCAGGGCGGCGGCCTCGCGCGCGCCCTTGAGCGTGTCGGGCGGCAGCAGGCGGGCCAGGGCGTCGTCCAGCTCCTCCTTGGCGCGTATGCCGCGCGCCGCGTACAGGCGCGCCAGCAGCGGGTGCACGCCGGCCTGCTCCAGCGCCCAGGCGGCGCGCGGGGGGATTTCTCTAGCTATTATTTTCATAGTTGCTCGCGCACGCTGGCAAAGCGCTGCGGCTTCAAAAGGCTTTGAATGCGCCGGCCCAGGCCGCGCGGCGCCGTGTGCCAGCTGACGGCGCTGCGCTCGCCGCACAGCGTCAGGCGCGCCGCGCCGCCCTGCGCCACGTGGGCGGCCAGGCGGGCCACGGGGCCTGCGTCCAGCGCCTTCCAGGCCTCGCTCCAGGCGTGCCAGTCGCCGCGCAGGGCCGCGTCGCGCAGCGTGAGGGGCATCTCGGGCGCGGCGGTGGCCGCGGGCGGCTCGGGCAGGGCGCCCGCGCCGTGCACCCAGAAGGCGTTGACGGGCGGCAGGCCCTGCGCGGCGCGCGCGTCGTTGAAGGGGTGGGTGTAGAGCAGCATCTGCACCTCGCTGTGCAGGCGGTGCAGGGTGCGGGCCGCGGCGCTGTCGGCCAGCCAGGGGCGCACGTCGCGTTGCAGCACGCGGTCGAGCGACGCGGTGGCCAGGTCCGCGAACAGGGCGCCGCGCGCGAGCCAGCGCGTGGGCTGGTCGTAGGCCAGGGTGATGCCGTCCTGCTCGAACCAGGGCGCCAGCAGGGCCAGCAGGGCGCGCGACTGCGCCTCGTCCAGCCGCAGCTGCGCCGGGTCGCTCAGCACGCACTGGTCCATGCCCACCTGCCACTGGCAGGGGCTGACGAAGGCCCAGGCCTGCCCCTGGGTGCCGGCGGGTGTCCGGCTTTGGCTTTGTTCCCAGGCGGCCCAGGGCGTGGTGCCATGGGGGCCGGCAGGCAGGCCCAGGTGGCGGGCCAGGGCGCG
>Ga0209922_103537_pt1 | contig 12296 bp, 10 predicted proteins | sample ThiBiot_500_biof_FD_183946 | JGI IMG/M metagenome (GOLD analysis project Ga0209922, IMG submission 183946) | Wastewater bioreactor microbial communities from Cape Town, South Africa - Thiocy_expt_500_biof (SPAdes) | ecosystem: Engineered > Bioreactor > Thiocyanate-remediating > Anaerobic-Aerobic ...
GCTGATTGTTATGCATATTTTGAACAGACAAATGATGAATACATATCTCCTCGAGTGAAAACAAAAGCTGATCAAATACGTAAACAATTGTATCAATGGCGTCAAACGAATTCAAATCGTACGAATCTTATGAGTTTTATCCATCAAGAACCATCGCTTTCAATTGAACAATTCATTCGTGAATCAACGAAATTTCAACAAGCGACCGATCGTCTCCATGCACTTCTTCATGCACAACAAAACGCAAGAACATGAACACATTTCTAGTTTTGCTTTTGCTTTTTTTTTCTATTAAAATAAAAGAGAAAAAGAAAATTTATGTTTCTATACAAATCCTGTTTGTTGTTTTTATATTTATTTCGCTTCGACATCAAATTTTAACGTAATCAGACGAAAACAGTCGCTGCTACAATTATTCTCGGTTACGGTGCATCTTTGTCTATCGTTTTAATTAAATAAAAAAGCAAGGACAGAATTTTAATCATGTAGAGTTGAAAAATCCAGGAATTAATTGTGCTTATAACAAAGATCAACTGACTGAAATTCGAGCTAGTTGTCAAATGAAATCACTATCGAAAAAAAAAGAGACATCAGTTAATTATTCTGAGAGTGCCTGTAAGTAAATTCATGATAATAGAAGTGTATTAGTTCAACCATACTGCCTTCAGTATAAGACGAGACCATTAACGTTTAATATTCACACCCAGTATCTGCACACTGTAATTTGAAGAAACCGAGTTTTTTTTCGGAAAGACAAAGTACAAATGGTTGATATTGAAACATTTGCATATCGATTTTTAGTTGTTGTGGGAGCTGTAATGTGTTTATTTGGTACAATTGGAAATCTTTTGAATATTTATATTTTTTTCAAATGGTCGAAGTCTCATAATCAACGAACAAGCAACAGTCCAGTCTATTTATTAATATGTTCAATTGCAAATTTATTCGTTATTATTTATCCGTTTGTAACTCGTTTAATAATAGATCAAGAAAATTTTCAAATACAAACAAATCAAATCTTTCTTCTTTGCAAATTTCGATATTATTGTTTACATACATTTGATTTAATTTCATTGACATGTCTCTGCATGGCGACAATCGATCGTTATTTGATTTCATCACGAGAAGTTCGTCTAAGACAACTGAGTACAACGAGACGAGGAACGAAATTAATTATTTTATTTATTATTTGCATTCATAGTTTACATAGTATTCCAATTGCTATATTCTACAATATTTCTCCAACTGGTAAATGTGCAATTCAATCATTAGTTTATCATTATTATTATTTATATGTTTTTCAAATTTGTCTTCATAGTCTATTGCCAATAATATGTTTAACTATTTTCGGATATTTCATATTTCGACAATTGAAAAATTTAAGAATCCGTATGAATAGAAACTCAAATATCGATCAACAAATGAATCGAATGCTTCTATTAATGTCATCGGCTGTGATACTTTCAGCAATTCCCTATTCAATCGAACAATTATATTACGTTATCATGTATCAAAATGATGAAGAATTCTCACCTGGTTTTTATCTCTTTCATGTTATTGCATCGCTTTTATTTTATACAAATCCAGTGTCGAGCTTTTATATTTATTATATTTCAACAACAAACTTTCGTATTCATGTACGACGTTTATTTCAATGTAAACAAATCGCACTTCATCCTGATGAAAATCAACGTATTCATACGATTCAAACCCGATCGAAATAAGAATGAGAGTGTTATGTGCTGAAATTGATTTTAAGAATAAATTTCTGATCCTTTAACTCGTTTAATAAGCTTTCATTTATCTAGAAATATTTTTTAAAACTAAGTCAATCAAAAGTAGCTTAGGAATTAATCAGGACAAAAATGTAATATTATTTTGCATGTTTTACATCATAAACAAACTTAGAATATTCTAATCGAGCTGATTTTCTATTTTAAGATTCTCTAATTATGAAAAGGAGCTCCCCACTGAAATTTTGCTCCATCACAAACGTTTCTCATTAATTATAGAATTGTTGAGTAGCACATCGTTCGATTACTTGAAGATAGTTGATAAACCCTGATTTGATCTGGATATTTGCTATTGCTTCCGAACTAATTATTTTTATTTTAAGTCTCCGTAAAATCTCATTAACTCTTTTGTATCTAATAAACTTTCTCATAAAATAGATATCGTACCGAGAAAAGGATGTATTCTACTGTTTTTGCACTGTTCTTTTTGAATGAGTTCATTTTTGTAAAGAAAACGTACTTGAACAGACGTCTAGCACTTAATCATTACAAAAACAATGTCGTTCGATGAACTCATAGAAAATCTTTCAAGTCAATTGATGATCATCATTGGTATAATTAGTTTAGTACTTGGTTTTGTTGGAAATCTATTGAATATTTATATATTTTCTAAATGGTGTTCATTTCTGCCGTTAACATCTCGTGATAATCAAAACCAACGAATAAATAACAGTTCTCTTTATTTATTAATAACTTCAATATCAAATTTAATCATCATAGTCTATCCTCTATTACTTCGTATTCTATTCGATGGTTATCACTATGAACTAACTGCGACTACATCGATTATCTATTGTAAATTCTCATATTTTATTTTACATACATTCGATATAATTTCGTTGACATGTGTTTGTATGGCAACATTAGATCGGTATTTAATGTCATCACGTCAAGCTCATATTCGTCAATTGAATCCAACTGAACGACGAGCAAAATTCATCGTGATCATCATTATTTGTTTGAATATGTTTCATGGAATTCCTATACTTTTCTATTCGGAATTGTCTGAAGATGATACTGAATGTGAAATTAATTCAGTCATTTATTCATATTATTTTATTACTGTTTATCATATACTTTTACATGGTTTAATTCCCATGTTATTTCTTTTCGTTTTCGGAATTTTAACATTTAAACAATTGAAATTAATTCAACAACGAAATCTTTTTCGTAGTGAAAAACAATTATCTCGAATGGTTTTATTAATATCAATTTTAATTATTATTTCGACAATTCCGAATTGTTTCGAACAAATTCATGACCTTTGGTTGAAATATCACGATCAACCGGAATCGAATATTCTTCATCTTACACATACAATAGCTGCACTTCTGTTTTTTGCCAATCCTATTTGCTGTTTTTATATCTTTTTCTTATCCACGCCTAATTTCCGAAAAGAATTGTATAAATTATTTCGACGTCGAAGGTTTAGATTGGCCAATCAAGTTAATGTTGCATCGAATCTAAATCCAGTCGATACAACTGAACATTTATAACATCGAACCCAAAAAAAAAGTCAAATGGATATGTTTACGTATGCTATACATGTTGACAACGTGTTTTTGTTGTGTCTGTCTGCTTTTTGCGTAGAAAAAGAGAGAGAAAAAACGCTGATGTAGTTATAAATGAATAAAACGTGAAAAGATTTTCATATCTCAACAGACAATAAGATGTTTTAATAATCCTACAATAAAATGTAATGACTTTCATGATGGAATCATGCTCAAGTAGATTTTTTATTGTTTCAGAATATCTTGAAAATGTTCCCTTGGGCGATGATTCATCGTTATTGAGTTCACGAGAGAGAAAGTACACGCCTACCAAATACAGTCGATCTTTGCCATAAAGCTATCAATCCAAGTTAATTGATATTCTTGTCATCATATGATTGTATATGATTAACAGACAGATCACAATGAATTTATATAAATAACTGTTTGCGTTTTTATTATTATGAAAATCATCTGATTAAAAACAGATCTGTTCTTTATCTATAACATGAGACGATCGAACTGGTGAAATGTCATTATTCCAGATGGTTTTCTTCTTCGTCTTCATCATCAAATGCCTACACGCTGTTGTTCTTAAGACTTTTATAGAATATCTTAATCAATCAAATATTTCAAGAATTCTAATCAATTCCATACGTATGGAAATTTAGAAATTTACATACGATCATGCAAGTCATATTTATATCTTTGTTCTTATTACATATTTCTATTTTTATTTTAGAATCTATCTCGAAATATTACACTTGAACCGATAGTACTGGCAAAATCTTAACCTCGATCATCGTGACTAATTGAGTTAATAAAATGAAAAACTAAACTATGATATAGTGCTTTTTATGAAGTTTCAAACAGCTCTTGATATTCTTTTTAGATTAAAGTTTTTATTTACAATCTAGGAAAAAACGTCAATATATAACTCGAATTGACATTAGAAATGACATGTGCCATCTTGAATGCTAATGATTAACTTCTATTGATTTATTCTTTCTCGAATTGATCGAAATGTTATTTCCAGAAAAAATCGAAGAAATTGATTTTCTTGCTCATCAATTAATGATTATTTTCGGTATCATCATTTCAATACTTGGTATCATTGGCAATCTTCTAAATATTCGAATATTTTCAATTTGGTCTCAATCCTATCGAAAAACGAATCTTCCTTTGTATTTACTTGCATCATCGTTTGCTAATTTAGTTGTTCTTCTCTATCCGTTATTAACACGAATTCTATTCGATGGTTATCAATATCGTGTAACGAAAACCAATGTTTTTATTTTATGTCAATTACGATATTATGTTTTGCATACATTTGATTTAATATCTTTATCGTCGATTTGTTTGGCAATATTCGATCGATATTTAATATCTTCACGAAATGTTTATATACGTGAATTAATTACAACGAAAAAACAAACGTTAATCGTCATTTTGAGTTTAGGTTTTCTCATTGGATTACATAACATTCCGTTAATGATCTATTTTGGTGTATCGAAAGCAGGTCGATGTGAAATTTTATCAATAAAATATTCGTATTATTATTTGTACGTCTTTCAAATGTGTTTACATGGAATTTTCCCGATTCTATTTTTGAGTATCTTCGGAATTTTAACATTAAAACAATTGAAAATTCTCGAAGAACATAATCGATCGATTCATTTGAATAGTGATCGACAATTATCTCGAATGTTATTGTTAATGTCAATCGCAATTATTCTTTCATCAATACCGAATTGTATCGAAGAAACTTATGCATTTATATTTGTTGATAAAAATCAAGAACGATCATCGAAATTCTTTCTCTATCATGTTATTTCGTCGATTTTATTCTACACGAATCCAGTGACGAGTTTTTATATATTTTATATTTCCACACCGAATTTTCGTTTGCAATTACGAAATCTGTTTTGTCATGATCAACGAACGAACGAACTTTGTTCTCAATCTGACGTTCCATCAAGAAAAATATCGAATGTTTAAATTGAATTAGAAGTTTTTCTCCTCACTAAGTGAAAAAACTGAAAATATATAATAACGGTTCGGAAAATATTATTTGTTTATTGAAAATAATTCAATTCGACGATGATTACTTTTTTCTATTTGAATTTACAAAAGTCATAGTCGGAATTCGACTATTAGAATTTCGATTTCGAGAAAGAGGAGGTGTCGATGTTGATCGACTATGATTTTTTAAATTAGTTGCCGGTCGAGACTGTTGTTGTTGTTGTTGTTTCTGTGGAATGATCGGTTGTTCAGGTTGATCTGGAATCGGTTGAACAAGTAATTGACATTTAGTTAATAATCTTAGATGTAATAATTCGAAGTCAACGCCTAATTTTTCTTTATTCATTGTTTCTAAATACGGTTCACCGCCGTAGATTAATTTTTTATTCGATGATTCTTCCCATTCGGCAACCATTCGATGTAGATCATCGGTTAGCTTTGGAAATTCTCTTGAAAGATCTTTTCCTATTCGAGAAAGAAGATTTTCATTTAGTTGAAAAAAGAAACAAAAGAAATTCATCGGTCTAACTGAATTTTTCTTCTCGAAGTAATTGAGTTGAACTTCCTTTCAATCGCGCTGGATTAGCAGCTCGTTTTTCGAATTCGACCATTTCTCTTTTGAACCATTCTCGTTTCTGAATTTTAACTAAAATCGATCGAATCGATTCGACATAAGCTTCCAATCGTTGAATTTCATCGATCATTGCTAAATAATCATCTTGATTTTCTTTCGTTTGCGGAATTAAACGTTGATCCTGAGGAACATCCAATTGATCCCAAAGATGTTTCAATTTGTCTTTTGCTTGAGCACGCAGAGCTGCAGTTAACTGCTCGTAAGTTTGACGAATTTCATCGAGTGTTGATCTCGGCGTTAATTTATGCGGATACGTCGATAATAAATGTAAATATCTCTTTCTCAAACGTAAATCGAACAGTTCTTGTTCGAGATCAAAAGGTTGTTTAGGTTCGTTTTGTTCGAGTTCGAGACGAAGTTGAAGAACTTCTTTGAGAATTAATTCTCGTAGTTTTTCATATTGTTCGGTTAATTGAGAATGTAAAACAAATGCTGTTAATGGCGAATGATTATTGATCCAGGTTAATTCGTTTTCATCGTTGACAAATAAAAATGTTGTCACGAGTTTTTCGTAGTTTGAGGAAATTTCTGGATTAATCGATTGAATTTTTTTAAAAACTTTTTCGATATCGGTTTGATAGGTTTTCAATTGATTTTTTAGATTGGATAAAGTTGAATTAGCTTCATTCAAAGATTTGATCTGTTGAAGAACAAAATTTTTTTCGAGATTTTAAAGAAGAATTAAAAAACAAGCGAACCTGTTCGGTTTGAAGTTGAATATTTCCGATTAATTGAACTTTTTGATTGATCAAAAGTCTCAATTGAATAAGTTCTTTGTCGCGTTCGAAAATTAAATTTTTCAAATGATCAATTTTTTCATTGATAAAAATTCGTTTTTGTTTCAAATTTAATTTAGATTGAAGAACAATTCTCGACATTTGTAATTCATCAGACAATTGATTCATTTGTTCGATTAATTTTTCAACATGATTTTCAAGTTCAATTCGTTTTTGTTGATAAATTGAAAGACGTTGCTGAAAAAATAAACATGTTTCATTAATAAATGACGTCCGTTCAGTTTCTTGATTATCAAAATCTTCAATTAACTTCTCCAGGTCGTTCCAAGTTCGATTAGCTAATTCAACTAACGGATTCATCGTCAGATCTTTCTTTTATTTCGATATACTAAAGAGAGAGAGAGAAAATAAATCAAAAAGTATATATATATATTTTTTTTTGTGTCACATGTGTGCGTCGAGTAAAGTAACAGCTGACAAAATGAGAGAGTGATGATATGGAAGCAGATTGAAAGGGACTAGTCGATTAATTGAATATCAATAACAAAGAAATGAATTCAACATTTTTTGATATCTGATCATTCGCACTGATTTTAATCTCGTGTAAATAAAACAAACGAACAAATGAATTTGATCTAGTTTGAAAAAAAAACACACGAAATCTAACAAGTGTGTGTGTGTGCGTCGTATTTACTTTACCTTTGTTGTCTTTTTTTTTATCTATTTTATTTTGTTACTCATCTAACCACGTTAGTGAATGTGATAAATGAAAACAAACCAAAATTCTGTCTTTTATTTTGTCTCGAAAATCCACAGGGGAAATTAGTTCGAGAAGTGTAAAATCTTACGTTTAATCACAAGAGTTCGATACGATCGTTTGAATAGAATAAGTAACATATTCAATAAAAACTCTGTGCACATGTTCTCGTAAACAGATCTTACGTAAACATTGTCATTTGATTTGACAATAGGCCAATAAATTCAACACATTGTTTTAAGTGAGAGAGAATAAATAAAAAAGAGGATTACTCAATCGATGCGATAAGACAAATCTTTTGATAGTTCGCATTTACTTGTTCATCAATAAATTGAACTTTTCATCGTTGTGTTCTCACTTTACAACACGTACAGACAAAATCTCTAATAACGACGGAAATTTTTCACATTTCATTGCTAGCTCTATTAAATCACCCTCAACAAGAGAAAATCAATTTCTTTTTTCACGTTGCAGATCCTCATGTTCACCGATTTCTCACTTTCCATTCTAGAGAAATCACCGATAAGAAATGGAGTAGTCCAAATGTCGTTATCAGGTACCACTTCCTGAACAACGACGCTCAATGCATTTTTGTATGGAAATTGATTTTTGCAGCGTTCGAAAATTCTTTCTAAACAAGCGAGTGAATCGAGTCATTCGTATGAGAATGAAAATGTTGTTGTGGCTCATTCGATTCCATCGTGGAGATTTGTAATTCAATCGATTGTTAACATTCTTTCAGGTCCAAGTAGAAAAAGATTATTATTTTTTTTTAAACTTAAAAGAATTTCTGGGAAGCTCAAATTAGGTTCTTGGGAGGCTCAGTCCCTTCTGGCCTCCCCTTGGTGGCGCTACTAATATCGATGTGAGATTCTGAATCGTGAATTTATGTTTAGTGATCAATTGGAAACAGTTATAAGTGGTCTTTATGGACATGATACAGTTGTTGTGTATGAAGTATATTTAAAAAGAAATATTCGTTTCTCTCTATTGACATTTGATTAAAAGCAATGTCAGACGATAAATATCTTCGAAAAGAATTTGATTCGATTGATAAAGGTTTGATTTAAATAGTTTTTATCGAAAAAAAAGATTTTTGTTTAAAGATAAAAGTGGAAAAATTTCGACAAAAGATTTTCGTCGATTAATATTTGAAGATGATTCATTAGGTAGTTTTCGTGAGGAAACAATATCAAAATATTTAGATGAATTAAGTGATAATACAGGTTGGATTAATTTTGAACAATTTAAACAATTTATGAAATGTTCAACTATTGGATTTAATAATCCACTTGTTGTGATGGAATTAAAATTAGCTTTTAATGAAGTTGATACAAATAAAGATGGTTTTATATCATGTAGAGAAGCACATAGAGGAAGTATTCTTGCTGGACAATATATTCCTGGAATTCCTTTTGATAGAATTATTCATAAATTTGATGATAATGATGATGGACGATTATCATTAGATGAATTTTTAAATAATATTAACAAAATTATTTCAAACAAGGATTAAATTGACTCGTCGCTGGAGATTATATCTACACTCTTGACAAGGGATTGTTTCAAAGATGAAAGCAAAAATAAAAATCTTTGATGTTTAATAAATGCTTTTATTGATTTGATGAAAACATCTTGATCTTGATCCTGTTGAAATCCCACAGAATCACCAATACAACAAAAAACGAGAAAATTTATACAAAAAAAATTTACTGTTTTTTTTTTACCCCAGATAATTACACCTTTTAATCCGTCGAGCAAAATATAGGCCAACTTCATTGAAATAATTGCTGTTTGAGTTGGTATTGGTCTTTCTTTTTTTTTATAGGTTTATATCCAAGAGTAATATCCTTCAAATTTGTTGATATTGGACCAATTATTGCATCTTTGTTGTGTATCAATGGTAATGGTGGATCATTGTTTAAACACTTGTATACAAATATTTCCCATTGAAATATGTTGCCGTTGTTGATCGAATCTTCATTCATTCTTCTACAATAGAAGAAAAAAAAGAATAATATATTCAATATTTTTTTTTAAATGATAACTTACTCTCTCATTATTTGCTCTTCTTTTTCTTCATATAAAAGACGGATAATTTGATGAGAGTTAAATTCATTTTTTGAAATAGAGAATAAAAGACAAGCTGGTCTTTGTTCACCACCAGTTCTGTTGGCTCTATTCTCCGCGTGTCTTAAAGCTTGAATAATATTATTTGTTACATAAAAACCAAATCCAAAATCACCGGAACGTGATTCTTTTGTAACTAAATGAATACCACGTCCTATGATGGATTGAGCATGAATTTCCGTTGTTCCATGATAAAAAAATATTTGTTCATCAATTGATTTATCTTGAAAAATTGCCAACGAGTTTTGAAGATCTTTCTCATTTGAAGCATTTAAATAGTCATCGATAAAATATATTTGTAAACGACGCATGTAAGATAATTCTCCATCACGAACTGATTGACAATCTTGACTAATCCATTGTTCTTTACATGAAATATCAAAAGGAGTTAAAGGACATTGTCGTTTATTATTTAATCTATCAATGATTGAATATCGAATCAAGTCAATAACACCTACACCATGTTCATCATTCCATTTTGTAGCTTCTTCAACAATGGCATCAGTAAAATAAATCGAAATTTCTTCATCTTTGAGTTGTTTAATAAATGTAATTAAATCCCATTCTTCATGACCTTCAATGTCAAATTGTTTCTTCCATTGACTATACGCAGGTAACATGAGATTTAATTTGAGACCAAATGCATCAACGAAAATTGGATTCAAATTATCCAATTCTAAAAATAAATATTATTGTCCACTAGATCTTTAAAAGTTACCAGAAAACACGTTTACCAATGCACATAAAGAATATCAGATCAGCCCAGATCTATCGATACGATTGTCCGTATTTTGTCATAATTTTGCCACTTATGGACCGCACTATTAAGTAAACGGTCAGTATTTGCCAAAAATATTTGACACAGTAATACGGCATTGTATGCAGGACCGTATACGGACCGTATTGTTTGACATGGGAGTCCATTGGACTAAATAAAACCTCCAATATAAATCATTTGAATTATTCAAACAAATTTTATTCGTTCATTCAATTCATTTCTAACGACGCATAATGACCCCTATACTAACTTTTATTTATCCATAAATTAAATTCTAACTTCTAACATGATCAATGATCTCTTTCTGGATAAAAAAAAATCCGAAAAATGTATACACCTCAAACGCTGTAAGTTAACTTGAATTGACCTTAAACTAAAAACTTTTTTTCTTCCTCGAGACAACAACGGGTATGTCTATTCGCGTAAATTAAATTAAAATATATGACTCGAAACAATCCTATCTGATGAAAATTTAGGAATATTGCGAATGATGAACGGCAAAATTACAAACGAATGCTGACAATCGTCTCGATCGATCTTCAATTATTTGTGTTCTTTTTAAATGGCCATAGATGCGGTACGTATTGTCTTAGGAACTCTCTCAAGCTTTTTTTACCTTTAGTCAATGTTTTTTGTTTTAAAATTGATATTAATTTTTCTGTACATTTAGATCGAAACATTGGTTAGAGAAATCGATAGCACGATTGCCCAGATGCGTTCGATCATCGTGAATGGTGGGCCGGTTACAGAAGTGGAGGTCGATGGATTGATCTCATTTGTTACGAGACGAGCGAAGTTGAATGATGAATTAATTCACTTGCGGGCACGTAAGTTCCAATTATAAATATTGTTCTTAAACATGCTTAGTATTTTTAGAGCGGGATAATCGCAGATCAACATAGTTCTTTTTGTTGGGTTTTTCTACTTTCGTTTTTTTTCTTTGGTGCTTTTCTGCTCTTTGTCTTTCTACTGGACTTTGTCTCTTCTCTTTGTTAAAAAAATAAAAGCACAGAAACGTGATTCAATGGGCATGAAGAATTGAGTTTTAGAGTCGATGGAAACCTCTTGATAACCGAAGACAAAATTCTCTGAGATTAAAAAGACTAAAAAAAGAAAAGAATATGAATACAAATTTTTCGAGCATTTTTAACTTCGAAAGTCGAGTGTAGTCAATCATTTACAAATGAAATTGTCTTTCTAATGAATCAATGGATGATTTCAAATAATTCGGTCTATGTTACATGTTGTTCATCAAGAAAATTGATGATCAATAAAGTCTTTCTTTTTTCACGATTTTCCAAATGTGAATCGATCGTGACAGCAAAACCACACAAACAAAAATGAAATTGCAAGGCAAGAAGACAAAAAATAATGGATAATAAATACAAAGAGAGAGAGAGAGAGACAACACCGGCAAAACTTTGTGAAAAAAGGATGAGAGAGAGCGAGAGACATAGAATGATTATGATGCCGTTGATTGAATCGTCGAAGGTTCTTCTTTGGGCGTAATTTCGATATTTTCTTTAGTCGATGGAACTGTTGCGGATGGCGAAGACGAATCGTGTTCACGTTTAACGTGTTTCACTTTTTTCGACGAGGACGACGACGAAGAATTCGACGTTGACGAAGGCGACACCGCTGGTTTCGGCGAAGTTATTTGTTCGATTTTATGTTGATTAACTTTCGACGAGCTTTTCGTCATCGAAGCAACAGCAGCACGTTCCCGTTCGATGAATTCCTGTTGTTGACGTAACGATTGAAGAAAATGTTCGCGTTGCATGAGCGCAGCTGTCATTGCCGATGAATCAACATTTGGTCGATACATCGCTGCTGCTGCTGCTGCATCGATATTCGATGGAAAGAAATTGTTTGTTAGCGACGCGTAGGCAGCTGATAAACGTTGCCGTTCGATAATTGATAATGTTAGAGGATCGAGAGCGCCAAATGTTGGTGCA
>Ga0209922_103540_pt1 | contig 12287 bp, 7 predicted proteins | sample ThiBiot_500_biof_FD_183946 | JGI IMG/M metagenome (GOLD analysis project Ga0209922, IMG submission 183946) | Wastewater bioreactor microbial communities from Cape Town, South Africa - Thiocy_expt_500_biof (SPAdes) | ecosystem: Engineered > Bioreactor > Thiocyanate-remediating > Anaerobic-Aerobic ...
GGTTCGCAGCCGATGCATACGAATAATTCATCGATGTCGATTGATCGTGCTCAGCCGGTACGTCGACGATCGCTGTCCGTCAATTCTCGAACGTTTTACGCGACCATCGATCGAATTGGCCCGTGGCCTGATGTGTCAATCAGTCGATTGAGATCCGACGGCAATGAACTCCTACGTCCATTGAAAAACTTTCGAAATACTAAAAATCCTCGTGTATTCTCACCGAAATACTACACTGCAATGACAGAAAATACGACTAAATTCAAATTCTTCTCTCAAACACGAAACTACATCGATCAATACCGAAAACAAAAAGGTTACATTCTCGATCCGCGTATCGATGTTCAGCCAATTCCTCCGCCATTTTCCGTTCCACAACCAATTGAAGACGAACGAGCATCTATTACTACTGGAGATTTCAGTTTCGGTTCAATCGATGCAAATAATGGTATTGCGCGAGATCGAGCTAATCGATCAACATATGATCTAACCGAACATATCAACATGAGTACAACACCGTCGATTCCATCGACTTCGAAAATATCCGTTGACGTTCAACATGCGAATCACCTACCGACAGTTCCATTGCGCAATGGTTTTCTTCGATCGACACGTCATACGTCACAACAACCGTCGGTGATATTGCCTTCATTGGCGGCGTCGTCACTTAATTATTTAAGTAGTATTAATTCTGTTGAAAAGGCTTATTCAAATAGTAAAAACAAACCATCATTATATCCGCCATCGAAATTCTTTCTCGTTGATAATCGTCATAAACGAAGGTAGTAATCATTTGCCTCTCGATGTTGTTCTAAAAATTGAATCCACATCCACTTAGACTTGCACAACGAATTCAAAATGAATCTGAGGTACGCACAATAAGAGATAGAGAAAGAGCAATGCTTGACTCAATAATTTAATTGAATGATGAAACTAATTGAAAAATTTATTTAGGTTACGACGCGCTCGCACGATTACTCTGATCTTCGAGCAACTGGCGGTCCCGTTGTGACTACAAGTCAACGTACAACATCTGTAGTTATCTATCAACTTCCTCGTCGTCCACAACAATTATCTCTTAGTCGAAACGATCTTGAATCATCAGTTTAGATTTGTCTCTTTTTTGTTCTTCTTTTAAATAAAATAAATATAAATTAATAATAATAGAAAGGAGCTCTTTGTCGATCAATGATTATTCTCGTTCTTGCCAGTGGAGACGATGTCGCCCGTTGTCAATCATCGGGCATTGTCTCTGTTTTCTATTGGCTCCTGATTTTGACGTGAACAGAAAAAAAAAGCAAGCGAGCGGCCAAAGAAAGAACAATAACAATAAACAACAACTAACGTTTCTTCGTTCTCATCCTGTCTTCTTGTATAATCAACCAATTGTCAATCATTTAATATTTTTCTAGTCTATTTAATATTAAAAAAGAGACAAACACATACAGAAATCACGATGGATATTCCACCGGTTAATTTAATTACTTCAGCTCCACTCAATGATGGTTTGTGCTGATTTCGTTTTTGAGTTCGCTAATTGTTTTCGTTTTTTATTCAGTTGTCAGAGAATTACCTGTCCTATCATTAGCAAATCCAGGCATGGAACGTATTGTCGATAGTAGTACAGCCGATTACACATCGATGTTACTCAATTGCCGAGACGGCTCATTAGCACAACAACTTGCACATAAATTATCGATTGTTGCTAGTTCAGCGAATTCAATGTAAATTCACTGGAATCGAATCGAATTTATCTCTAGTTTTTTGCCTTTCAGAACACTCCGGCAACCGTCAGATTCAACACCAACGTCTATACATGCATTACCGCCACTTCTTCAAACAGTAACACAATATAATTCAAATGTTTTTAATAGTAAATATTCAAAATTATTTATATTTCAATCTATGTTTTACCTTTTATTATCTCATAGCTTGTTATCCACCATCATCATTCTCACGGCCATTTCCGTAAGCATATTCATTTCTTAAAGATGTATTTCGAAGTTTTTCTTCCTTCTAGATCTCCAACAAGCAATCCATATCCTCAATATCCAAATCATCCTTTCCCTCAACAGACAAGTCCTAACAATACAGGATACAATCCAACAACAACAACAACAACAACAGCATCAGCAGCATCTGCATCTCGTAAGTTGCTCATTCAAATCGAAATTCTCTTTCAACAAACGAACATTTAGCTTACGGTCAACGAACATTTATGCCGCCAACAACGGCACCACCAAATCCCTCCTCAATTGATAATCAATCGATGCCGTATTCTCAAACATCTCCACTGGCAACTCATCGTCCAACACGACCTACAGCTGTCGTACCACCACTACCCAAAGATCCGACGATTTCATCACCAATCGGCTCGTCATCATCGACACCATCGTCCTCATCGAATTATCAACAAGTTTCACCACAAAAATCATCGAACTATCCTCCCAAACAAGTAACGTGTTTCTTTTCGCTTTTAAATTTTAAATCAATTCGACAAACCGTTAGAAACATATCGAGATATATATATATATATTTCTTGTCTAGACTGATAGTCCATTACCATCCCAAGAATCGATGACGAAACAACAGCCGATTGAGAAAATACGTATCAATTTAAATAAACTTCATCAGGATGAATTAAAAAACGCATCTCCATCGAAACAACATCAACAACAACAACGTCCATTAAAACCTCCAGTTTCTCAACAGCTCGATCATTTGCCAGCCGATTTCACGCCCGATCTCATCAAAGAACTTCTTCAAGACGGTTACAATCTCGATAGTACAACTGGCGAACGATCGCTTCGTCAACGTCGTGCAACAAACAGCAATACAACATCGCCAAAGAAAAAACGCGTTCGAAGTCTTTCAACTGAAGATGACGACGACGACGACGACAATGAAAACGATAATAATAACACAGACGATGATGCCAATGATTTAGATAACGACGATGAAAATCAACCATTGAAAAAACGGATTCGTCGAATCAACGATACATCTCTTACGAACAACTCGATCGATGTTATGAGCGCATTGAATAAGAAAACTCGAGATCGTTTAGCACGAAAAGCTTTGGATATCGATGCTGATCCATTGGAGAATACGTCCTATCAACGATTTATTCAGTTACTCGACATATTCAATGATGATTACGAACGTCATCATGAACAACTCGAGCAAACACCTGATGATCACTATCTCGATATTCTTCTATCGGAACAAACTCTCGATGAAATGGCAAATCTCTCGGAGAAATTAAAACTTTCAACTTATTTATCACGTGTCGATCGTATGAAATTGAAACGTTTACTAGAAATTCTTTCTCTACGTATTAAACAAGGCATTGAAATCAGTCCTATACTTAAACATGACATCAACGATGAACAAACCGATGAAGAAGAAGAAAAGATCTGGCGTGATCTCGTTTTCGAACGTTTGATTATGTGTGCTAATGCGTGTGAAATCAGTTTAAATATAATGACGACCGATCACATGCCAAAGGAAATTCTTATTGAACATGTTATTGAACATACATCTCTGTTTGTCAAAGCTCAACTATCGAAAACAATCTTTCCTGAATACGATCCATTGTATCGAAATGATAATCATTCGAAAGATCCAACATTAACCAAACAAAAACGTTCGAAAGTCACCGGAACAAAATGTAAACAAGTGCAAATACTTTACAATAAGATCGTTTCGTTATTCCAAGGCATTACAGATCTTATTCCATTAGGCAAATATCCAGATACGATCATTCTTGCAATATCATCATTTACAGTTAGTTGTATTTATGTTGAAAATATCGTCGATTTACAAGCGCATTCATTGCGAATTTTAACTGAGATCTTTTCTCGGTATGAACATCATCGAGATTCGATTCTACAGGACCTACTTTTATCGATAGCTCGATTGCCAACGAGCAAGAAAAGTCTTCGATGCTATCGTTTGCCATCAGGCGACTCGATACAAATGTTTACAGCATTGATTATGCATTTGATTCATGCGCCTGTTACACTGACAAATACATCGACAATTGTCGACACAACCAATGAAGTTCATCTATTGAATACGTATTCACTTGCACAAAATTTAGCATTTAAATTTTTAACATTATTCTTTCGGTCATGTGGAACGAAACAAGGCGAAGATGATTATCGAATTGTGTTCGAAAATTTTCTCGCCGATCTTTTAGTAACAGCCAATCGACCTGAATGGCCGGCATCGGAAATTCTCCTTACTCTACTCTCGAGAATTTTAATGACGAATTTTTCCAATAGTTCATTGCCGATAAATACTCGTTTGCAGTCATTGGATTATCTCGGTTCAGTTGCAGCTCAACTACGTAAAGATACAATTGATAATGATACATTGAATTCAAAAGAAAATCAAGATAAACTCGATGAAATCACACAGAAAACATTGACAAGTATTGAACTCGATGAAGATCAAATCGATGTTTACAAAACTGATCCATTGCGTTACCATCGTAGTTTAGTTATCTATTTAAATGAATTAAGTCTCAGCGATCAAACGAATTATTATGCGAAAATGTTTCATATTGGTCAATGGTTACGTGATGTTAATCTTACAATCGAACGGTTAACTCAAACGCTAACAAGACAAATGAGACCAAATCAAAATGAATTAGTTAATGATGATGATGTCGATGAATCGATGAACACGAATTCGAAACCATCGATATCAGTTGAAGATGAAATTGAATTGAAGAAAAACGAAAAATTAACAATTTTAAAAATGCTTTCACTACCTGAAACAGCTCGAAAACAACAACGATATACATTGGATATTGAATACGATGATATTTGTCTATTAATGCGTTATTTAACATCGAATCGACCATTTTTGAAAACATTCGATGTTTATTTAAAACAACTCGCTGCAATCTTTCAATCCGAAGCTGGAACAAACATACGAAGTAAAGCTATGAAATGTTTATGTACGGTTGTCGAAGCCGATCCAACTGTTCTCGTACGAAATGATATTAAATCATGTGTGCAAGTCGGTCTAACCGATAAGAGTATCAGCGTACGTGAAGCAGCTATCGATCTTATTGGACGATATATCGTTCAAAAACAAGAATTAATTCTACAATATTATGATGTTCTTTGCGAACGAAGTATTGATACAGGTGTAAGCGTACGAAAACGGGTTGTTAAAATCTTTCGTGATGTTTGTTTAACTCAACCGAGTTTTTCACGAATACCTGATATTTGCTCACGACTTCTACGACGTATTCATGATGAAGAATCGATAAGAAAATTAGTCTTAGAAACATTTCAACAATTATGGTTTTCACCAACACGAACACAACAAGACGTTCGACAACGTGTACAAACAATAATCGATGTTCTTATCGATGCACAAAAACAGAATTATACATGGTTAGAAAATCTCGTCAAAGAATTTCTTCAAACCAATGATAAACAATCGAATGATGATAAGAAAAAGGTTCGCGAACAACGAAAAGATGTTCTCAAAGCTATACAGGATATCATCAATGAACTTGTCGAATCAATTTTAAAAGTCGAATCAGCTAATGATCAATTATCATCGAATAAAATGGTTGCCATATTCATTGCACTTTACGCTTTAGGCAAAGCCAAACCTGAACATGTTCTACCACATGTATCGACTATTGTCGAATATTTAAATATTAAATGCACGTCATATAATGACAATATTATCGTACAATATGTAGCCAAAATTCTTGAATTTGCTGTACCATTAATGAAATCAGCATCGTCGAGTATAATCTATTCGTTAGAAGGTAGTTTAACCAAACTGTTACTGGTCAGTGGACAAATGGTAATACATTCGAGTATTGCCTGTCTATCGGCTGTTATACGGCTATCGAAGAATACTCAATTAGTCAAAGATGTATTCGTTCGTTATCATTCGATTGTTATTCAATGTCAACAGAAGATCTTAGAAAAACCACAAGAAGAATTCAAAGGTAGTGCACAATTAGCACGTTCGATTTATATTCTCGGGGTTTTATGTAAATATTTCGATATTGAAAAAAGTGAATTCAGTCAATTGGAATTTTCGGTCGACGATCTTTTTCAATTATTTATTTTCTTTGTTCGTCGACATGAATCAGTTGTTAAACTAAAATCTCTTGTTGCACTCGGTTTTTTTCTTCAACGTTACGGGCAATATCTCGTTCGTGATACTGTTCGACAGTTATATCACAATTATCTTCTCGATCGTCGGCCAGCCGTTGCACAATTACGTTGTCAAGTTCTAACGAATCTCGAAGAATACTTTCGTGATTGTATTCGTCGTATGGCCGAGCAAGATGTCGATTATCTTCAAACGCCTGCAACTCAAATCGAAGATGACAATAGCAACGATGCCAACGGGCCAACAGGCGTCAATCTCAAAGATACAACTGATGTTCACTCGGAAATGGCGAGTTCAATTGCTCAATGTTATCTTCGTGTTGTCTTAGATACTTATTTGAGCGACGATGAAAACATTCGTTTATGTGTTCGAAAAGTTGTAACTTGTATTCTAGAACAAGGTCTCGTTCATCCTATACAATTCATACCCTATCTCATTGCAATGACAACCGATCGTGATACAAATATTCAGCAAAGTGCTGAACAAAATCTTCAAGATTTAGATAAAACAAATCCAGGTATCATTCAAACCAAAGTCATGCATGGATTGAAAATGAGTTATCAACTACGAAAATTATTTGCTGGCTCAGCAACTGAAATCATTCGTGGTATGACTAAAGTTGCAATTACACCAGCGAATACCAACAATCAACAATCACCATTCTGTTCAGTCAATCATTTTCTCTATTCATTAATTCGTTCGTCACGTGTCTATCGTCGTGGTTTAATATCTCAATTATTGAAAATGTTCGATAATGATACAACAACAAACACATCGATTACACTCGAAGAACAACTATTCGTTGCTGATAATCTCGCGTATTTTCCCTATCAAGTTCAAGATGAACCGTTGTATTTAATCGAACAAATCGATCTGACTGTGAGTGTTAGTGGTTCAACACAATTACAACAAGTTCGAGATCTATTAAAACAATATCTCGATTTTGTCGACGACGATGATACAATCGAAACAAATAAATTCGAAGATAAATTTCTTCATCTCACTGATGCTAATCTCGATGAACTCAATCAATGTTTACGTCAATCGAAATCGACTATGCTTCTCCTATTATTAAAATCTTATTTGAAAGATGTCTACGGTTTAAATGACACGAAAATAACCGAATATGATCATACGGAAAGTAGTAAAATCACTGATCGACCAATCATGACAAGAAAAATGAACGTTAAATTCGAACCGAAAATTGTCTTAGACACAATTCAACCGAATCAACATCTCGATGGAACACAAAAACGTAAACAAATCTTCAAAGATTATCAAGATTTTAAACGGTATCTACTTGCATTCGATACGGATGCTGATGAACAAATACCAACACTCTCGGAATTATTACCAGCAGCATCATTAACACCGAAAGCCAAGAAAAAATCAACGAATTCAAATAAACGACGAAAAGTTATGATCGAATCGGATGATGACAGTACGGATGGCAATTTTCAGCCATAGAATAGAAATCTCTTTTTGTTTTATATGCGTATACATAAATATCTATATGTTTTTATATGATGATGACCTTATGTATAATTATCAGTTTCTGTATGTGTGTCTTTTCTTTTCATATATTAATTCTGTACAAAGGGTTTTTTTTTAAAATAAGAAGATTATGATCATTTGAATGATCGTCTTAGATCAAATCCGAGCTTGTATCACCACTGCCATCAATACAATTTCTCGATTGATCGAGAGTCGTTTGAGTTGATATCGATGGATGTTGACATTCGATTTGAAATGACATTGATGATTGGCGAGTCAGAGGCGGAGATTGACGTCGTTGTCGTTTTAATAATCTTAAGTGCAAAAGGAAAAAAACGTTCGTTTTATAGGGCATCATTTATTTATATACTCAGTATTTTTTAATAATTCAGTTAAGTGTAAATGAAATCGAGTATTTTCAAATAAATCGAAAAGATTCTCAGGAATCAGATCGTTTGCAATCTATTCGAATGGATTCGAAGTAATTGTCAAAGAAAAACGACTTACGAATGGAAGTAACTGTTCGATTGCTTTGAAACGATAGAATTCATCGTTAAAACAACGAAATAATCGTTCGAAATTCATTTCAATTTGAGTTAAATGTGATTTTAATATTGAAATCATTTGTAAACGATCGGTATCATTATCTAATTGATTTAATTCTCGATATACAATCTCCATTACTTTTTATTTATTTATTTATAAAAATAAGAATAGTAAAAAAAAATGCGCGTGTTTGTTCTCTAATGTAATTCATCGTATAAATGATAGCTCTCTGTTCTATTCGATGCCAGACTGAAAGGTCGATACGATGTTGAAAGAGTGTACAAAGCAGGTGCGACAACAGGTTCAGAGGACGATGATGATGATGATGATGATGGAGTAGTTGGTGTTGTCGGTGGAAGTGTGTAGGATTTATTCTTTGATCGACGTTTCCAAACGAGATATATAATTAAACCAACGATTAAAGTAAACAATGCACCACCGAATGCACTCGCTATGATCGAAGCAACATAGATTTGTGAAATGGCAGTTTGTACAGTTGTGGCAACAGGATCTTTTAAATAGATAACATCGAAATAATGCGCTCATCAAACAATTTTCATACCTTGGCAAACAGGACCCACAAAACCTTTGTCACAAATACAAGTCGTATTGAAACATCTCCCGTGATTAAATTCGCAGAGGTCACAGAAACTTGGACCTGAGAAAATCAGTAGTTTTTTCGTGCTAGAATTCAATTAAATGAAGCTGTTTACTGACCTGACATGGAAATTAACGACGACAAAAAAAAAGAAGAAGAATCAATGTTAGTTTTTTTTGTTTCGATGCGATTAATTCTCTTGAAATAAAATGAGTTTTTTTTTTCTCGTTTCTCTGCCTTTCTCCTTTCAATTTTCGTCATCGAGAAGTCCGACAACAACAACAACAAACATTGAAAAAGACGAAAAGCAACAGAGAAAAAGAAACGAAGTTGAATTAACAATAATACAAGATCAAACAAGCATAGCATCTACTACCGAACATGTCGAACGTATCTTGTTTGAGGCGAAGGAAAGAAAAAAGAAACGTGCCGTGACCCGGGATCGAACCAGGGACCTTCAGATCTTCAGTCTGACGCTCTCCCAACTGAGCTATCCCGGCGAAAACTAACCATTGAGAATCCGTTTTCATTCTTTATTTTACAACAAAAAAAAATACATTTTCTTCTATTCCGCTCGTTCAAGATAATCTTTGTACAACTGTCTCTTTTGTTGTCGTTCGAAATAGGCTTGTTGAGCAGCTTCAAGTACTTCTCCGATCGTTCGTTTTTCGCACAGCCGTCGAATACGTTCGATTCTTGTCTCTTGAGCTTGTCGTTTCTTTTCACTGGCTAATGGCATTGCAACATCGAAATCATTTTCTTTACTATCGATTGTTTCAGATTTCTTCTTTTCAGTTGCTGCTGCTGCTTCTTTCTTCTTCTTCCTCGAATTCATACCGACGCCCATTTCGATCTGTTCGTCGTCGTAAACTTGCGTACTTTCATCATTGATTCGTCGAGTTTTGACTGGTTTCGAAACTATCTTCGATGTTTCTTCGACAATAGGCTCGTCTTTGATTTCATCACGTTGTTCACGTTCAACAGCACGTGCGTGTTCCTCACGAGCACGAGAATACATATCCGTTTGTTCATCATCTTCGTCATCATTCGTTGTTCGAGAACGAATTTGACGAGCAGTTGACAATTCAGTTGGTTTTTTCATTTTTTCACTTTCTTCTAAAATTGTTGCATCGCCTAAACGATAAATTTCATAAGAATTACGAAAATTTTTTATTGTTTTTTTCGGTTCAACGAACCTGTTCGAAGTTTGAATTGAAATCGATAGAATGCATCCATGTTGTCTTGATGTAGAACATTGAGCATAGCTTCACGTTTTTCTTCGAGTTTCTCTCGTTCTAAATCAGCTTGTCGTTCGGCTAGTTTAGCTTTATACGATGGTGTGACGAAAACTTCCTTGTCAGCATACAAATCGCCTTCTAATTCTCGTTCACGTTGTATTTTACGTTCTAGTACACGTTCAAATTCCTTTTCACGTTCTTTATTTTTTTCTAGTAAACCAGCGACGTATTTCGGCTTTCGATATGTGTCCGTTTCTCGTTCTAAACGTTTTTTTTCTTCACGTTTTTGTTCTTGTTGAACAGTCGAACTAACTTGTTCGTAGACTTCGTCGTATTCGTAAATATTCGGATCTTCTTCGAGTGCTTGTTCGATATCACGTTGAGCTTTGGCATTGAAAGCAAACCGAGATGTGGGCGGTTTCTTTGTTGGATTGGTACTCGTGTCCATATCGTCGTCATCTTCGGCAGCAAAAGCAGCAGCTGCTAGACAACTTTTACTCAATGAATTGAACGTTGTTGCTGTTGTCGTTGTAGTTTTCGATTTTGGTTTACTCGGAAACGATAAACCAAATGGACGTTTAGGAGCAGCAGCTTCATCAGACATGATGTGATTGAGAAATGCATCGTTATCGTTTTCTTTTTAAGCCAAAGAACAACATTGGTCAAAATCAGCGCCATCTTACTCAACTTTTTTTAACGCAAAAAAATGTTCATTTCGTATTTGTCTTTGACTTTTTCTCTGATGAAATTAATTTCTAAAAGAAAATACGGATTCAATCGATAGAGAAAATCTACTGAATCCGTAGAGTGCATCGCCTAGTTTCCATGCGAATGATGGTCGTTAACCGACGAATCATCGATTATTCAACAGGACAAAGAATGTCGCTTTTAACCAAAAGATCAAATTGAATGTGTTGTCAGACCGTTATTTCAAATCGATAGGAGATGTTCGGATCTCAAGAATTCGAAGTACCACTTCGACATTCCGCCAATTCGCGAATGTTACACAATGAACATGATATTATTCTAACGAATAATCTGCATCATCAACCATTTCATCAACCGAATACACGTAAAATCACAAAAATAACTCCGAAAGAGAATCATTCATCGATCAAAAGTCGAAGTACGAATGTAGTTCCGTTAAAAAACGAAACCAAACTCAATATTCCAACGCCCTCAACTGACGTACAACGATTGAAAAATGTTCGACGACATGAACCTGCACATGTACCGTCAGCGTCCGTGCCAAACAAAAGTAAATCTCAATTCTTTTTGTTGTTGATCGACAAAAAACTGTTTGAACAGATTTAATAACTCCTGATTCGTGGAAACATTATCCTGTTGTTTTGAAAACTCCTGTTGTAAAAAAACCTCCGACTGAAATACCTGCGAAAAAAATAGCGAAAATCGAAGAAAAACGAGCACCGTCCATCGAACCACTACCAGCTGCTAAAAAGCCGAAAACCGAACGGCCAAAACGTGCAAGAAGTTCGTTCGTGCCTTTCGTTTTATTCAAATATAAATATCGATCTTTTAGGTCAATCAAAGCCAGCTGAACCTGTGCCACCTAAAAAACGTTCGTTTTTGACATTTAGCTCGATTGATTTTTTTGTTTTTTTTTAATTTTTAGCCGAAAAAACCGAAGAAGAAAAAGAAAAAATTCGAAAATACATTCAAGAAAAACGTCAAGAACAAGAAAAACTTCTTCTCAATGAAAAACAACAACGACTCGAACAGGAAAAACAACGAAAAGAAAAACTCAAACAACTCAATGAACAAATTAAAAAAGTTGCTCAACAACCATTAGCACCTACATTAGTCAAGAAAATCAATCAAACGCAATTAACAGCCAAAGATCCAATTGAACAAACACGTGAACGACTTATTGAAATCTTAGGACCGAGAATCGTTCACCAACCACCGACTGAAATTCATCTAACAACTCCATTCGAAGAGCTGATCGAACGAGAACGATCCTCATCGGAATCATCGAGTTCATCCGAATCAGTTGTCGAAATTCAACCGCCCGAGTAAATCTACTCTCCATAGGTCAATATTTTGTTTCTTGACATTCATTGTTTCAGAATAAAACAAACAATCTCACATTTACCTTCGGGTACGGAACAACGTCAACAGAATATTCTTCGTTGGGCGATGAATCTCACTCGAGATTGTGGGAATATCGAAACAAAATTCAAATTTCTTCGGCCTGGTAGTTCTTCGAGCTTTTTTTTCAAAAGAATACAAAAAGATAT
>Ga0209922_103546_pt1 | contig 12271 bp, 7 predicted proteins | sample ThiBiot_500_biof_FD_183946 | JGI IMG/M metagenome (GOLD analysis project Ga0209922, IMG submission 183946) | Wastewater bioreactor microbial communities from Cape Town, South Africa - Thiocy_expt_500_biof (SPAdes) | ecosystem: Engineered > Bioreactor > Thiocyanate-remediating > Anaerobic-Aerobic ...
CCAGCTGATCGACGTCGAGACCCGGATGCCCCTGGCATCCGGGCTCGTCGAACGCATCGGCGAGGCGATGGGCGCCGCCGGGCACAAGACCGGCGAGGAGGCGTTCCTCCGGGAGCTGCCGATCCCCGACCACGCGGCGGGCTTCGCGGTCATGCTCGAGGCGTTCGAGGAGTACGGTCCGTCGCTGCGGGAGAACCCGCCGTACGCGGTCGGCCACCGTGTCGTGCAGGGCGGTGCACGCTTCTTCCAGCCGACGCTCGTCACCGACCTCGTCGAAATCAACATCGACGAGCTGTCCGCCCTCGCGCCCCTCCACAATCCGGGCGCCGTGCAGGGCATCCGCGCCGCGCGCGAGGCGTTCCCCGAGCTCGCCCACGTCGCCGTCTTCGACACCGCCTTCCACCAGACGCTGCCCCCGGCGGCCTACACGTACGCGATCGACAGCACCGTCGCGCGCAGGCACCGCATCCGTCGTTACGGGTTCCACGGCACGAGCCACAAGTACGTCAGCGAGGCTGCCGCGGCCTTCCTCGATCGGCCGCTGCGGGGTCTCAAGCAGATCGTCCTGCACCTCGGCAACGGGGCCTCCGTCACCGCGGTCGAGAACGGCCACTCGGTGGAGACCTCCATGGGCCTCACGCCCCTCGAGGGCCTCGTCATGGGCACGCGGTCGGGCGACATCGACCCGTCGGTGCTGCTCGTGCTCGCCCGCCGCGAGGACATGACCCCCGGCCAGCTCGACGACTTCCTCAACAAGCGCAGCGGCCTGATGGGCCTCGCCGGAGTCTCGGACATGCGCGACATCGAGGAGCGGCGTCTGCGCGGCGACGGCGGAGCGATGCTCGCCTTCGACGTGTACATCCACCGGCTGCGCGCCTACATCGGTGCCTACATCGCGCAGATGGGCGGCGTCGACGTTATCTCGTTCACGGCCGGCGTCGGCGAGAACTCGCCGACGGTCCGTGCCGCCGCGCTCGAGAAGCTCGGGTTCCTCGGCATCCGACTCGATCCCGCCCGCAACGAGGAGCGACGGCGCGACACACGCGTCATCTCCACCGACGATTCGGCGGTGACGGTGCTCGTCGTCACGACGAATGAGGAGCTGGAGATCGCACGCCAGACCCTCACCGTCGCGAGGCAGACCCAGGCGGTCGCGGGCGGCGACTGATCGCTCCGTCGCCGCCTCCTCCCCGGCGGGCAGAGAGGAGGCGGCGGACACAGCGGAGACACACGCCGTTCACGTGCCCCGGACTACGCTGGCACCGTGACCGATGATCTCCCCGACCTCACGTCGTACGACGGCGTCCTGTTCGACCTCGACGGCGTGCTCACGCCGACGGCCGACGTGCACATGCACGCCTGGCAGACGATGTTCACCGAGCTGTTCACGGCGTGGGACATCGAGCCCCCCTACACGGACGACGACTACTACCGTCACCTCGACGGCAAGCAGCGCTACGACGGGGTGGCGAGCCTGCTGCGCTCGCGTGACATCGAGGTGCCGTGGGGCGATCCGTCCGATCCGCCGACGGCCGACACCGTCTGCGGGATCGGCAACCGCAAGAACGACGTCTTCGCCGCCGTGCTGCGCGCCGACGGCATCGCGCCCTACCCGGGGTCGCTCGCACTCCTCGAGCAGCTCCGCGCGGCCGGGACGCCGATCGGGGTCGTGTCGAGTTCGAAGAACGCCGAAGAGGTGCTCAGCGCCGCCGGCATCCGCGACTTCTTCCCCGTCGTGATGGACGGCGTCGTCGCCGCCCGCGAGAACCTCCGCTCGAAGCCCGAGCCCGACATGTTCGCCGAAGGGGCGCGGATGCTCGGCGTCGACCCGGCTCGCAGCGTTGCCGTCGAGGACGCGCACTCCGGCGTGCAGTCCGCCGCCGCCGCCGGATTCGCGCTCGTCGTCGGTGTCGACCGGGGCGCGGGAGCGCAGGCGCTCCTCGACCTCGGGGCGACGCTCGTCGTCGACGATCTGTCGGAGTTCGTCGTCGCATGAGCGGCACGACGACACCCTCGGAAGGGATGGACATGATGGATCGCGATCGCTTCCCCGTGGACGAATGGCGTCTCGTCGAGAGCGGCTTCTCGCTCGATGACGTCGGCGTCACCGAGACGATGTTCGCGCTCGGCAACGGCTACCTCGGTCTGCGCGGCAACCACCCCGAGGGCCGACACGCGCACGAGCACGGCACGTTCATCAACGGGTTCCACGAGGTCTTCCCGATCCGTCACGCCGAGCAGGCGTACGGTTTCGCGGAGGTCGGCCAGACGATCATCAACGCGCCGGATGCCAAGGTCATGCGCGTGTACGTCGATGACGAACCACTGTCGTTCGACGACGCGGACGTGCGCGAGTACGAGCGGGCGCTCGACATGCGCACGGGCGTTCTGACCCGGCACGTGCGGTGGGTGACGCCGAGCGGCAAGGACGTCGTGATCGACTTCGATCGCATGGTGTCGTTCGAGGAGAAGCACCTCGCCGTCATGCGCGTGACCGTCACGGTCCTGAACGCGGATGCCCCGGTCACGATCTCGTGCCAGCTCATCAACCGGCAGGACGGCGAGGACGTCTACGGCGGCAAGGCCCCCGCAGGCGGCAAGGCCGGCTTCGACCCGCGCAAGGCGGAGAAGATCCACGAGCGCGTGCTGCAGCCGCAGGAGTACTGGCAAGACGGCGGTCGCTCGGCGCTGTCGTACCGGGTGACGGCATCCGGCATGACGATGTCGCTCGTCACGGACCACCTCATCGAGACGGACAACGAGTACTCGGCGCGCACGCTCGTCGAACCCGACATCGCGAAGAACGTGTTCCGCGTGCAGGCGAAGGCCGGTGTCCCGGTCACGGTCACGAAGCTCGTGAGCTACCACACGTCACGGGGCGTGCCCGCGCGCGAGCTCGTCGACCGCGGCCGGCGGACGCTCGACCGTGTCGAGGCCGAGGGCGTGCAGGTCCAGTACGACCGGCAGGCGGAGTGGATGGCGGCGTTCTGGGAGCGCTCGGACGTCGTGATCGGCGGCCACCCCGACCTTCAGCAGGCGACCCGATGGTGCCTCTTCCAGCTGGCGCAGGCGGCGGCGCGCGCGGACGGGCAGGGCGTCCCCGCGAAGGGCGTGTCCGGCTCGGGGTACAGCGGTCACTACTTCTGGGACACGGAGATCTACGTCCTCCCGTTCCTCATCTACTCGACCCCGCTGTGGGCGCGCAACGCCCTGCGCATGCGCTACCTGATGCTCCCGGCGGCGCGCAAGCGCGCGGGGCAGCTCAACGAGGCCGGTGCACTCTTCCCGTGGCGCACGATCAACGGCGAAGAGGCATCCGCCTATTACGCCGCCGGCACGGCGCAGTACCACATCAACGCCGACGTGAGCTTCGCGCTCGGCAAGTACGTGCGGGCGACCGGCGACGACGAGTTCCTCTACCGCGAAGGCGTCGACATCGCGGTAGAGACCGCGCGCCTGTGGTCGACGCTCGGGTTCTGGCGGTTCAACGAGGACGGCACGCCCGAGGTGTTCCACATCCACGGCGTCACCGGCCCCGACGAGTACACGACCGTCGTGAACGACAACCTGTTCACGAACGTCATGGCGCGCTACAACCTGCGCTTCGCGGCGCGGGTCGTGCACGAGATGGCGGAGCGGGCGCCCGTCGAATACGCGGCGATGATCGAGCGTCTGAACCTCGACCCCGCCGAGGCGGATGCCTGGGACGCGGCCGCCGAGGCCATGCACATCCCGTACAGCGATGCCCTGGGCATCCACCCTCAGGACGAGGTCTTCCTCGAGCGGGAGGTGTGGGATCTCGACAACACGCCGGATGACCAGCGGCCGCTACTGCTGCACTTCCACCCGCTCGTCATCTACCGCTACCAGGTGCTCAAGCAGGCCGACGTCGTGCTCGCGCTGTACCTGCAGGGGAACCACTTCACCGACGACGAGAAGCTCGCCGACTTCGAGTACTACGACCCGCTGACGACGGGGGACTCGACGCTCTCCGCCGTCGTGCAGGCGATCCTCGCGGCCGAGGTCGGGTACCAGGAGCTCGCCCTGAAGTACTTCGCGCAGTCGATCTTCGTCGACCTCGGCGACCTCCACCACAACGCGGCCGACGGTGTGCACGTCGCATCCGCCGGCGGGGTGTGGACGGCGCTCGTCGCGGGCTTCGGCGGCATGCGCGACCACTGGGGTGAGCTGTCGTTCGACCCGCGCCTGCCCGCGGACTGGCCGTCGCTGTCGTTCCCGCTGCACTGGCGCGGCACGGCGCTGCAGGTGACGATCACGAAGGACGCGCTCACGGTCGAGGCGGGCGAGGGCGACGCAGTCGCGTTCAGCGTGCGCGGCGAGGCGGGCGGCGGGTCGACCGTCACGGTGCCCCTGAAGGGTCAGGGGCCGGTGCTGCCGGGACGCCCGCGGCTCGGCGACATCGGCGAGAGCTTCCGCGAGGACGGGACCCTGCTCTCGGCATCCGTGCCGAGCACGACCACCAACATCGGCATCATCACGGGGTCGATCCCGGTCGGCGACGCCGCCCACGCGGCCGAGCAGGGGAACATCGGCATCGACTCCTGACGCTCGACCGAAACGCGCGCGTGCGCCGTCAGGTGACGAACGGGGCGATCCGCTCGGCCACCGGGGCGAGGTGCGAGATGATCGCCGCGGGCTCGACGATGCGGTGGCGCGGGCCGGCGAAGGCGAGCGCTCCCGCGACGTGTCCGTGCGCATCGCGGATCGGCACCGCGAGGCATCCGATGCTCGTCGGGACATGCTCGACGCGTACCGCGCCCCGCGCGCCGAGCTCGGCCGCGGCCGCCCGGGCGACGGCACCGGTGTCGCCCTGTGCGACCAGCAGCAGACGCCCCAGTGCGAACACCGCGGGGTCGCGAGCGAGTCGCACCCGGTCGCTCAGGGGGAAGTCGGGGTCCTCGTCGACGATCACGAGGCGCGCGCCCTCGAACCCGACGATGTGCACACCCGCACGCAAGGAGGTCCGCGCTTCCGCGACGAGGAGGCGGGCGGCGGTCGGCAGGCGCACGGGGGAGACCGCCTCGGCCAGCTGTGCGACCTTCGCGCCCAGTGCGAAGCCCGACAGGTCGGTCGTGCGCACGAGGTATTCGTCGGCGACGAGCAGATTGAGCAGGCGGTAGGCGGTCGCGCGCGGCAGCCCGAGATGCACCGAAAGCTCGCGTGCCGTCACCCCCGGCCCCAGCTCGGCGACCGCCTCGAGCACGGTGAGGGCGCTGTGGATCGCGCGCGGCTGCCGCGCCGTCACCGCCGGCGCGGCGCGCAGGTCGTCAGTCATCCCGCGCCGTCCCGAGAGGCCTCCGCCTCTCCCGGGGTCGTGCCCCCAGGAGCGAGATCCACGGGGTGTTCGGCCGCGCCGCCGAGGACCGCACCCGCGACCGGTTCGTCATACGCGCCGAGCGCGGACAGCGGTGCGCGGCGCAGACGCCAGGCGATCGCCGCGGCCGCCGTCAGCGCGAGTGCGGCCGCGACCCAGACGGCGATGCTGCCCGAGCCGACATCGATGATCGCGAAGGCGACGATCGTGCCCACGAGCGCGACGGCACACGCGATCGCGACGACGGCGACGCGCCCGGTGAGCTCGCCGATCCGGCGCAGGAACACCGGCGCGGCGACGCAGACGAGCGCATACGACACGATGTACCCGAAACCGCCGACGACGAGCGTGAGGTGCATCGCCGTCGGCAGCGCGATGCCCGACAGCAGGAGCCCGAGCGGCGCAGCGATGACGACCGGCACGGCGCACGCGATGGCGCCGATCGGCGTCCCGAAGCGGCGGTGCGTGCGCCCGAGGCCTGCGGGCAGGGCTCCGTCGCGGGCCATCGTGAACAGCACTCGGCTGAGCGCCGTCGTCGACCCGATCGCGCACGCGAGGAACGAAGCCGCGATCCCGAGGTCGGCGACGACACCCCAGCCGCCGAGCCCGAAGGCATCGGCGAGGTCGTTGACGGGCGACGTGCTCGCCGCGAAGTCGCCGCCGATCGCGGCGAATCCGCTCACCTGGGCGACCGCCGCCAGCACGTAGAGCGCTGCGGACACGACGGCGGTCCAGCCGATCGCGCGCGGGACCGTCCGCAGCGGCATCCGTGCCTCGACGCCGAGGGTCGCCGCGGACTCGAATCCGACGTAGGCGGTGAGGGCGACGAGGGCCCCCGCCGCGACCGTGAGCGGCGAGTCGTCGGCGGACGGCAGCAGCACGGCGGGGTCGATCGGCCCGATCCGGGTGAGCAGGGCGATGAGAAGGCCGACGATGAGGGTGACCGACGCCGCCTCGACGATGAGGGCCACGCGGGAGGACAGACGGATGCCGCGCACGAGCACGAGCACGAGGAGAGCCGCCTCCGCACTGAGGACGCCGGCGGCGACCAGGGGGGTATCGGGTAGTGACGGCCACACCGAACGAAGCACGAGCGTCGAATAGAAGGCGCCCCCGAGGAGCGCGAACATCGCGATCGCGCCGTACCCGATGATCGCGGATGCCCCTGCCGCAAGCCCGGCCCGCACCCCGAGGCCCCGAGCCGTGTAGGTGTAGACGGCGCCGGCGGCGGCGAACCTCCGCGCGAACTGGGAGATCGTGCGCGCCACCAGGATGATCAGCACGCCACCCAGGAGCAGCGACGTCACGGTCGCCGTCGGGGAGAGCCCCGCGACGAGGAGAGTCACGGTCGTCGCGGCGGCGGCCGGCGCGACTGCGGAGACGGACTGCGCGAAGACGTCGAAGAACCCGACGCTGCGGCGGTCGAGTCCGTCCAGCGGCGACGTGGCGCGGAACCCGCGCACGAGCGGAGGACGGCGGATCGCACGTTCGAGAGCCGTCATTCGCTGGCCTCCTCCCGGGTTTCCCCCGCGCGCAGACGCTATCGGGCGGGCGTTGCTCCGGCGCAACGCCCGTGTTTCGTGGTCGTTTCACCCGAATGAGACGGCCCGGGCGCGGTGTCCCGTTAGGGGTGCGCCAGGTTTCATCGCGGTGAGACGGCGGAGCAACCCGGCGGCGAGAGGCTGTGCACAACCCGCTCCTCGCCTTCAGGAGGCTCTCATGACCAAACTCGAACCGGCCGGCGTCCAGACGCCCGCGCCGAAACTGTCCGGATCCCTCGGCGTCACCGCGATCGTCTTCATGGTCGTCGCAGCCGCCTCGCCCCTCACCGTGGTGGGAGGGGCCGCGCCGCTCGGGTTCCTCCTCGGCAACGGCGTGGGCTTCCCGACGCTGTTCGCCACGAGCGCCGTCATCCTGGTGCTGTTCTCGGTGGGACTGTCCGCGATGGCCAAGCACGTGGCCAAGCCCGGCGCCTTCTTCACGTACGTCGGCTACGGCCTGGGCCGCTCCGCGGGCCTCGCGGCCGCGTGGGTCGCCATGCTGACCTACACGACCGTGCAGATCGCGGTGTACGGCTACATCGGCTATCTGCTCTCCTACACCGTCGCCGCGATCGGAGGCCCGACGATCGCCTGGTGGGCGATGTCGATGCTCGTCATCGCGGCTGTCGGCATCCTCGGCTATCGGCACATCGACGTGTCGAGCAAGGTGCTCGGGATGCTGCTCATCGCCGAGGTGGGCATCGTCGTGGCGCTCATCGTGGCGGTGATCGTGACGGGCGGCGCCCAGGGACTGTCGGCCGCCCCGTTCGAGCCCGCCAACGTCCTGTCCGGATCGCCCGGCGTGGGGCTCATGTTCGCGATGGCCGCGTACATCGGGTTCGAGGCGACCGCGGTCTTCCGCGACGAGGCGCGCGACCCCGACAAGACCATCCCGAAGGCGACGTATGCCGCCGTCATCGGCGTCGGGGTCTTCTACACCCTGGCATCCTGGGCGCTCGTCATGGCGTGGGGACCGGATGGCGTCGTCGACGCCGCCGCCGAAGACCCGGGCTCGATGATGATCCGCACGATGGCCCGCTACCTCGGCACGTTCGGTGAGGTCGCCGTCAACATCCTGATGCTCACCGCGATGTTCGCCTGCGTGCTGTCGTTCCACAACGTGCTCACCCGCTACCAGCACTCGATGGCCGTCGCGGGCGTCCTCCCCGAGCGGCTCGCAGGAGTCCACGCGCGGCACCTGTCGCCGCACGCCTCCTCGCTCGTGCAGACGGCGACCGCAGGCATCCTCACGATCGTGTTCGCGGTCTGCGGCCTCGACCCGCTGCTGCAGGTGTTCACCTGGTTCTCGGGCATCGCGACGCTCGCGATCGCGCTCCTCATGGCCGTGACCTCCGTCGCGATCATCGTCTACTTCGCCCGCACGAAGAGGGACCGCCGCCTCTGGCACACCGTGATCGCGCCGGTCCTGGGCCTGCTCGGACTCCTCGGTGCGGCCGGTCTCATCGCCGCCAACTTCCCGATGCTCGTGAGCGACGTGGATGCCGAGGGCAACCCCGCCTTCGGGCTCACGAGCACCCTGCTGCTCTCGCTCATCGTCGTCGCGGCGGTCGTCGGGTTCGTCCAGGCGGCCTGGATCAGGGCGCGCCGCCCCGCCGCCTACGCCAAGCTCACCGACGCGATCGCCGCGTGACCCTCGACCCCGACAAGGAGAACCACATGACTCTCACCGACCTCGCCGCCACCTCGACGGCCGCCTCCGCTCCCGCCCACCCGCTGGCTTCCCTCACCGCGACCGAGATCGAAGCGGTCCGCGCCGTCGTGCTCTCACTGCCCTCCACGACGGAGCAGACCCGCTTCGCCTACGTCGGGCTCGACGAGCCGGCGAAGGGCGACATCCTCGCCTGGGAGCAGGGTGCGCCCGCCCCCGCCCGCGTCGCCCGGGTGCAGCTGCTCGACATGCTCTCGGCGCGCTCCAGCGACCTGCGCGTCTCGCTCGCCACCGGCGAGGTGCTGAGCGAGACCGTGCTCGACGGCACGGCGGGGCAGCTGCCGGTGCTGGATGCCGAGTTCGAGGCCGTCGGCGACATCGCGAACGCCGACGAGGCGTGGATCGCCGCGCTCGCCGCGCGGGGCCTCGCGACCTCGGACGTCGTGCTCGTGCCGCTGTCGGCCGGTCACTACGGGTACGCGCAGGAGGACGGGCGCCGCATCCTCCGTGCGTTCGCGTTCCAGCAGTTCTCGCCGAGCGACCACCCGTGGGCCCACCCCGTCGACGGCCTCACCGCCTACATCGACGTCGCCGACCGCCGCATCATCGAGATCGTCGACACCCCGGGATTCGACATCCCGCAGACGAGCGGCAACTTCGACGACCCCGCCGTGCAGGGTCCGCCGCTCGAGGGGCTGAAGCCGATCGAGATCACGCAGCCGGAGGGGTCGAGCTTCACCGTCGAGGACGAGCACGTCGTCTGGGGAGACTGGGATCTGCGCATCGGGTTCGACACCCGGGAGGGCCTCATCATGCGTCAGCTCTCCTTCAAGGGGCGCCCCGTGATGTACCGCGGCTCGATCAGCGAGATGGTCGTTCCCTACGGCGACCCCGCGCCGAACCGGTTCTGGCAGAACTACTTCGACACCGGCGAGTACCTCTTCGGCCGGTACACGAACGAGCTCGAGCTCGGCTGCGACTGCGTCGGTGACATCACCTACCTCGATGTGACCCTCGCCGACGAGCTCGGTCTACCGCGCACCGTGCGCAACGGCGTGTGCATGCACGAAGAGGACTTCGGATCCCTCTGGAAGCACACCGACATCTTCACCGGCTCCGCCGAGGTGCGCCGTCAGCGTCGCCTCGTGATCTCGTTCTTCACGACGGTCGGCAACTACGACTACGGGTTCTTCTGGTACCTGTACCTCGACGGCACGATCGAGTGCGAGGCGAAGCTCACCGGCATCCTCTTCACGTCGGCGTACCCGGGGGAGGGCTACCCGTTCGCCTCCGAGGTCGCGCCCGGGCTCGGAGCGCCCTATCACCAGCACCTGTTCTCGGCGCGGTTGGACATGACCGTCGACGGCATCGCGAACGTCGTGAACGAGATCGATGCCGTCCGGGTGCCGATCTCGGCCGAGAACCCCGCGGGCAACGCCTTCACGAAGCAGGTGACGCCGATCACGTCGGAGCTCGTCTCGGGCCGTGTCGCCGACGGCGCACGCAACCGGGTCTGGCAGATCGCGTCGACCGAGAAGACCACCGCGATGGGGCAGCCGACGTCGTATGTGCTGTTCCCGACCGAGACGCCGGTGCTGCTCGCCGACGACGATTCGTCGATCGCAGCGCGGGCCACGTTCGCGACGAAGAACCTCTTCGTCACGAAGTACGACCCGGCCGAGCGCTATGCGGCGGGGGATTTCGTCAACCAGCACCCCGGAGGCGCGGGCATCCCGGAGTTCATCGCCGGTGACGAGCCCCTCGTGGGCGAGGACCTCGTGCTGTGGCACACGTTCGGGCTCACGCACTTCCCACGGAACGAGGACTGGCCCGTCATGCCGATGGACTACGCCAAGTTCACGCTCAAGCCGTACAACTTCTTCGAGCGGAACCCCACGCTGAACGTCCCGCCGTCGACGGCGGCGCACTGCGCGCCGAAGGCGGTCTCGGGCGGGTACGGGCCGGCCGGTCACGATCACTCGGGTCACGATCACGCCGGTCCCGACCACTCGGGTCACGACCACGCCGGTCACGACCACCATGGCCACCACCACGGCTGAGTCGTGACCCTGCATCTTCTCGCCCTCGCGCCCGCCGCGGTCGGTCTGTGCTGCCTGGCAGCCGACCGCCGGCGGGCGCGCGCCGCAGAAGTCGTCGCCGCGATGCTCATGATGATGGCGATGGTGGACGCGGCCGTGACGCAGCTCGTTCCCGCCGTGTGGTGGGTGGCGTCGCTCCTCGCCGGTGCGATGGCGCTCGCCGCCACACGGGGGCGCGCACGCGTCGTCGCGACCGGGTCTTCCGGTCCGTCTGGCGGCGCCGGGGGTGCCGGTGGCGCGGCGATGGCTCACGGTGCGATGCCCGGCGTCGCGATGGCGGTGCATTCCGCCGCGGGAATGGTGGTCATGGCAGCGCTCCTGCTCGCGATGAGCGCCTCCGCGGCGGGGGCGGGCGCGGCCCATCACCACTCGGGCACGCCCGCGTTCGGGCCGGCGGCCATGGTGCTCGGCGGCGGGTACGTCGTCGCCTCCGCCGTTTTCGCCCTGCGTTCGCGTGGGGCCCTCGAACGGGCTCAGTACGCGGCGATGGCGGGCTCGGTCGCGCTCATGGCGGCCGCACTCGTGGGGTGAGCTGCGCGCTCCTCGGCGACGATCGCGCGCACGGCGTCGCGCCCGGCGCGGTTGGCCCCGACCGTCGACTGCGACGGGCCGTAGCCGATGAGGAACAGCCGCGGCTCGTCGGTCGATCTGCCGTTCTCGACCCGCACCCCGCCCGACGCCGTGCGCAGGTGGAGCGGCGCGAGGTGGCGGATGTCGGCACGGAAGCCCGTCGCCCAGAGGATCGCATCCGCCCGCTCGAACGTGCCGTCGGGCATCCGCACGCCGTCCGGTTCGATGGCCGTGAACATCGGATGCCGCACGAGCACGCCGCGCTCCCGCGCCGCCTCCGACCACGGCGTCCGGTGCTGACCGGTCACCGAGATGACGCTCCCGGGCGGCTCACCGCGCCGCACCCGCTCTTCGACGCCGGCGATCGCGGCGATGCGCGCGGCGGTGTCGAACTCCGTGGCATCCCACGTCACCTCGTGGCGCGTGACCCAGAACGTGTCCGCGACGTGCGAGATCTCCTCGAGAAGCTGGACGGCGGAGATGCCCGCGCCGACGATGATCACGCGCTCGCCGGCGAACTCCGCGGCATCCACGTAGTCGTGCACGTGCAGCTGGCGTCCGCGGAACGTGTCCGCCCCGGGGACCGTCGGCCAGAACGGGCGACGCCACGTGCCGGTCGCGTTGATGACGTAGCGGGCCGCCCACGTGCCGGCATCCGTCTCGACGAGCAGTCGCCCGCGCGGATCGTCGTCGGCGCGGCGCACGGCGCGCACCTGCACGGGGCGGCGCACGCGCAGATCGAAACGCTCTTCGTACGCGGCGAAATAGTCCGGGAGCACCTCCCGCGCGGGGGATGCCGGGTCGGCCGGCGGCACCGGCGCCCCGGGCAGTTCGTGGATGCCGTTGACGGTGCCCATCACGAGTGAACCCCAGCGGTGCTGCCAGGCGCCGCCCGGTGCGGCGTCGGCATCCAGCACGACGAACGTGCCGCCGGGCGCGTCCGTCGAGGGGAGGGGTGAGAAGCCGCGGCGGCGCAGGTGATAGGCGGCCGAGAGCCCTGCCTGGCCTGCGCCGATCACGACGACGTCGACGGGCTCGGGCTGCATACCTGTGTCAA
>Ga0209922_103550_pt1 | contig 12256 bp, 10 predicted proteins | sample ThiBiot_500_biof_FD_183946 | JGI IMG/M metagenome (GOLD analysis project Ga0209922, IMG submission 183946) | Wastewater bioreactor microbial communities from Cape Town, South Africa - Thiocy_expt_500_biof (SPAdes) | ecosystem: Engineered > Bioreactor > Thiocyanate-remediating > Anaerobic-Aerobic ...
GGTTTGGATGTGGCTGGCCGGGACTCGCCCCGGCGGGCGACTTCCTTTCTTGCTCGTGCAAGAAAGGAAGCAAAGAACACGCCCCCAAGTCTGCGACCCCTGCGCTGCGCTACGGGGCAAACCTGTGGCGGTGCGCTTGCGGGGTGCGCCGCAGAACTCACTGCGCTGCTGCGCAGCTCCGTTCGGACAACCGCGGCGAGTCAGACAACGAAGCATGGGCGCTCCGACGCCCATGCTCACCCCGCAACCGCCCCGCCACAGGCGCAGCCACAGGGGGGAACAGCCACACGGGCCATCGCTGCGCTCGGCCTGGAACGCGCGGGCGCTACGCGCCGCGAAGGCTGGGCCGAGCGCAGCGACGGCCCGTATCGCGGGTTCCCTTCTGGCCGTGCCGAGGAGCGCAGCGCATGGGGTGGGCATGGGCGTCGAAGCGCCCATGCTTCGTGAACTGACTTGCCGCATTTGTCCGAACGGAGCGCGCAGCGCGCAGTGAGTTATGCGGCACACCCCATGCGCGAGCACCGCAGGTTGCCCGCAGCGAAGCGAAGGGACACGGACAGCAGGGTCGTCTTTTCTTTGGTTCCTTTCTTTTGACGAAGCAAAAGAAAGGGACTGCGCCGCCGGGCGCACATCCCGGCCAGCAACATAGAAAACCCACAACACAAATCAAAAAAGAGAGCTGCTAGCGCTTGCCAGATAAGCCCTAGAGCCCAATTCAACCCAAAAACCAAATCACGAAAGATCAGCCAAAAACTCCCAGGCCGTCTTCTGCCACGCGCACCCCTCCTCGCGCAGCAGGTGCGCGGACTGGGGATAGCTGGCGGACCAGCCCTCGCGCGACCGCACGATGCAGCGGCGGCCCTCCAGGCGCAGGGTGATGCCCTCCACGTCGGGCGCGCGGCGTGCGTGGCACAGGGCCACGGCGGTGCGCAGGCACATGAGCTGCAGCGCGAACACCGGGTCGTCGAGGTCGGCGGCCTGCAGCTTGCGCAGCTTGCCGCGGTGCCCCAGCACCAGCAGGCTCAGGCGGTGGAGCTCGGGCAGGGCGAAGCCGGCCGCGTCGGCGTGGTCGAGGATGTAGGCGCCGTGGTGGTGGTAGTCGCCGTGCGAGATGCGGCGGCCGATCTCATGCAGGCGGGCGGCCCAGTCGAGCTTGCGCGCGGCGCGCTCGCTGCCGGGCGGGGCGGCGTCCGTGAAGAGGCGGCAGGCCAGCTGCGCGACGCGCTCGGCGTGCTCGTGGTCCACGGCGAAGCGCCGCATGAGCGCGCGCACGCTGTCCGAGCGCAGGTCGGTCTCCGGCTGCTCGCGGTCGAGCAGGTCGTAGAGGGCCCCCTGGCGCAGCGCGCCCTGGGCCACGGTCATCCGGTCTATGTCGAGCAGCTCGAAGACGGCACGCACGATGCTCACGCCGCCGCCGATCACGGGACGGCGGTCGTCCTTGAGCCCGTCCAGGCGCAGGCGGTCGACGTGGCGCGCGCGCAGCAGCTGCTCCTGCAGCCAGTCCAGGCCGTCGCGCCGGATCACTCCCTTCTCTCCTCCCGCGGCGGCGAGGATGGCGCCCACCGCGCCCACGGTCCCAGAGGCGCCGTAGGCCACGTCCCAGGCGCCGCGCTGGTAGCTGCCGATGGCCTCGTCCAGCACGGCCTTGGCCGCGGTCTCCGCGGATGCGAACGCCTGCCGCGTGAGCGCGCCGTCGGCGAAATGGCGCGCCGACCAGGCGACGCTGCCCACGCGGCAGGACGCCACCGCGGCGGGCGTGAACTGCCGCCCCAGGATCAGCTCGGTCGAGCGCCCGCCGATGTCCACCACCAGCCGCCTTTCGTCCGATTGCGGCAGCAGCCGGGCGACGCCCTGGTAGATGAGCCGCGCCTCCTCGGGGCCGGAGACGATGTTGATGGGAAAGCCCAGGATCTCGCTGCCGCGCGCGATGAAGTCCTCGCGGTTGCGCGCCTCCCGCAGGGTCTGCGTGGCCACCGCGCGCACATGGTGGCGCGGGAACCCGGCCAGGCGTTCGGCGAAGCGGGCCAGGCAGTCCCAGCCCCGCTGCATGGCGGCGGGCGTCAGGTTGCGGTCTTCGTCGAGGCCGCCGCCCTGGCGGACCGTTTCCTTGAGGTATTCGACGCGGTGGATCTGCCGATGGTCGAGGCGGCCGATTTCGAGACGAAAGCTGTTGGAGCCCAGGTCCACGGCCGCGAGCAATGTTCCGTCCTGCATGGGGATGCGCGGGTTTTCGTTGAGGGGGGGAGGTTATACGGCATTCGTGACGGCCGCGTGACACGCCCGTGGCGGGCGCGCCGGCAGCGGCGTGACGGCGGAGGGCGGGTGTCACGGCGATGTCACAAACGGCACCTAGAGTGGCGGCATCGAGTTTTTTCAACCAAGAGGTCTCTTTCATGAAACTCTCCGCGATTCGGGTTCTGGCGTCTGGTGTGGTGGCCATGGGTGCCTTCTCCGGCGCCTGGGCGCAGCAGGAAGCGACGGGCGCGGGCGCCAGCTTTCCCGCGCCGCTGTATGCCAAGTGGGCGGCCGACTACCACAAGGCGACCGGCGTGAAGATCAACTACCAGTCCGTGGGCTCGGGCGCGGGCCTGCGCCAGATCGAGGCCAAGACGGTGGACTTCGGCGCGTCCGACGCGCCGCTGAAGGACGACGAGCTCGCGAAGAAGGGCCTGGTGCAGTTCCCCACCGTGATCGGCGGCATCGTGCCCGTGGTCAACATCAAGGGCATGCAGCCGGGCCAGCTCAAGCTCAGCGGCCAGGTGCTCGGCGACATCTACCTGGGCAAGATCACCAAGTGGAACGACGAGGCCATCAAGGCCCTGAACCCCGGGCTGAACCTGCCCGACGCGACCATAGCCCCGGTGCGCCGCGCCGACGGCTCGGGCACCACCTTCGGCTTCACGAACTACCTGTCCAAGGTGAACGCCGAGTGGAAGGACAAGGTGGGCGAGGGCACGGCCGTGAACTGGCCCCTGGGCGCCGGCGGCAAGGGCAACGAGGGCGTGGCCGCCTTCGTGGGCCGCCTGCCCAACTCCATCGGCTACGTGGAGTACGCCTACGTCAAGCAGAACAGGCTGACGTTCGCGCAGCTGCAGAACAGCGCCGGCCAGTTCGTGTCCCCCGACGAGGCCACGTTCAAGGCGGCTGCCGCGGGCGCGGACTGGAGCAAGAGCTTCTACCAGATCCTCACGAACCAGCCCGGCAGGCAGGCCTGGCCCATCACCTCGGCCACCTTCATCCTGATGCACAAGGCGCAGGACAAGCCGGCGCAGGCCGCCACGGCGCTGAAGTTCTTCGCGTGGGCCTACAAGGAGGGCGACAAGACCGCCGCCGACCTGGACTACGTGAGCATGCCCGAGAGCGTCAAGGCCGTGATCATGAAGTCCTGGGCCGATATCAAGGACGGCGCGGGCCAGCCCATCGTCCTGAAGTAATCTGGCGGGCGCTGCGGCCCCTGCGGGGGGCCGCGCTGCGCACCCTTTGACTAGAGCGTGTTATGCACTTTTACGTACCCGCGTTGGCCCCACAGGCCGATGATCGCAAGGCGCAGCGCGCCGCCAAGGCTCATGCCTTGGCAAGCGCTGCAACGCGGCGAGCGCCGGCCTGTGGGGCCAACCCTTCGGGAAAGCCGGGGAAAGGCCCGGAAACTAGGCGCAGGACGCGCCACGGTATGGATACCGCAAGCGGCCTGCAACGACGTGGCCGGGCCTTTCCCCGGCTTTCGCGGGCACGTAAAAGTGCATAACACGCTCTAGGCAACCACCGTGTCCACTACGCTGACCACCCGCCAGGCGCCGCCGCAGGCGGCCGCCGACGCCTTCGGCGGCTCCCTGCCGCCGCGCGCCGGCATGTTCTCCGGCGCCCTGGCCGACCGCATCTTCGCCGCGCTGGCGCGCGGCGCGGCGCTGCTCACGCTGGCGCTGCTGCTGGGCATCCTGGCCTCGCTGGTGCACGGCGCCTGGCCGGCCATCGAGCGCTACGGCCTGGACTTCCTGGTGCGCAGCCAGTGGGACCCGGCGGGCAACGAATACGGCGGCCTGGTGATGATCTACGGCACGCTGGCCACGTCCTTCATCGCGCTGCTGATCGCCGTGCCGGTGAGCTTCGGCATCGCGCTGTTCCTCACCGAGCTCTCGCCCGCCTGGCTCAAGCGCCCGCTGGGCACGGCCATCGAACTGCTGGCGGCCGTGCCCTCCATCGTCTACGGCATGTGGGGCCTGATGGTGTTCGGCCCCATCCTCGCCACCTGGGTGCAGCAGCCGCTGCAGGCGCTGTTCTCCGGCGTGCCGTACCTGGGGGCGCTGGTGTCGGGACCGCCCGTGGGCATAGGCATCCTGTCGGCCGGCATCATCCTGGCCATCATGATCATTCCCTTCATCGCCTCGGTGATGCGCGACGTGTTCGAGGTCACGCCGGCCCTGCTCAGGGAGTCGGCCTACGGCCTGGGCGCCACCACCTGGGAGGTGGTGTGGAAGGTGGTGCTGCCCTACACCAAGACCGGCGTGCTGGGCGGCATCATGCTCGGCCTGGGCCGCGCGCTGGGCGAGACCATGGCCGTCACCTTCGTGATCGGCAACATGAACCAGCTCAATTCGCTGTCGATGTTCGAGGCCGCCAACAGCATCACCTCGGCCCTGGCCAACGAGTTCGCCGAGGCCGGCGAGGGCCTGCACCAGGCGTCCCTCATCTACCTGGGGCTGGTGCTGTTCTTCATCACCTTCGTGGTGCTGTCCCTGTCCAAGCTGCTGCTGGCACGCCTGAAGAAGAACGAAGGAGCGCGTGCATGAGCACATCGCAGAAGCTGATCGCGGGCGCCGACCTGGCGCAGGCGCACCAGGCCCGCTACGCGGCGCGCAAGCGCATGAACCAGGTGGCGCTGGCCCTGTCGCTGCTGGCCATGGCGTTCGGCGTGTTCTGGCTCGTGTGGATCCTGTGGGAGACCATGCGCCTGGGCCTGGGGGGGCTGAGCGCGTCCCTGTTCACGCAGACGACCCCGCCGCCCAACGAGGCGGGCGGGCTGGCCAACGCCATCTTCGGCTCCTTCGTCATGGTGCTGCTGGCCACCTTCGTGGGCACGCCCATAGGCATCATGGCGGGCGTGTACCTGGCCGAGTACGACCCGCGCGGCTGGCTCGCGGCCACCACGCGCTTCGTCAACGACATCCTGCTGTCCGCGCCCAGCATCGTCATCGGCCTGTTCGTGTACGCGGTGGTCGTGGCCCGCTTCAAGAGCTTCTCGGCCTGGGCGGGCATCATGGCGCTGGCGCTGATCGTGATTCCGGTGAGAACATGCTGATACTGGTACCCGCCAGCCTGCGCGAGGCCGCCTACGCGCTGGGCGCGCCCAAGTGGAAGGTGATCCTCATGGTGACGCTGCGCGCCGCCCGCGCCGGCGTCATCACGGGCGTGCTGCTGGCCGTGGCGCGCATCTCGGGCGAGACCGCGCCGCTGCTGTTCACGGCGCTCAACAACCAGTTCTGGAACTCGGACCTCTCCAAGCCCATGGCCAGCCTGCCGGTCACCATCTTCAAGTTCGCCATGAGCCCGTACGAGAACTGGCAGCAGCTGGCCTGGGCCGCGGTGTTCCTCATCACGCTGGCGGTGCTCGGGCTGAACATACTGGCCCGCGTGCTCACGCGCCAAAAGTAAAGAAGCCGGATTGCTCCCCGGAAAGACGCACATGCCTTCCACCAAGAACACCGCCGCCGCCGCGCGGCCCAAGCTCACGGTCCGCGACCTGAACTTCTACTACGGCAGGTTCCATGCCTTGAAGGGCATCAACCTCGACATTCCCGAGAACAAGGTCACGGCCTTCATCGGGCCATCGGGCTGCGGCAAGTCGACGCTGCTGCGCACCTTCAACCGCATGTTCGAGCTCTACCCCGAGCAGCGCGCCGAGGGGCAGATCCTGCTCGACGGCGACGACCTGCTCGCCAGCCGCCAGGACGTGGCGCTGATCCGCGCCAAGGTGGGCATGGTGTTCCAGAAGCCCACGCCGTTCCCCATGTCGATCCACGACAACATCGCCTTCGGCGTGAAGCTGTTCGAGAGCCTGAGCGCCAGCGACATGGACGAGCGCGTGGAATGGGCGCTGAGGAAGGCCGCGCTGTGGAACGAGGTGAAGGACAAGCTGCACCAGAGCGGCGCGGGCCTGTCGGGCGGGCAGCAGCAGCGCCTGTGCATCGCGCGCGGCATCGCCATCAGGCCCGAGGTGCTGCTGCTGGACGAGCCCTGCTCGGCGCTGGACCCCATCTCCACGGCCAAGATCGAGGAACTGATCGCCGAGCTGAAGGACGAATACACGGTGGTCATCGTCACGCACAACATGCAGCAGGCGGCGCGCTGCAGCGACTACACGGCCTACATGTACCTGGGCGAGCTGATGGAGTTCGGCGCCACCGAGCAGATGTTCTTCAAGCCCCGGCGCAAGGAGACGGAAGACTACATCACAGGGAGATTCGGATGACCGACAAGCACCTTTCCTCGCAGTTCGACAGCGAGCTCAACCAGGTCTCGGGCCGCGTCATGGAGCTCGGCGGCCTGGTCGAGTCGCAGATCCGCCAGGCCATCGCCGCGCTGTCGCAGTTCAGCCTGGAGGCGGCCGCGCAGGTCGAGACGCTGGAGCAGCGCGTCAACCAGATGGAGGTGGAGATCGACCACGAGCTCACCACCATCATCGCGCGGCGCCAGCCCACGGCGCGCGACCTGCGGCTGCTGATGGCCTTCTCCAAGGCCACGGCCAACCTGGAGCGCATGGGCGACGAGGCCACGCGCATGGCGCGCATGGTGCGCTCCATCATCGAGAGCGGCGCGGCGCGCTCGCTGCCCAGCAGCGACCTGCGCATGGCGGCCGACCTGGCCGCGGGCCTGCTGCGCAAGGCGCTGGACGCCTTCGCGCGCCTGGACACCCGCACGGCGCTGGCCATCCTCAAGGAGGACGACCTGATCGACCGCGAGTTCGACGGCTTCGTGCGCAAGCTCATCACCTACATGATGGAAGACCCGCGCACCATCTCGGCGAGCCTGGACCTGCTGTTCCTGGCCAAGGCCATCGAGCGCATCGGCGACCACTCCAAGAACGTGGCCGAACTCATCATCTACCTGGTGGAGGGCAAGGACGTGCGCCACACCGCCCTGGAAGAAATCGAATCGGTCGTGCAATGAAACCCTTTCCCCATGTCCTCGTCGTCGAGGACGAGGCCGCCATCGCCGAGCTCATCGCCGTGAACCTGCGCCACAACGGCTTCACGCCCATCTGGGCCGAGGACGCCGAGGCCGCACAGCGCGAGCTGGACGCCGTGCTGCCCGACGTGATCCTGCTCGACTGGATGCTGCCCGGCATGAGCGGCCTGCAGCTGGCGCGCAAGTGGCGCTCCGCCGCGCGCACCAGGGGCGTGCCCATCCTGATGCTGACGGCGCGCGGCGACGAGCCCGACAAGGTGGCGGGGCTGGACGCCGGCGCCGACGACTACATCACCAAGCCCTTCTCCACCCAGGAGCTGCTCGCGCGCATACGCGCCGTGCTGCGCCGCCGGGCGCCGGAGCAGGTGGCCGACAGCGTCGCCATCGGCGCGCTGAGCCTGGACGCCGCCACGCACCGCGCGAGCTTCCAGGGCCAGCCCCTGAAGCTCGGGCCGACGGAATTCAAGCTGCTGCACTACCTCATGAAGCACGCCGAGCGCGTGCACAGCCGCGCCCAGCTGCTCGACAAGATCTGGGGCGACCACGTCTACATCGAGGAGCGCACGGTGGACGTGCACGTCAAGCGCCTGCGCGAGGCGCTCGGCGAGGCCAGCCCCATGCTGGAGACCGTGCGCGGCGCGGGCTACCGCCTCACGGCGCAGGGCGGTGTGCAAAAATAATAGCTGCAGGCGCTTGATGGTATTGCGCTAGAGCCCTATTTCATTCAAACCTACCGGTAAGCACGGCATGCCTTGGCGCTTTGCGATCTTTCTGTGCGCCCAGGCGCTGGGCGCGGCGGCGGGCGGCTGGGCCGCCGGCCCCTGGGGGCTGGCCGCGGGCGTGGCGCTGGCGTCCTGGCTGTGCTGGGGCTGGGAATCCTGGCAGGGCCTGCGCGTGCTGCGCTGGCTGCGCCAGGACGGCGAGCCGGCCCGGGCCCCGGCGCTGCGCGGCCCGTGGGGCGAGGCCTGCGACCGCATGCGCCGCCTGCTGCGCCAGCACGGGCAGCGGGCGGCCGCCAGCGACGCGCGCCTGCAGGAATTCCTCGCGGCCCTGCAGGCATCGCCCAACGGCGTCATCCTGCTCGACGCCCAGGGCCGCATCGAATGGTGCAACCAGACGGCGGCCCAGCATTTCGGCCTGCAGGCCGAGCGGGACCTCATGCAGTCCGTGGGCAACCTGCTGCGCGACCCCGCCTTCAGCAACTACCTGGCCGCGGGCGACTACGCCCAGGGCGTGCTGCTGCCGGGGCGCGAGAGCAGCGCCGCCCACCCCGTCACGCTGTCGGTGCAGCTGCACCCCTACGGCGACGGGCGCCGCCTCATGCTGTCGCGCGACGTCACCGCGCTGGAGCAGGCCGAGGCCATGCGGCGCGACTTCGTGGCCAACGTCTCGCACGAGATCCGCACGCCGCTCACGGTGCTGGTCGGTTTCGTCGAGACCCTGCAGACCCTGCCGCTGCAGGAGGACGAGCGCGCGCGCTACCTGGGCCTGATGGCGCAGCAGGCCGCGCGCATGCAGCACCTGGTGCAGGACCTGCTGACGCTGTCGCGCCTGGAGGGCAGCCCCCCGCCGGGCATGGCCGATTGGGTGCCGGTCTGCGCGCTGCTGCGCCACTGCGAGGACGAGGCGCGCGCTCTCTCGGCCACGCTCGCGCGCACGCCGGCGCAGCAGCACAGGTTCGTCTTTCCCACGCCCGCGCAGGCGCAGGCGGCGGGCCAGGTGGCGGGCATCGCCGCGGAACTGCAAAGTGCCCTGGCCAACCTGGTCAACAACGCCGTGCGCTACACGCCCGCGGGCGGCAGCATCACCGTGGCGTGGGAGACGCTGGCCGACGGCGGCGCGCGCTTCACGGTGCGCGACACGGGCCCGGGCCTGGCGCCCGAGCACCTGCCGCGCATCACCGAGCGCTTCTACCGCGTGGACCGCAGCCGCTCGCGCGACACGGGCGGCACGGGCCTGGGCCTGGCCATCGTCAAGCACGTGGTGCAGCGCCATGGGGCCGCGCTGGAGATCTCCAGCGTGCTGGGGCAGGGCTCGGTGTTCGGCGTGCGCTTCCCGGCGGCGCGCGTGCGCGGCGTCAGTCCCGCCGCGAAAAGTGGCGCCGCTGCAGGCTGAGCACGCCCAGCAGCATCGCGCTGAAGACCAGCGCCGTCACGCCCAGGGCCGCGGCGCTGGCGGCCCAGAACGGGGCGGGCGAGTGCAGCGGCCCCCAGCCGGCCAGGCCGTGGTAGGCCAGCCGGTAGCCGCCATACAGGCCCACGCCCCACAGCAGCACGCCGTAGACCAGCAGCGGCGCGAGGGTGATGCGGTAGCTGCGCAGCACGAAGATGCACAGCGTCTGCAGCGCGTCGGCCACGTGGTAGGCCGCCACCCACAGCAGCAGCGAAGTCGCCAGCGCCACCACCTCGGCGCTGGTGGAATACAGGCTGGCGATGGGCTGCCGCGCTATTGAAAGCGTAGCTGCAAGGGCGCACCCCATGAGCGCTGCAAGCCAAAAACCCTTCAAGGCCGTGGCGCCGGCGCGCTGCTCGTCGCCGGCCCCGCGCCAGTAGCTCACGCGCGCGCTGGTGGCGATGGCCAGCGACAGCGGCACCATGTAGAGCACGGCGGCCAGGTTGGAGGCGATCTGGTGCGCGGCCGAGGCCAGCGCGCCCTGGCGCGCGATGAACAGCGCCATGAGCGTGAACGAGGTGACCTCCACCAGGATCGACAGCCCGGCCGGAAGCCCCAGGCGCATGAAGCGCGCGAGCTGCGCCCCGTCGGGCCGCTCCATGGGGCGCCACAGCGCGAGCGGCGCGTACATGGGGTGGCCGCGCATCATCTTCCAGCCCACCAGCAGCAGGCCGTAGTTCACCGCCAGCGTGGCCCAGGCGCAGCCCGCCGCGCCCTGGGGGGCGAGCCCCGCGCCGCCGAAGGTGAACCAGATCGACAGCGGCACCTTGAGCGCCAGCGACCCCACCTGCAGCCAGGTCACGAGCTGCGGGTGGCCCAGGGCCTGGTTCAGCGTGCCGTAGATGCGAAACAGCAGCGCCGGCGGCAGGCCGAAGGCCAGGATCGCGAGGTAGGCGCGCACCTCGGCGCGCAGCGGCGGCGGCACCTCGGTCCATTGCAGGATGGGGCCGGGCGAGAGCAGCACCGCCATGCCCAGCACGCAAGCCACGGCCCACAGGTACAGCGACTGGCGCACGCTCGCGCCTATGGCGCCCTGCGCGCCCGCGCCGCGCTGCTCGGCCCAGACGGGCAGCAGCGCCTGCAGCACGCCCATCAGCGCCACGTACACGCTGATGAACACGGCCGAGCCTATGGACAGCGCGGCCAGCGACTCCTGCGCATGCCGGCCGGCGACGATGGTGTCGGTCACGCCGAAGGCCATCACGGCCAGCTGCCCGGCCAGCACGGTGAACGCGTGGCGCGAGATGATGGACAGCTCGGACATCAGCGCTCCACGTCCACGCGGCGCAGCACCAGTATCCTGTCGTTGCGGTCCGTGGGGCGGCCGATGCTGGCCACCGTGCGCCACTCCGCGGGCGGCAGCAGCGTCGCCACGGCCGGGCCCATGGCCGCGTCGGCCACGGCCCAGTCGCACAGCGGCAGCTCGGAGACCGCCTCCACGCGCAGCTGGCCGTGGTACGTGAGGGCCGCGATCTGGGCGCGGCTCAGGCCATAGCTGGCCACGCAGCCCTGCCTGTCGGTGATGGCGGCGGCCACGCCCGCCACCTGCGCCTCCATGCTGCGGCCATAGTTCAGCAGCGGCAGCCACAGCGTCATCATCAGCAGCCAGCCCAGCGTGGCGCCGCTGGCGGGCAGCACCAGGCTCTTCCAGATGGCCGGGCGGTTGCGCGCCGTGCGCCAGGCCACCAGCGCGCACCAGGCGGCCGTGGCCGCCAGGGCCACGCCGAAGGCCAGGGCCGAGAACGCGGGCTCGTAGCCCGGCGCCAGCCTGGCCACGTTGGCCGCGGGCTTGGCGGGCACGCCGGTCTGCACCGACAGCCAGATGACCCAGATGGCGATGGCCGACGCGCTGAAGAACAGCAGCGTGAACCAGTCGATCAGCGCCGAGATGCTGCGGCGCAGCGTGGGCAGGGCAAAGGCCGCCAGCGTCGCCAGCGCCGGCAGGCCCAGCAGCAGCGCGCGGTCAGAGGGCCGCGTGGTCAGCGTGGCGCCCACGGCCACCAGCACGAACCACAGCGGCAGCAGCAGGTGGCGGTGCCATTGCCGGCTGGCGATCAGGTGGCGCCAGCGCCACAGCGTCCACAGGGCCAGCGGCCAGGCCGGCCAGCTGAACCAGATGAACAGGCGCAGCAGGCTGTACCACTCCTTGCCGTCGTCGAAGCCCTCGATGCGCCAGGCCCACAGGTCCAGCAGCCAGGCCAGCAGGGCGGCGCCCAGCGTCAATGCCAGCAGCACCGTCGACGCGGCGCCGCGCCTGGGCATGGGCGCCTCCTTGCCGCACCACACCAGCCAGGCGCAGCCCAGCCCCAGCAGCACGGACAGCGTCGGCGCGCCGCTGAGCACCAGGCCCAGCAGGCCGGCCGCGGCGGCGGCCACCGGCCACGCCATGCGCCAGGGCATGGCGGCGCCGGCGGCGAACAGCAGCGCCGTGCCGCACAGCTGGGTCAGGTAGCCGGTGGTTTCGTGCGACAGCTGGGCCAGCCCCAGGCTCGCGATGAGGGCCAGCAGGCCGGCATCGGCGATGGCGCGGGCATAGTCGGCGGGCTTGGCCTCGCCGCCGAAGGCAAAGGCCACGGGCTGGGCGCCGGGGCCGCGCGCCAGGTAGTACACGCCGTACCAGGTGGCGGACAGGGTCAGGAGCAGCAGCGCGATGAACGGCAGCCGGGCCGCCATCGCAGGCGACAGCCACCCCTGCAGCGCGTCGATGGCCCATGCGCCCAGCCAGTAGGGCAGCAGGCCGTCCCCATCGGGCGGCATGCCGGCCAGCAAGGGGTTCATCCAGTCCGTGCGGCCCAGGGCCAGCTCGTGCATGTAGCCGAACGAGGCCACGTCGGCATGGCGCCAGGGCGCGCGCCCGACGAAGCCGGGTATGGCATAGGCCAGGCACAGCAGCAGCAGGGCC
>Ga0209922_103553_pt1 | contig 12244 bp, 13 predicted proteins | sample ThiBiot_500_biof_FD_183946 | JGI IMG/M metagenome (GOLD analysis project Ga0209922, IMG submission 183946) | Wastewater bioreactor microbial communities from Cape Town, South Africa - Thiocy_expt_500_biof (SPAdes) | ecosystem: Engineered > Bioreactor > Thiocyanate-remediating > Anaerobic-Aerobic ...
ATTTGTTTTCGTTGTTCATCGAATTGATCCAATTGCCATTGTTCTCGTAGAAGACGTTCTTCTTCTTGTTTTAGTATTTCCGCCTAAATCAAATTTCTTTTGTGTAAAATCTGACCCGAATGCTAATAAGCTTATTCTTTGTGAGACTTTACTTCTTCATCTTTTTGTTTAAGTTCTTCCATTTGTTCCTGTAAAATGAATTTTAAATCATCGATTCGTCGTTTTCTTTCGTCTTGTTCTTCTCGTTCGAATCTCATTTGTTGATCCAATCGTTCTTGTAATTCTTGTTGATATTTCAAATTCTCATCTTCTTCTTCTTGTTGAACTAAACGTTTTTGATTGACCTGTTCGGACCAATATTCTGGTTGGCGATTTTCTAATTTTTGTTGTTCAATCGAACGTAGATCGGGATCATTTGCAATCCAATGTTCATGAAGTTTTTCATTGGCAATGATTTGTCGTTCTTTTTCTCGAGCTGAACGAAGTGATTCGGCGCGAGCTTTCATTTCCGGAACAGTTTCACGTGATGCTTGTCGAATCGATGTTAATTCGTTCTGATATTGAGTTTTTTCGGTTTCGAGAAGAGCAGCTAAACAATTTCGACGATATTCAAGACGATTTTGTTTCTCTTCTTTTTCCTGTTGAACCCGATGAGCATTGTTACTCTTGACAACTGATGTTGGCGCAGTCCAATGATTGTGAACTGAATTATGACGATTTTGTGCTTTGAAATAATTGGCTGTATCAGCCCATTGAGCTCTACGACAAATAAACGAAGAAGAAATTGAATTTGTTTCGTTGGAAAATTTTTACTTTTTTTCAGCTTCAATTTCTTGTTTTCGTTGAATAATTTGTAGGGGAGTTGAGAGGTGTTTAGTCGCATAATGCGAATGTAATGTTGGAAGGACCATTTTTGAAACAGTAGAAAGAGATTGTCGGATCAATTGAACAAACTACGACCAAAGCCATCATGTTCTATTCATCTATGGTTTTAACCTTCATCAATTTTATTTCATTTATTTATTCAAAGTAAAATTTATTCAAATTTCCATTTAAATTATTTTCATTTTCAATAAAAAGAAATCAATTGAAATAAATCTTTTCGTAAAATCAATAGATGACACTAGTTTATCTCAATGATTGAACTTATATATTTCTCCTTCTATTCATTAACCCAGAATCATTCAGGAGATCATATCTGTTCGAGTTAACAATTACGATTCGTCCACATCAGTAAAGAAAGGAAATAAATAGCAACATTATGAAAAAATACAGATAGTCCTATCAATCGTTCTGGATACATACATCTCTACCTATAAATCGATAACAGTTCTACTATCTCGTTAATTACAAAATGGGTATTTACAACGAGCCCAAATTTACAAATGAAATTTACAATGATCTGTGTATGGTATGTTGAAATATGTCAAGAGTATGATAGCAGGTAATGTTTATTCATTATTTTATGTTATTAATTGAAGTTTCTTTTATTATTAGCTGCAACGACAAATAATTCGCATTAAGAAATGCTGTCTTATTATTTGTGACATTTCGTGACCCTCAAGAAAAAAATGAAATAATAAATGAAACAGTCAAAAAGATAAAGCTTCTTGTATTTCGCATTTTTCTCAACTTTTTTGCCACTAGAAAACAAAATTTTCTCCCTATTCTCTCAAACCACTCGGCCAACTGGACTGTAATTTTTTTTCCAGGTATTTCGAGTAACTTTAGAATGTCTTGTTTCTATGGTGAGAAGGACAAAAAAGACGCAACCCAATTTAAGTCCAGTTGATGTAAAAAGAATCTATCAAAAAATAATTTCAATTGTGAATTTGTGAGAGAAAAACTTGAGGATCTTGAAGTCTCAAAAACTCATAGAAGCTGACTTCGAAGAAAATTATGCCTAAGATAACATTTGTTGTGCTCGTCGAGATTTACAATCTCTGAAACTTTCATGCATTTCTATCGTATCATTTGTTGGAAACTTCGGAAAAAAGAATCTCCTTGAGAAATACATGAGAAAACAATTGAACTCATTTCCCATACACACTTTCGTATTCAAATCAGTTCGTTTTCATAGAAATTCGAAATCATTCAAGGCACCATCTGGTTTAATCGAAGATTTATTCACAACATACGAAAAAACGAAAAAAAGAAAAAGAAAAGAAAAGAAAAAAAAAGCGAATAGATCTATCATATTTTCGTTGCATTTGTAAACAATTCTAATTCAATTGACATATCAATAATAATAAAACCACAAACAAAACACTTGAAAAACGAAAATGTTAAAATCGTCGTTGTTCTTTGCTATTTGAGTCAAATGAGTAGTTCAAAGATTTCTGTTGTTGATCATATTCGTATTTCAATTGAGCTAATAAATGTTCATCATCTGGTTTATTCACATAAGTCGAAAGATAACTAAATAATTTTCTAATTAATTGATCATTTTTCTTCAATTGTTTGACTTGATTATGTTCGTTGAGTTTGTTCAATCTTAACTGTTCATAAACAAATTTGAGCAGATCTTCGTATTCGTATTCGATTTCATTTGACAACCGCTGAGATTTCTCACAAGTCGACACTTTCGTTTGAAGTTCGTCAATAGTCAACCGACACGAGGCAATTTCTCGTCGAAGTTGATTGATAATTTCGTTGTCATTCGAATTGCTCGTCGTCGGTGAATAAAACGGCGTCAACAGATTGATTCGTTCGCCGAGTAGAACGCTCGATTGCCGTTCGAAATCTTTCAACGTAATTCGGCCATCTACAAATCAAAGAAAGAAAATGTCAAATTTGTTTTTTTTTGTGTTTTCGGATTTTTACCGGGATTTGTCAGGGTTAATTGTTCGATGAAATGAATTTCCTTTTTCTTGTCCTGAGGAAAGAGATTTGGCGATGTTTTCTTGAGTAAATCGACGAGATCGATGATTTTAAAATTGGAATTGAGCAGCGCTTGAAGCGCGTCGAACGAGATGTTGAGTCGTTCGGCTGGCGCCGGTGTTGGCTGATGTTTTCGCGAGGATTTTCTCAGTCGAATTTGATCGGTCGTTTGATTGATTCGTTGTCGATGATGATTTTCTTCATCATCGTCGGTTGATTTGTCTTCGTACAAGAGCTTTTGAAATTCAGTTGACGACAACGAAGGAGAAAAGTGTTTGACGCGAAGTCGAACTTGATTTGTCGACGCTGCTGAACGGAGAATGTTCACGGCTTGTTCGCGATTCACGCCGACGACGGACTCGTCGTTGATCGAGAGAATCTGATCGCCAACCTTTGGAGAAAAAAAAATGAGTGGAATTTAGGTGTTTGTTGAAGATAAATTCGTAATTACTTTTAATCGGCCTTCTTTCTGTGCGAGACCATCGTCGAGGATTTGTTTGATAAAAACGCCTGATTTGCCCGTGGCACGTTTGGCTCCTAAGATGCGAATTCCCAGTCCATTTCGACTGTTCGAATAGACGATAAATTCTTCGGTAGTTGTCATTGATCGACTGGCATTCAAAAGAGACACGTTCGGTGGGAGGAATACGAGCGCATAGCTCTCTGATCAAAGCAAAACTATGCTAATTTCAACCTTGCATAATGCATACACGCAAAAACAACAGAAGAACAAGAACAAAAAATGGTCGATCGATGTTTGAATAATCGAAAATCATTTATTGAGATTTCTATAGGACAAAAAAGACGCACAATCAAATTGCTAATCAACGTCGATGGCGACGTCTATTGACTTGTTGTTTGTTGTTTGTTCGTTGTTTTTCTCGTCGACGATTGGATGAGACTTTGTGTTGGATTGATTGGGAATGATGAGTCATTTGTTAAACTAACTCAGTACCGAAACCCACACACATACATTGCTAAGACAGGATTTCAATTGCGTATTTACGTTTAGTTGAATATTTCGAAGAATGTCGTCGGTTATCGTACGTTCAAATTGATTTACAAAACGAATTAAATCTCATTTTGTGTTTGTTTTTTGGGTTAATAGGACAAATATAAACGAAAGAAAAAAGAAAATCAAGCGGCGAATAATCAGAACAATCCGTCGACGGATGTTGGAGTCATTCGAATTGGACATTATATTCTCAATGAAACTTTAGGAACGGGCAGTTTCGGCAAAGTCAAAAGTTTGTTTTCGAATTGAGCTTTTAAGTTGAGAATTGCGAGTTTGTTTTGACTTGTTTGAATAGAAGCTTATCATCAATTAACAAGACACACAGTTGCAATTAAGATCGTCAATCGAACGAAAATCAAACAATTAGATGTCGTCGGCAAAATCCGAAGAGAAATTCAAAATCTTCGACTTTTTCGTCATCCACATATTATCAAACTGTAAAATCATTTGAATACGAGTCCGATTTGCATGACTAATTTTTCTGTTTTCGTTAGATATCAAGTTATTAGCACGCCAACTGATATTTTTATGGTGATGGAATATGTTTCCGGAGGCGAATTGTTCGATTATATTGTTAAAAAAGGAAAAGTACGAGTGTTAAAACCCTCACGGGGATCGTCGTCTATCATTGTTTTATTTGGTTTTAGTTGACTGAAGCTGAAGCTCGTCCATTTTTCCAACAGATCATTTCCGGTGTTGATTACTGTCATCGACACATGGTGGTGAGTTTGAGACTAACCGAGTTCGTCTTTGATTTTATTTCGAGTTTGTTTTCAGGTTCATCGAGATTTGAAGTTCGTTGGTTTGTTTATTCGTTTTTCTGTTGAGTAAATTCGTTTTTTCAGACCGGAAAATCTTCTCCTTGACGATGCATCGCATGTTAAAATCGCAGATTTCGGTAAATTAGCGAAACGAGACGATTTTGAACACGCTTTTTGTTTGTTAAGGTTTGTCGAATATGATGAAAGACGGGGAATTATTGAAAACTTCGTGTGGTTCACCGAATTACGCCGCTCCGGAGGTCGTTTCCGGCGAGTAAGTTGTCTCTCGAATTGAGATTCAATGAAAGTTGTTCTTTTCAGACTTTATGCAGGTCAAGAAGTTGACATTTGGAGTTGCGGTGTGATTCTCTATGCTTTACTAACCGGAACTGTATGTCGAACGGTTGATTTCTGTCGTTGAATTCGATTGAATTTGTTTAGTTGCCATTCGATGACGATAATGTTCAAGTTCTTTTCAAGAAAATTCGATGTAAATTTATTCAAAAAAATATTGTTTTTTTGCAAGACTTTCGGATGTTTTTTTTTTCAGCTGGAATTTTTCCGATTCCTGATTATTTGAATAAATCGGTGGTTGATTTACTCCAACGGATGTTAACCGTCGATCCGGTTCGTCGTGCGACGATCAAAGAAATCAGGTTTGACTTTTTGCCCGTTTCAAATTCAACTAAATCTTTCGTTCAGAGAACACGAGTGGTTCAAAGTGAATTTGCCGGATTATTTGTTTCCTCGATCGTGCGAAGAAGGAACGAATATCATCGATCTCGATGCAATTCAAGAAGTTTGCGAGGTAAATTCGACGTTCGTTGAGAAAGAAAATGAAAAAAAATGAGTTCGAATAGAAATTCGGCGTGACGGAAACCGAAGTTCAAGACGCGTTAATGATCAACGATCCGCATGATCAATTAGTAATCGCTTATCATTTGATTATCGACAATCGACGAATTTGGAACGAAGGTTCGGTTTGTTTTTTCGAAATTGAAAAGAAAAATCAATTGTTTTTTCAGCTCGAAAAGAGGAAATCGCGGATTTTTTCGCAGCATCAAGTCCGCCGCACGCGTCGTTTATTTCAACAGCTGTAAGTAGTCGAGTTCTTCGACAGAGAGAAAAGAATCAGTTTTTTTCTTGCTTGAATCAACGTTTTCGAACTAAAATTAACCCTAAACCGTTCTAGTCAAATTCATCTTCGGGACGTTCTCCGTCGCCACTTGTGAGTTGTCATTTGATTCTCTGCGTGTTGTGTGTCTCGTTTTCACTGTAACAACGACCTATTTGTCCTTTGCTTTGCCTAGTTCCAAAAACCGGTCTACTTAACACAGGTTGTATAGCCTTTTTCGCCGGGTTATTGGGCCAGATTTTATCATTCTAAATCAAGCACCACACTCTTTTGATTTCTTTGCTTTGTTTACAGAGCGATTTTCTTCAATCGAGTTTCATTTTTGTTCGATTTTGTTGTTTAGAAGTCTTTACCAGTGCGACCGGCACATCCGGAGAAAATGCCAGGTAAAGACATTTCGAGTTGGATGGAGAAAGGAGATTTGCAATTTGATATTTTAGCTTTGAAAGATTTCAGTGTGACTTTGGATCCACTGAATGCGGCCAATCAAACTCAATCAGGTTCCAACAGTCGAAAATCATCGGGCTCAGCAACTTCGACTACCAATGCAGCGTCCTTAAAAAAAGCCAAATGGCATTTAGGCATTCGTTCGCAATCGAAACCTCAAGATATTATGAACGAAGTGTTCAAAGCAATGAAAGAATTAGGATTAGTAAGCGTCGAATTCCTTCAATTGTCATTTCTTTTAAAGCAAAATTCGGTTTTAGGAATGGAAATTTTGTAATAATAGTATGTACACTCTTCGAGCAAGACGGAAAGTGACGAATACAAATCGATATGTAAGTAAAAGAGGAGCGAAAAAAAATGCACTGGCCGGGAATCGGACCCGGGTCGCCCGCGTGGCAAGCGAGCATTCTACCACTGAACCACCAGTGCTTGTTTAGAATCACTCGACTAACCGAGAAAATCAGAAATCTTTTTACTAAAACGAATGTATCGTTTAGGTTAAATTGGGTCTGCAATTGTATCAAGTCGATCATCGATCGTATTTGTTGGATTTCAGAAATTTAAATGCCAATTCCGATGGCCAATCGAACTGTTTTCTCGAAGATAATGAAACCGAAAACGCCGAAACAACAGGCGACTCGGGAGACAATGAAAATACATTGGTCTCGTCAACAAATGAACCGGTTTCTGAAGTCATGGAGTTCTTTGAAGTAGCTGCAAGTCTTATTCGAACATTGGCACCTGATCCAGGATCAAAACCAGCTCCAACAGCGACACCAGTTACAGCCACAGCTAATTAAAAACATTTCTTTTTCGTTTGGCGTGTAAATAATTACAATTCTCCCGGCTCTATTCTGTAGTCTTATTTTTTTTTTCGTAATCAGTCTAACCATTGTCTCTCTTTTTTTTTTGTTTTCGTATTTTCCGAGCGAAAAATAAATTCAATAATACTAACATACATATTCAAGAGAAAAGTTCATTCAATTTGTCAATAAAAAAAAAAGAAAAAAAACTCGTTCATGGATTCGTTTGACTCGAACTATTCTGCGGAAAGACAAACCACGGTGGAAAATAATGTTCATGCAAACAATTCTGAAAGCCAACTGGATAATTGAGATCATGAATAACATCTCCTCCAGCTAACCAAGCGGCCCACCAACCGTAACTACCGGCAGTCACGATCGTGTGATCACAAAGTGCTAAAGCTGCTAGATCGTCGCCTGAGAAAAACCCGTCCGGAGTTATGAAAACATCGGTTTGATCGCCGAGAGTCTTTTTTGCGTACGGTTTATCATCGCTGGCGATTAAAAACCGAACGTTGATGTACTTTCGACGGTAGTGATTCATTGATGAAGTTAAATACTCGAGACTTGTGTCGATTTTAAAGAACGTGAGGAAATCACCTCGACGAATGTGAATTGCTATCCATGTCACTGGAATTAACGGAGATGGTGGATCAGTTAACAGACTTTTCAAATATCGATGAGTCACCGTGTCTTTAGTTGAGTTTTTTAAGTCTAATGAAACATTCCAAACAGCTAAAACAAAAGAAGAAGAAAAAAACTTGTTGTTTCGATTGATTTTTGTCTTTCACCTTGAAGAAGTTGATCAACTAGAGGCACAACATTTCGAATAGCTGCTTGATTAAATTGAAATAAATGCGAGATTTCATCTTTATACTTGATAAAATATCCAAAAGCTTGATAAAACCCGATCATTTCGTATTTAGTTAGATTTTCTTTCAAAGGAATCCGAACTAAATCGTTGAAGAATGTACACGAACTGTATCGTTTGACGATTCCGGTTTGATTGACCACTCGATCGTCGGTGATCAAATGAATCGGCGTTTCATTTAAATGAACGAGAAAGATCGAGCGTAGGTCTCGAATAATCCAAGGAGCAACATAGAGATGACATTGATGAAGCCGTGCGAGACCATAAGCACTGGCGAACAAGAACATACGATTGCCAATTGCGCCGTCGACTGTTCGAATGATGATCAAACAAGTCGACGGCGGTTTAGCTTTGTTGATGATTTGTTCGACAAATTCGGGAACGATTTTTTTGTTTTGATTGAACGAATAAATGTGTCTGACTGAGGTTTCACTTTGAAAGAAGCCCGTTCGATTGTCAATTAGATATTGATGAACATGTTTCCGATATTTGTCGGAGAGAAGAACATTGTAAATTATGAATAGAACGATAGTTAAAGAAAATATGAACACGATGAGTTTTGTTGGCCGAACTTTTAACTGAAAATAATGTAAAATATTCGTAGATGTTGCGGAATACCAGTGGTTTTTCATCGTTTCGACTGATTTTTTTGCTCGTAAAACAAAAAAAAATGTTGTTGTTCTTCTCTTCAATCGAACGATGGCATAATTTTCATATAAGTTTCTCTTTCAGTCATCTCTCCTTGAAGAAGCAGAAGAAAAAAGAGAACAGTTTCTTTTTCTATTCTTTGTACACAAAGTTGTTACTAGGAAAGAAAAACTACACATGAGAATTTCTTTTGTTTGTCATTCGTTTCGAACGAAAAAAGAAAAAGAAAACAACAAATAATTTGCTTTATGCATGACTGACTCAGGCACCACAGCGTATTCGTTTTCTCGATGAAGGTAAAAAAATAATCAACACAATGATTGAAGTCGTATTTATACGCCGATACAAACGTGTATTCTCAAGTTACAAATCAGTAATTAACCTTGATGTCGAGAAAAACGACAACAAGTGATCTTTCGTCGTCGGATTTCAACGATGAAACTTCGTCGATTGATTCACCAAAGAGAAAATCAGCATCGAAACGATCGGGCAAAAAAGAATCGATTAAGAATTATGTTGCCAATTTATTGACAAAACAAGAAACGAACGAGGAACCGTCGATTGATTTAGCACAAACACAAATTAAAGTCGACACTCAACCGAAATTTCATCGAGATTATGAAAATCGTTCAGCGTTTAGACAATATCAAGCTCAACGCAATTCGAGCAGTGACGAAGAAACAAAAACAAACGCACAAACCGAACATGTAAACGGAAATCAAGTGAACTATTTTGTTTTATTTTATTTATTTTTAGGTAAGTGACACCGAAGAATCATCAGCAGATTTCAATCTTGATCCAAATCCAATACATCAAGTTCAAGAGAGTCAAGAGAAAGTTTACACACAGAAAGTTTATCTACGTCAATTACAACCGCCAACACCTCAGCCAGTTGAAATTCAAGTCAACGAAGTTTACATTAAACCACAAACTGAAAAACCACCAATACATGTTCATGTCGGACAAAGAGAACCTCGAACACCATCGCCGATTGTTATTAAAACAGCACCACCACCACCGCCACCACAATCCGACTCAAATCAACCTATTGTCTATAATAAATATGTTCCACAACCAAAACAACCACCACAACAGGTTCGTTTTTCAGTTAGATTTTAGTTGAAATATGATATTTGAATCTTTTCTACGTTCTAGATTATTATTCATCGTTATCCGGATTTACCACCAAAACCACGTATGTCGAATATTCAATTGCTCCTATATTCTTCATTGAGTTTTCTTTTGTTTTAAAGGTCCAATTGTTGTTGAACAATGGTTACCTTATAAACCAGCTCCTAAACGTATTATAAAACATTCATTACCGCCTGAAGCTACTCAAACGCCTCCAGTACCTCATAATCTTATTATTTCGTATTCGAAACCACGTGCGGTTATTGAAGTCGAACTTGTTCGTTTGCCTGTTGTCAAAATCGATCCGCAAACATACGAACAAATGAGTGCCGACGGTCAACAACAACAACAACTTCTTCCAACAAATCAATCAAATCAACAAACAAATAATATCGATTGGCGAATTTAGTTTTTATTTTCGACATAAATAAAAAAAAGAAAGACATCTAAAGATTAGTTTTTTAAATAACTGACGATTTCGAGGAAATTTCACTGAACAAGCAGAGACATCTCTTAAAGGGGAAAACGTGATTCCGATCAAATAAATCGACTTATATTTCAGCAGAAAGATGAATTTCAAAACACGTAACCTCTAAAGTTGCCATTTAGCGTCTTTTCATGTAAACAACTATATGGAAAATGCCATCGAGGATACCGATTATGTGGAGAAACATCGACGAAACCACTTATTAACAATTTTATCCATTTGGAGTCCAAAAATCAATCAATTGAACATCAATCTTCATTTTCTTCTATTATTATTATTAATGAGGAGAAAAATCAAAATTTTATCCATTACGACTTATCGTTTTGTACCGCCACGACAACCGTATTGATCGACTTGAGAGCGGTTAAGATGAAAACACAAACTCAAAACAATTCTTTGACTGGTGTCTCCAATCTGTAGTACTGTCAAAAATCGTTTCTTAAAGAAACTTTTTAATCTTTTTTTTGTATTATTTTCCTTGAAAATTAAAAAAAGAAAGCAACATACGATGAAACAGAAATAAATCAATTATTCTTTTAAAACATTAAAGATTAGTTTTTAAATAATTCACGATATCATCAAGCATTTCATGAGCTATTTGTAACTCGAATGGTCCTTCGAGAAAGGTCAACGAACCATGAAAAGTATTTTCAAAATGATCATGAACAAGTTTAACACCATTGGCTTTGACTCGACCAGCATAAATAAAACCTTCGTCTCTCAATCGATCATGATCAACTGTGAGGACATATGTTCGTGGTAATTTAGCTAATACTTCATTTTCAACTAACAAAGGCGAGAGATCAGATGTTAGAACAGCTTTTGCATTTTCGATTAAAATCGGATTTCCTTGTTTGTCGTCATGTTTTGGTTCTCGATAGATTTGTCGATATTTCTGAGGAATCAATGACCAATCGATATATTTTCGATATTGTTGTTTTTGTTTGATGCTTGTATGATTATTATCAAGAACATCATCAGTTATACTTTTGTTTAAATATAATTCGAGAACTTGACCACGTCGACCAAAATGAAAAATATGTAACGCCGGAGTTAAATAAGACGGAACGAGAAAGTCAAAGAATTGAACAACTGGATAGATTAAAAGTTGAACACGAGGAACATTGCCATCCGATGGATTCATAATAAATCGATTCGAAATTGCAGCTGCTAAATTTCCACCAGCTGAATCCCCACCTATGGATACGCGTTTTACATCGATATTCAATTGTTTTGCATTGTTTTCATCGAGAATATATTTCGTCACTGTCCAACAATCTTCAAGACCCGCTGGAAATGGATGTTCAGGCGCAAGACGATATCTGAAATAAATATTTCATCATTTGATTTCATTGTTTTTTTTTCGTGAAAATTTACTCGACAGAAATAACAACGAAATCAGTTTTAAGAGCGATGTTTTTGACCCCAAATGCAAACAAACACACACACACACAACCTATTTTTTTTCATATGACCCTCCTTACAGTCGAGGGAACAACGAAATCAGTTTTAAGAGCGATGTTTTTTGTTATTGGATGATGACTTTCTATTTTAAAGAAAAAGTCAAAGAAATTGTTGGAAGGTTGATTTACGTACCAACAGAACCCATATAAAAAGCTCCTCCATGAAAGAAAACTAAAGCTGGAACAAGTTGATCCTTGTTAAATTTCAATGGCGAATAAATACGAACTGGCACGCCTTCGATTGTCGTATCTCGGATCTAAATCAACAAAACTTTATCTTCGAACTCGATTCGAAAGAAAAAAGAAAAAGGCAAAGTTTACATTCAAATTCACATTGACTTCAGGTGATTTTAACTTTTTCAAAAGTGCTCCACTGTCTCGTTGAATTTTCCACGCTGGAGCTATGCCAAGCGTCTCAGTTACGAAACCCTATAAAAACAAGAATCGATTGATTTCGATGATTGTGACTTTGTCTTACAATAAAACGGATAATTTTCATCGAAGCACTTAGCAAACGAATTCGATCCATTTGAGGAACACCTTCACTATTTGGAACATAACTTAAATAAGCAACTAAACTAAGCACAATGCTCAGAAAAATTG
>Ga0209922_103567_pt1 | contig 12202 bp, 12 predicted proteins | sample ThiBiot_500_biof_FD_183946 | JGI IMG/M metagenome (GOLD analysis project Ga0209922, IMG submission 183946) | Wastewater bioreactor microbial communities from Cape Town, South Africa - Thiocy_expt_500_biof (SPAdes) | ecosystem: Engineered > Bioreactor > Thiocyanate-remediating > Anaerobic-Aerobic ...
CAGAGGTCAACTGTCTAGTTGATCAGCGCACCTAATATTTTCGCACAAAGGTCATGCACAAATACTACGTTCATGTGATCAAATTTCTTCTTCTTCTTTAACACAGGAAGAGAACGGAAAGAAATCGTAACGTTTATTTCTATTAATAATGTTTAGTTTCACCGCCAAAACAACGTATTGTTATACTTCTAACCGGTTCATTCAATCCAGTCACTATTGCACATTTACGTATGCTTGAATTAGCACGTGATTACTATCATGCGCGTTCGATTCAAGTTGTCGAAGGAATTATATCACCAGTTAGTGATAATTATGGTAAAAAAGGATTAGCCAAAGTCGAATATCGAATCGAAATGCTTCAAGCTGCCATAAAGAATGATAAATGGCTTCGTATTGATACTTGGGAAGCTGAACAACCGACATGGACACGAACAAAACTCGTACTTGATCATCATCATGACCTAGTCAAGAAGAAATTTGGTAATGATGTTGGTCTTCGATTGCTATCAGGTTTGTCAAAATCGATTAGAGAACATTTTCATCAATTAAAATCTCTAATAGGAGCTGATGTTGCTCGTTCAATGTTAAAGCCTGATGTTTGGTTGCGACAAGACATCGATGATATCATGACGAACTATGGTGTCGCGTGTATAACACGTTTAAGTGCGCCTGAATCAGGACAAGGCGGCGCAACTATACCCGATATTAAAGAAGGAATGCCTGACCTATGGAAACAACACATTGAAGTCATTCAAGATTGGGTTGTTAATGACATATCAGCAACAAATATTCGAAATAAATTAGAGAAAGGCTGTAGTATCAAATATATTGTTCCTGATGCCACCATTGAAGTTATTCGTCGACTAGGATTATATAATTCGAATAAGTCTGTACATTTAGCTGAATGGCCGTGTAAGAATTCCGAATAAATTCCGTTAGTATGATTGATTTGAGTGATATTTTTCCTCTGTTTTCTGTGCTTGTTCGATTTAAAATAAACATGAATGTAGAAAAACTAGAAAAAAACATATCTAATTGATTTCTGTAAGAAAAAAACTAGCGCAAAAATCAAAACGGAAGACATTTGTCTCTCAAGGCTGCTGCTGTTGTTGTTGTTGTTGTTGTTCGACTGTTGCCGGGTTAGTCGCCGATCGAAGAAGACTTCGTCTTGGTCGTGTTCTTTGACGACGTCCTGTTGCTGCGGTTATATTCGTCCGTGACATATCCTCGACAACAACATGTGTTCGACAATAAGCACAATACGAATGCGTACGTAACCATTCGTTAAGACACGCACTACAGAGATCAAATAACAACGAGAAAAAAAACGAAGAACAAAGATTTAACTTCATTTACGTATGAAAAATATGTTGACAAAGAAGAATTTTAATTGTGTCAACTAATTGAAAATCTTCGAGACAAATATAACATTGAGTATTCAATGGATATTTATCGTTGATTTGCGATTTTATTGAACTGTAGAGTTTTTGTGGAATATTTAAAATTTCTGATAAACGCAAGCCATGATGATGATTCGATGATAGAATCGAAAGTCGTCGTCGTGCGATTGTTTCTAATGTATTATTTTGTGAACTTTCTAAGATAATTTCAATACTTAAATCTTCATCATCATTGAAATTATTATTAATTTCCGTATGATGTTGTACGACATCGATTGGTTCATTCAATGTTGAATAATCATAAATTGGTCTTGAACTTGATCTGTAATAATATTGATCATCGTCATCAGGATCGAAATCAATTGTTGACAATGAATGTGAAGAATCTTCTTGTTGTTGCTGTTGACGATGATTTTCTATGAGAACAAAAGAGGAGACATAAAAGACAAGTGATCAATAGACAAATACCATCTGCTATTGTTAGATCAATTGGTGATGAATGAGAAAGATCGACTAGGACTTGAAAATCATCTTGATTATCTTCATCATCGAATGTTTCATCGAAAAACATCTCATTATTATCTTGATCATTTTGTAATGATGAATTCAATTCATTTGAATTAGTATTATGTCGTCGTCGTCGTCGTCGTCTCAAATTCGATGAATTCGAATTATACGGCGACGAACGTTGTGTTGTTTGTCGTCGAGTATCTCGACGAGTATACGAACGATGAGAATTTGTTGCTGATTCTTCTTCATCCATGAGAGAGAAAAAAAGCGAAGACAAGCTGCTGTGATTGCTGATTAACAAATATTTTGAAAAGACATTGATATTTTTTTTCTTTTTTTTTTGATTTCAATAGTATGTCAAACGAAAGGCAAATATTTGTTGTTAAGTACTCTTATTTTTTTTTGTTTTCGCTCAAAAAAATAATAAAAACTTTAAAAAAATATTTCTATTTGCACTGATTTCGAGAATCAACATAGTTCTCGTGGCATTTGTCAAGTACTCGTCAGCTAATAAATTGCTCTCAATAGTACGAAGAAAAATGATATATTTCTTTATTTAAATAGTAGAAAACTATCTTTAAATTTCTATCAACATACATATTCATTAGGATCTGTTTTGTTTTTCTATTTTTGTTTTGCTAATTCGTACACATCTCTTTTTTTGTCTGATCATATTCATTACATATGCATGTGCTTGCATATGGAATGATTAAATAAAAACTTAGCCTGGTAAACTGTCTGAAATAGTAGTTTCCTCTTCATCTTATCTATTCAGTCCTTTCTTTTTTCTGTCTGTCTTCTCCCGAATAAATCATTCTGAGACAGAAAAAAAAATAATGATCATTATTTCCTTTTCTCTAGCATTTTTTCTGCATTTTATTAGCAATATATTGCGAGAAAACAAACGTCTTCTCTCTCTCTCTGCTAAGTTTTGTTCTTTCTCCTATTCTGCAACTATCATATCATCGTCAATCTGCTTCCGTTTTATATCGTTCCCCTTTCTTTTTTCCTTCGTCTTCTGTATTTTATCATGGCATCTAAAACATGACAGAAGAGGTAAGCTCTTTATAGATATAGTTTAGCGACGATAAATATGTAGATAGTTGATCATCCTAACAAATGTCATTGCATGCACACAACTAAAAACCAAATAGCATATCTTAACGATAAAAAACGCTAGACTATATGTGTGTATATATCGATAGGGGATGAGAATTTGCCATTATCGAACGTGAAAGCATTGCTCATAGTTGATTGAAGAGCTATGAAAATATGAAGGATTAGCCAAATTTTCTTCCCTATAATCAGATGTTTGCCCGCTGTTTTATTAGAATTACCAATCATAGATGATATTTATTTATAGAAGAAGACTTAAGGAAAAAAAAGAAACCGTAGTTTCAGTGAAATTGAATTGAACGGCAGAATTTTTCACCTTTGATGATTAGATCAATTAGTTAAAATGAAAGTTCTCAATCGATCTATTATTTACTGAATTGTTAGCGGTCTTTTCTTTATTTATGATATTCTCAGTAGGCATTTTTTATGCAGAGTAGTAGAAGACATCTAATCGGTTCGATCACAGTGTAGTTCAGTTGTTGACTCAAGAAAAAAATAAGAAAAAGAGAAAAGAAAAGCTGAAAAACAGAGAAGGAGAAATAGACAAAGAAAGCAGTAAGATCATCTTTTCTTTCTGCTCGTTTGCTTTTTTTTCTCTTATTCTAGACTGCTTATTGATATAGAAAGAAAACTTTTCTTTTTTTTTTTTCTAAAAAAAAACACCAAACTACAAAAGGTTATAATCAGATTTTTATGCTATTTTCTCTTCTTTTTCTCATTTGATATCGGAAGGAAAAAGTAGAAAACCGTAATAACATTTTCTCAAATAATCATTCTACTATAAAGAAAAAATTTTCCCCTAGAAAAACTAACAAATTCAAGACAAATATAATAATGGCGAATTCAAGTGAACCAAATCTTCATGCTTGTAGTCCCACCGACGAGAAACACGTACTTCTCGTGCAATATGTCCTCGGTGGTTGGATATCAATTCTAATTGTTCTCTTCGGCATATTCAGTAATGGCCTTTCAATCTTAATCTTAGGCAATCAACGTATGAGATATATGTCGACAAATATCTATTTACTCGCACTTTCAATTGTTAATCTCATTTGGTTGCTATTTTATTTGTTTGCTAATTCACTTCGATTTACACTTATTGTACCGAAATTTTTGGCGAATTCACATGAAAATGATCATCATGAATACGATGATTTCATTCAACGGTAATTTGGATTTGAGAAAAAACAACAATAAATAAAGATTTCTTTTTCTCTTCTGTCGTTAGACTTTATCCATATATTATTCCATTGATGAATACTTTGCAATTATGTTCGATTTATTATACAGTTGCCGTGTCATTCGATCGGTTTCTTTATTTATCATGTGGTCTTCAAGCTGATTTAATCTGCACAATTCGAAATGCTCTTCGTACGATTGGTTTAATAACCATTTTCTCAACTTTATTTATTCTCCCACATTGGTTTAAATATCAAGCCGAATTAAATAGCGACAATCGAGTTCAACTAAAACGTATTCATTTATTTTAAACGAAAAATAAATCGTTCTATTTTCTCTCTCTCTCTGTTTTTTCAGTAACACCAATTGGTGAAAATGAAATCTATCGTAAAATTATTCACATTTGGTTGTACATTCCTGTTGTTTATGCAGTTCCATTCGTTCTCTTAATTGTCATAAATTTTTTCACAATCAAACTCTTACATAAATTCTATGTAAATCGTCGTCGAAATTTCAAATTAGTCTCACAATTAACAACACAAAATAATGAACAACATGAACGTGATATAACACTAATGTTAATCGGCGTTGTCTTATTATTTTTTATCTGTCGATTTCCAATGTTAATTAATCATATATTTGAAACGAAATTTTCTCTGACATCTTACGATACAAAAGAACAGAAATATGTCAATATAACTCAACAGTCGACGTACAATTGTCGAACAAGATATCTATTCAATTCAGTTGTTAATTTCTTGCAAACAATCAATGCATCAGCGAATCTATTTTTTTACTATTTATTCGGAGAAAATTTTCGTGAGACAAGTTTTCAATTAGCAAAATTGGTACGCAAACGTGCAATACGAAGACATAATACAATGATAGAAAATGTCAGTTATTATATTCAACGACAACGAACGAATTCCAATCAGATACAACAACCAATGTCGAATGTTGACCAACAACAAACGGTAACTCTATTAAATATCGAACAAAAATTGAATAATACCGAATTGACGTAATTGAATTTTTACATTCCCTTATTGTTTGTGATAGACTTATTGATGTTTCATCTCTACGAATTTTATTTTTAAATATATATATATATATTCACATTTAATTAATCTGAGTGTTGTTTTTCTTTCTCTTTTTTTTGCTTCTTTGTATTTTAAATTGTTTTCAACGCAAAAAAAAATAAGCTCTTATTTGACAAAAAAAAACTTAGTTTTACAAATAAATATCCTTCTTTGCATTATCTTCTATTTCTTAGTAAATATTAAGACGTGTTTTTCTATTGACTGACAATTAATCAGTCATACGAGATGAATATTTTCTTTTTTTCGTATGAAAACAAATTATTTTAGATTAAAATTCAGTATACACAGGTAGCCACGACCGTATAATGCACCCGTTTTTATCGTGCACTTTGCGTTCTTATGAGAAACAGAAATGTACACGTTCGAAGATTGATTAAAAGTCAGATAAACAAAAATCAAACTTAGCTAATGACACTCATTGCAAAATACGTCACAGAATTACATCAAGCAAAAAGTCATAGACTTTGTTTTTCGATTGATTATGATCGAATTACACATATGCTTTTCTAATTGAAATTATGTCGACGATACATTTTCGATAATTATTCTCCCATTTATGAGATCTTGCTAATTAAATAAAACAGAAAGGACACCGAGTCCTTTTATAACTATTTTCAGTACATGCCTGGTCTAGGTAGTTCTTGTTTTTTGTTAAAAATAAAATCTTGATTATAATCAGATTCCACTTGAGAACATCGATGTAAGAGAAAAACAGAGAACTGCCATTGAAAATAAATTAAAAATTAATTTGCCCATCAATTAACCGATGTTTTTCATCAAATGCCCCTCGAAGAAGAAGAAAAAAAAACAAGCAAAAGTTGCCGAGACCTTCTTAAGAATATTAAATAAAAGAAATCTTTAAAAATAAAATATTTCTGTAAGATAATCACGTTTGTAACATGATGAAAGTTACAAAATGACGGATTTCAAATGAGAGAAAAGAAAGAAGAACGAGAAAAAACAACACGAGAATGTTATTTTTTTATGATATTTATTAGTTGTAAATACTAAATCTTGACTTGAAATTGAAAAGATCAGTTTAAAGTTGTAAATCGGATCGATTTTGTTTTGCTATCAAAATAGAGAACAAGAAATTTTCCCCAAATTCTGTCCGTATTTTTCTTTTCTTCAGAGCAATCAAGATCAAGGACGCACGTCATAAATATACACGATGGGTAAACAAGACAATTTTTTTTCTTTTTCTTCTTCTGAAGAAAAAAAGGAGAACAAAAAAGAGTATATTTTTAAATAGATGTAGACGAATAGAGTGAAATACTTTCTTCATCCTAACAAGTACTCCGATGTTTCTTCAATTGTTAAATACTTGTTTTGCATTAATTTTTGTTTTTATTTTGACTATCTACTGGAAACTAATTCGACCGGCTAAATTAATTTACAACGCACTTCGGTCACAAGGTATACCGGGTGAACCGTTCGTACCTTTTCTCGGTCAATTACCTCGTTTTTATCAATGTCGAAAACAGAACGAAATTATGAAGTTTCACGATGAACTATCGAGTCGACATGGATTAAACTATGTTTTTCTCTTGGGTCCGTATCCACGTTTAGTTACACAAGACGCTGATTTAATCGGTACCGTACTTAACAAAGCCAACGCACATAATTATAAAAAACCTGAAGATTTACGACTTCGATTGAAACCTTTACTTGGCTTGCACAATCTTCTTGTTAGTTACGGCGACGAACATGATCGAGCACGAAAAATGCTTAATCCGTATTTTAGTTTCGAAAATCTACGTTCAATGGTTTCAATTATGGTTAAACAAACCAATCGAACTATTGACGTTCTACTCAAACAATCCGAAGTCTCGATTAATATTCAAAAAGAAATGAGTCAATTAACATTGACTGTCATTGCGTCAAGTGCATTCGGTGAAAGTTATGAAATGATAGCTAATGCTAGTAAGATTGTTTGTGAAACATTCATTGCTGCTCTTGATGCCGTCGTCTTTCGAACATTATCGTTAATTGATCAAATACCTTTCCTATCGAAATTGCCCTTTTGGGGTAAAAATATTATTGATCGAGCGCGAGAACGAGCTTCGATATTTATCGATGAAATCATTCTCGATAGAAAGAAAGGCGTGACCAAACCAAAATGCGATCGAGAAGATATTCTTGATATACTTTTACATGCTGTTGACGATCAAGGAGAATATTTTACTGATGAAGAAATAAAAGGACAAGCGATGGCTTTCGTTTTAGCTGGCCATCAATCGACAAGTGAACTTATGTCGTGGATAATGTACATTCTTATGACAAATCCATCAGTATTACAAGCTTGTCAAGAAGAAGTCGATCGAATTTTACCCAATCGAGAAATTCCAACTTACGAAACATTACAAGAATTACATATTTGTGAATCTGTTATCTATGAAACATTACGTTTGTATCCACCAATACCATATTTCGTTCGTCAATGTACACGTGAACATCTTCTTAAAACAAACGATCATGAATATCGAATTCCTATTGATACAACTATTCTCGTTAATACCTATCTAATTCATCGTCATGAAAAATATTGGTCACGTCCGTCAGAATTCGATTATACTCGATGGCTACGTGATCCAGTTACAGGACTCAAACCGAAATTATCTCATCCATATTGTTTTCTACCGTTTGCATCGGGGAAACATAATTGTATTGGCCAAAATTTTGCTCTATTAGAAGCGAAAGTCATTCTCGCAATGTTCATTCAACAATGTCATTTCGAACTTGAACCTCTTGATCAAAAAGTAATCATCGATGTTCGGATAACAATGCGTGCTAAAGATGGAATCTTTAGTCGGATAAAAAGAAGACAATAGACGTTTAAGCAATGTATCTTTTCTTTTCTTCTCTTCTTTCGAAACATCAACAAAGTAAAAATATTCTATGAAATTTGTTTTGTCATATATTTCTCTGTATTTTATTTTGTTGTTATTATAATAAATCTGAAATTTAATCTCTCGTTGTATTTTTATTGTTATTGTGTTTTTTGCAAGTATCTTATCAAAATGCAAACACTATTTACAAAGTGCAGTTATACTCAAAGCACGTCGAACAAGATGGTTCTTTTCTTCTGGGAGATATTGAAAAGAAGAAAAAAAATGATATTTTTTTGCATATTCGTTCGTACAAAAACAATCAAAATCAAAGTACATTCATTTGAAATGATGGACAAAAAACAATCTTTTAGATTAAAAATAGAAAGACTGCATATTTTATTTTCCTATTTATATCGTTATTACATTGAGTAGAGTCTCTTGTTATTTTCATCAGAATGATGTGATGTGTCAGATAATATGTTTAGTCTGGTTTGATCGTACTTTGAAGACAAAAAAAAACATTTTCTTTATTAATGTCTACAGTTTATATGAGGAGAACATTTTTATTTCTAGTCTGGCGCTTTTAATAAATAAAAAACAAAACTTTTTTTGTTGAAATCCTTTGCTGTGGAATAATTTGTTAATTGTTTATATTAATTTAAATTATGAGTCAAGCAAATCCGTCTTGTTTTCTACTCGATGGTAAAACCATCCTTCCGATCAATCATGAATATCAATTATTAATTTCCAATAATAAATCTCACTGTTTTTCTCATGATCTTTGTCATAAAAATCTTCATTCAATAAATAATAATAATCATATGATAAATTCAAGTAATAATGAAAAAGAACATTGTACTTGCTGTTTGCCAGCTATTGAAAGAAAACAATCGAACAATAAATATTCGAATTTATTTCAATCGTCTCGAACTACTTGTCAACATCATTTCATCGATCGATTATTAAATAAGAATAATGAAACTTGTTCGTTTCAAGCGATTTAATAACTCATTTTTAATTTCGTCTTTCTTTTCTATATAGATTTAATCACTCATATAATGCCATCAATGAACTTGACTACCAGTTCTATTCAAGAAGAAAACAATCTATTGCCTTCAGCTACAACGATTATTATTAAACCATTCATATCCTATGAAAATTCTCGAAAAACTACTTTTCTTCCTAAGAAATCCTCATTGAAACGATGCAAAAGTTCATTATCATCATCTCAATCGTCTCTCATCAGCGCATCGAAACATATCTCGACTCATCAATCTCATCATCGAATAAAAAAACATCGATTATCAACATTCAAAGATTTGACACGACCAATTCCAAACATAAAAACTTCTCATGAAAATCAATCATCAAATTTTCTTCACTCACGAACATTGCTCACTATTTATCAAAATAAAAAAACAACACACACACATAAATCTTGAATTTTTATTGATAAAATTTGCCGTTATTTTGTGATATTAATTTATCACGATTTGAATTCAATAAACGAACGTAACATACGTAGATACATTAACAAATGTCACAAATCAGTCAGCAAAGTCTAATGATGATAAATATAGAAAACTTCGAGTCAATCTGCAGACCAGATTGTGATCGTCAATCTTCTATTAACAGTCTTTCCATCCGATGATGGATAACTCATACCTGCTCGTTAAGAATTGCTTTCTTTTTCATCAGTCTCTCTGTGTTGCTCGATCTTTTTTGTGTGTATTTCCCTAGATTTCAGTCGTATTCTATAACGAAGAAATATTCTCGGAAAAAAAAGAATGGTAAGTTTATCTTTTTCGGTTTACTTCCGAAAAGTTGTTGAACTTTTCATAATTTATATTTAATTAGTCGCTAGCTTTTTTTTTGCTAGTCTATCAGAAGCGAAATGTATAAATTTAGAAGCTTTTCTTCTGGCTAATCGTTATCTTACTGAAAAATGAAGCTTATATATTCTTATACGAGTTTTTGTTTGCATTTCTAAATTCATCGATTGAGTACGCATTCATTGCAGATTTTATGGGCAATTTATCATTTGACACGACTTTTTTTTGTCTTGATTTCTTTTTCTACATCATCGAATACATTATATAAGAGAAGAACATTAGCCTATTACGTTTGAACGGTTGAGTTTTTTTTTCTGGCAGTTTCATGACATTATTTCTATGAAAACATTTTTGTGAAATGAGACGAAATAAGCGAATTATTTTTATCTGAAATATTCATTCTTTTCTATTTCCCGTTTGCTTTTTTTGTTGTTGTTGTTGTTTGATCAATTTTGCAGATATAACTCGTTAGAAAATTCCAATAAAATTCTTCTTCATTTAGATATACTTTCGTATGTTCTACTTGCTTCAACATAAACATAAGACCCCAAAGGCGTTTTTCTCCATCTTCATCGATCTTTAGATTATCAACTAAAAAGTTCACATTTTACTAATCTCTCTAGAGATATAATTCTTTAGTGGTTTTTCCTGCTTGTTTTTCTTCTCTCTCTCTCTCTGTCTCTCTTTGTCTATTTTTCTCATATGACAAACGCATACAGTGACGCAGAAAACATCTTAATGAATCGCAATGCGTAACGTTTCCTTTCCAGGTACTTGAATAATAGAGTTTTCGAAATAAAAAATAATCGGTTTGCCATGAATTGATTTTGCGGTAAATTCACTTTGTAAATCTTGATCAAGCAGATAGAAATATTTGCGCATCAGCCTATAAAAATAGAAGAGAACATAATTATGTCTCTATTGAATTTCCTCGAAAAAGAAAAGATGAAGAAAGGCGTTGCGCCGGATTCGATCAGTGCATGCCGAACACATATAGAAAGACTGATGGAAGAATGAATAAGAGACAGGAAGTCATGCGAGCAACTTTCAACACATACGGACATAATTCTAATCGACACTTAGATAGAAAAGATTGCAGAGAAGAAATACGAGAAGAAGTAAAAGAAGAAGACGAAGAAGGAGAAAAGAAAAAGAAGAAAAATAGTAAATTGAAAAAAAAACTGATGTAAGAAATTCATGAACCACCTGCTCATTGCCTTTTTTTGATGAGATTTTTGAATTCTTTCTTTTTTACTTTCTGTTTTTTTCCATACTATTAAGTTTGTTATTGTTATTGATAATAATCGGAATAGATCGACTAAGTAGCAACTTATTTTTATCTTTAGACTAACAAATACTATAAGACATTCTCATTTTTTATTTTCCTTATACATTTTGTCATTCTTTCAGATACTATCAAACAAATCAAACAATCTTTATATGTTATATGGATATATGTATGAGTAGATCCATTTACAATATGGTTTCTGTAAGAAAATAAGAAAGTATTCCTAAACGACTGTATATATATATATGTATTCATAAATGATATAATGACAGACCAAACTATCTCGAAGACTGCTATACTACTGTACTCGTGTATTTTCCCAGTCCAATGAGAATACAATATGTCTAAGCAGGCAGATATACTAAACTATAGAACGAGAATAACAATAATAGTATCAATCAGAGTGACTTGTAGATAGAGAAAAGGCGAAATGAGGCAAATAAATATGTATATACATTTATATGTACATACATACATACATAAAAAAAGAATAGTATCAATGAGCATAGCATATGCATGTATCAATGGACAAATGATAGAGATTAATTATCTATTAAAAGCTAAACATCTAACAGTTCTTATTCAATGTATGTTATTATATTGTTGAGATGTTATTTTTACTTTGATTGTTTCTTTCTGTGCGTTCTTTTAATATAATAGTTATGATGATGACAATCATTATTTTTTTTACTAATATCCCTTTCTCTCGTTTCAAGAACATACGTATATACATCTATATCGATTTAATTAGAGCAACATGTGACTTAGTTTAACAGCTGTAGGTCCGAATAGGTTACTGAACAAAATGCTCACATATTCGCGTATGCCCGAGAGAAATGTCATCATTATATCAGTTTGTACTGGGAGTAAACGTGCTTATATATGTATATATATATATATATATATGCATGTCAATCGACGTATGTTTGTGTGAGTAAAAATTTTT
>Ga0209922_103568_pt1 | contig 12201 bp, 10 predicted proteins | sample ThiBiot_500_biof_FD_183946 | JGI IMG/M metagenome (GOLD analysis project Ga0209922, IMG submission 183946) | Wastewater bioreactor microbial communities from Cape Town, South Africa - Thiocy_expt_500_biof (SPAdes) | ecosystem: Engineered > Bioreactor > Thiocyanate-remediating > Anaerobic-Aerobic ...
CAGGCGCGGTTGCTCGACGTGAGGAAGAGCAGACGCAGAACCTCGGCCGCCGCAATGGTGACGATCGCGAGATAGTCGCCGCGCAAGCGCAGCGTCGGGATGCCCAGGATGATGGCGAACAGCACCGCGCCGATGAGGCCGATGAGCACCGCGACCGGCCAGGGGAGGCCGAACGTGAGGATCGAGACGGCGAAGCCGTACGCGCCGATCGCCATGAAGCCCGCGACACCCATGTTGAGCAGGCCCGCGAAGCCGAAGTGCACGGAGAGGCCGATCGCCGCGAGCGCGTAGCCGAGGGTCGCCGGCGCGAGGATCTGGGCGAACGTGTTGTTGAGAATCTGCAGCCAGTTCATGGTGTGCCTAACCGATCCGCTCTCGGCGTCCGAGGATGCCCTGCGGACGGAACAGGAGGATGACGATCAGCACGACCAGCGCGCCGACGTACTTCAGATCCGACGGGATCCACAGGGTCGATACCTCGACTAGTAGACCCACGATGATCGAGCCGATGAGGGCGCCGAACGCCGTGCCGAGTCCGCCGAGTGTGACCGCGGCGAAGACGAGGAGCAGGATGCTGGTGCCCATGTCCCACCGGATGCCGGGGCGGAAGTAGGCCCACAGCACGCCGGAGAGCCCTGCGAGCGCCGCCGCGACGATCCAGACGATCCGCACGACGCCGTCGACGTCGATGCCGCTCGCGGCGGCCAGCGATGGGTTGTCCGACACGGCGCGCGTGGCCCGGCCGATGCGGGTGCGCATGAGCCACCAGGCGAACACCCCGATCACGACGATCGAGACCGTCATGCTGACGAGGTCGGTCACCGAGAGCCGGATGGGGCCGAGGCCCGGGATGCTCTGCGAGACCGCACCCGGCAGCTGCAGCGTGCGGCCGCCGATGAACATCTGGTAGAGGTAGCGCAACGCCAGTGACAGACCGATCGACACGATCATGAGCTGCACCGTGCCCAGGCCTCTTCGCCTGAGTGGTCGCCACAATCCGGCATCCATCGTGTATCCGAACGCCGCCGAGGCGATCACCGCCAGCGGAATCGCGATCCAGATGGACCATCCCGCGCCCGACGCGAACAGCAGTGCGATGAGGGCACCGAAGGTCACCATCTCGCCGTGCGCGAAGTTCGACAGGCCCGTCGTGCCGTAGACCAGCGACAGGCCGATCGCGGCGAGGGCCAGCATGAGGCCGAAGTTGAGGCCGTTGACGGCGCGCGAGATGAGCTGATCCCAGAAGCTCGTGGTCTGTCGCTCGGCGGCGACGAGCGTGAAGTTCTTGGTGATCGAGGCGCCGGCACCGAACGTGGCCTCCTGCTCGAACGCGAACCCGTCGGGTGCCGTGACGCCGGTGGGCAGACTCGACTCGACGAGGACGATGGTCCAGGCGGATTCCTTCTCGGGCACGCCGATGCGGGCCCGGCCCGAGGCATCCGTCGTACCCTCGCCCTCGTACGTCCCGTCGGTCACGGTGATGGTGACGCCTTCGACGGCCTCACCGCCCGAGCGGACGTTGACGACGATCGTGTACGGCAGGTCTGCGGTGTCGGCGGAGGTCGTGCCTGCCGCCGTGTCCGCCGGATCGGCGGTGTCGGCGAGGGCCGAACCCGCAGTGCCGAGGAGCAATGCGGCGGCAGCAAGCAGTGCCCCCAAGAACAGCACGAACCATCGCAGGGGGGTTCGCGCGGTGACGGTCGTAGGACTCAACGTTCCTCCAGTCCGGCGCACCAATTGGGTGATGCGGTCGCATCGACAGTGATCAACGACGCTACGAGCGTAATGTGTCGGACTTGTTTCCGTGAGTCCGCTGAATGTTTCGTTTGGCGCGTCGCGGGGTCGGTGAGTGCTCGAGGCGCGGGCGGATGCCGCGGATCCACGCGGAATCCGGGAATGCCGAGCTCCACCGTCGACTTAGAATCGTTATACGCGCGCGAGGCTTGGGAGAATACGTGGAGTACAACGACCCGTTCGGATTCGTCGGATTGACCTATGACGATGTGCTGCTGCTGCCCGGGCACACCGACGTCATCCCCTCCGAAGCCGACACGTCGTCGCACGTGACCCGCCGCATCACGGTCGCCACGCCGCTGCTGTCGGCCGCGATGGACACTGTGAGCGAAGCGCGCATGGCGATCGCGATGGCACGTGAAGGCGGCCTCGGCATCGTGCACCGCAATCTCTCGATCGCCGACCAGGCCGCGATGGTCGACCAGGTCAAGCGCAGCGAATCGGGCATGATCACCGATCCGATCACGACGCACCCCGACGCGACGATCGAAGAAGTCGACGCGCTGTGCGGGCAATACCGCATCTCGGGGCTTCCGGTCGTCGACGAAGATGGCCGCCTGGTCGGCATCATCACCAACCGCGACATGCGCTTCGTATCGGGCTTCGAGCGTCAGACGACGAAGGTCCGCGACGTCATGACCAGCGAGGGCCTGATCACCGGCCGTGTCGGGATCGGTGCGAACGAGGTCATCGCGCTGTTCGCGCAGCACCGCGTTGAGAAGCTGCCGCTGATCGACGACGAGGGCAAGCTCGCGGGGCTCATCACGATCAAGGACTTCGACAAGAGCGAGAAGTACCCCCTGGCGACCAAGGACGACCAGGGTCGCCTGCGCGTCGGCGCGGCCATCGGGTTCTTCGGCGACGCGTGGGAGCGCGCCGAGGCACTCCGCGACGCGGGCGTCGATGTCATCGTCGTCGACACCGCCAACGGCCAGTCACAGGGCGTCATCGACATGGTCATGCGGCTGAAGGCCGACCCCTCGTTCGCTGAGATCGACATCATCGGCGGCAACGTCGCGACGCGCGAGGGCGCGCAGGCGCTCATCGACGCCGGCGTCGACGCCGTCAAGGTCGGTGTCGGACCGGGCTCGATCTGCACGACGCGGATCGTCGCGGGTGTCGGCGTGCCGCAGATCACAGCGATCTGGGAGGCCTATCAGGCCGCCCGCGAAGCAGGCATCCCCATCATCGCCGACGGCGGTCTGCAGTACTCGGGCGACATCGCCAAGGCACTCGTCGCCGGAGCCGACACCGTCATGCTCGGGTCGCTCTTGGCCGGCACGGACGAGTCGCCGGGCGAGATCGTCTTCCAGGGCGGCAAGCAGTTCAAGCTCTATCGCGGCATGGGTTCGCTCGGCGCGATGCAGACACGCGGAAAGAAGACGTCGTACTCGAAGGACCGCTACTTCCAGGCCGACATCCCCAGCGACGACAAGCTGATCCCCGAGGGCATCGAGGGCCAGGTCGCCTATCGCGGACCCGTCTCGGCCGTCGCCTACCAGCTCGTCGGCGGCCTGCGGCAGTCGATGTTCTACGTCGGCGCCCGCACGATCGAAGAGCTCAAGGCGCGCGGCAAGTTCGTGCGCATCACAGCCGCGGGCCTGAAAGAAAGCCACCCCCACGACGTCCAGATCGTCGTGGAGGCCCCCAACTACAAGAAGTAGGCCCGGGTGGCGCGTGCGCACGAACTCCGCAGAATGTGACGAACTCCGCAGAGTTTCGCGGCTGAGTCTGCGGAGTTGGTGACATTCTGCGGCATTGATGGCGCTGGCATCCGCGCTCATCGCCTCCTCCCCAAACGGGCATCCCGCAGATCTGTCCCCAGATCGGGCACTTGGCCGACCAGACGGTGCGGGGATCGGCCAGGATGCCGGGCATGACACCTCTCGAAGACCGCCTGCGCGGCGTGGCCGTGCACCGCGAGCAGCTCCGTCGCGAAGGCTACAGCGATCGCCAGTTGCGTGACGCCGCTCGGTCGCAGGATATCGAAGTGCTGCGCCGGGCGTGGTTCGTCTCGGCATCCGCCCCGTCTGTCCTCCGCGAGGCTGCGCGGGTCGGTGGGCGGCTGACATGTACGACGCTCGCCCGGCAGCGCAATTGGTGGATGCCAGAAGGTATCGGCGACGAACTGCATGTGCACCTGCTGCCTGGGTCGACGGGGCCGCAGTCATGGCCGGGCGTCGCGCACTGGACGAAGCCCATCGTGCCCGTCGGGCGCAGCCTTGTCGGCACGATCGAGGATGCGCTGGCGCACATCGCGCTGTGCCTGCCGCCCGAGCGTGCGCTCGTCGTATGGGAATCGGCGGTTCGCATCGAACAGCTCGCTCCCGAAGCTCTGCGTCGCGTGCGCTGGCAATCTCGCGCGGCGCGGGAACTCGCTGAATCGGTCACGGGGCTCTCGGACTCGGGACTGGAAACGCTCGTGTGTCGGCCGCTCCGACGACTGCGCGTGCAGGTGCGACAGCAGGTGTACCTCGCCCGCAAACCTGTCGATGTGCTTGTGGGTAACTGGCTCGTGATTCAGATCGACGGGTGGGCATATCACTCCTCAGCCGCGCAGCGCGAGAAAGACATCGCGCACGACGCGGAACTGCGTCTGCGTGGGTACACGGTGCTGCGCTTCTCGTACACACAGATCGTGCACCGCTGGCCCGAGGTGGAGCGCACCATCCAGCGAGCGCTCGCTGCGGGGCTACATCTCAGCGCTGCGTTCTGAGGGGCGCACGAACTCCGCAGAAGGTGACGAACTCCGCAGAGTTTCGCGGCTGAGTCTGCGGAGTTCGTGACATTCTGCGAAGTTGTCGCCGCGCGCGCCCGCTGTCCTGACGGCGTGAGCACGCTGGCGACGCCGACCCGCACCGAGGCCTACACCGACGCGGTCTTCGCGATCGCGGCGACGCTGCTCGTGCTCGACCTCACGACGGCGACGTTCGGCGAGATCCAGACGGATGCCGAGTTGTGGGGCGCGCTGTTCGCACTGTGGCCGAAGTTCCTCGCCTTCGGCGTGAGCTTCGCCCTGCTCAGCGACCTGTGGATCATCCACACCCGCCAGTTCCAGGACATGCGCGCCGTCGATACGCCGCTACTGTGGCTCAACAGCGCGCGGCTGCTGTTCATCGTGCTGATCCCGTTCACGACGTCGCTGACCTCCGAGTACTCGTCGCTCATTGCGGGCCGGGTGCTGCTACCGATCGACTTCTTCTTCGCGGCGCTGCTCGGGCACCTGTCGTGGCGCTGGTCGGCCGCGCGGAGCGGGCACCTGTTGACGCCCGAGGCGTACGAGCGGCGTCACGTCGCCGCGGCCGCCGGGTTGTCGGCCGTCATCTGCGCGGGCATCGCGGTGATCCTCTCGCCGTGGATCGGGTCGTGGGCGTTCCTGGCGTTCGTGCTCAGCAGCCCCCTCGGCAAGTTGCTTGCACGCCGGACGCCGCCGACGCACCCGGGTAGGCTGGTGGGGTGAGCATGGAGATCGAGCTCGGCCGCGCCAAGCGCGCCCGCCGGGCGTACGCGTTCGACGACATCGCGGTGGTGCCTTCGCGCCGCACCCGCAACCCTGAAGACGTCTCCACGGCCTGGTCGATCGATGCCTACGGCTTCGGCATCCCCGTTCTGGGCGCGCCCATGGACTCGGTCATGAGTCCGCGCACCGCCATCATGCTGGGTCAGCTGGGCGGCCTGGGCGTGCTCGACCTCGAGGGCGTGTGGACGCGCTACGACGACCCCGAGCCGCTGCTCGCCGAGATCGCGGCCCTGCCCGCCGACCAGGCGACCCGCCGAATGCAGGAGCTGTACGCCGAGCCGATCAAGCCCGAGCTCGTCTCTCAGCGCCTCGCCGAGATCCGCGCCGGAGGGGTGACGGTCGCCGGATCGCTCACGCCGCAGCGCACGCAGGACCTGTACGAGACCGTCGTCGCGGCCGGCGTCGACCTCTTCGTCATCCGCGGCACGACCGTCTCGGCAGAGCACGTCTCGAGCGACGCCGAGCCGCTCAACCTCAAGAAGTTCATCTACGACCTCGACGTGCCGGTCATCGTCGGCGGGGCATCCACCTACACCGCCGCACTGCACCTCATGCGTACGGGCGCGGCGGGCGTGCTCGTCGGTTTCGGCGGGGGAGCGGCTTCGACCACGCGCGTGACCCTCGGCGTGCACGCGCCGATGGCGACGGCCGTCGCCGACGTCGCCGGCGCGCGCCGCGACTACCTCGACGAATCGGGCGGCCGCTACGTGCACGTCATCGCCGACGGCGGCGTGGGCACGTCGGGCGACATCGTCAAGGCGCTCGCGATGGGCGCGGATGCCGTGATGCTCGGCGTCGCGCTCGCGCGTTCGACCGACGCGCCCGGCCTCGGATACCACTGGGGCCCCGAGGCGCACCACTCGAAACTGCCGCGCGGCAAGCGCGTGCAGGTCGAGCAGGTCGGTCCGCTCGAGCAGGTGCTGTACGGCCCGGCCCCCGTGGCAGACGGCACCGCGAACCTCATCGGCGCGCTGCGCAAGTCGATGGCCACCACCGGATACTCCGACCTCAAGGAGTTCCAGCGCGTCGAGGTCGTCGTCGCGCCCTACGCGTCGCACTGATGGCGGGCGGCGGCCCCTCGACGGGCTCGGGGACCAGTGCGGGCGGCCCCGCGACAGGCTCGGGGGCCAGCGCGGGCTCCGGAGCCAGCGGCGCGGGCGGAGAGTTCGCGCCCACCCTGCGCGAGGTCATGCTGCGGCCGTGGTGGATCGGCATGCTCGCCTTCGCCCTGATCGTGGCCGCCGTGTTCGCCTGGCTCGGACAGTGGCAGCTCGGCCGTGCGATCGACACCGACCCGGCTCCACCCGGTGCCACCGAGAACGTGCAGCCGATCGCCGATGTGACCGCTCCCGGCGAGTACCTGCCCGAGCCGCTCGTCGGTCAGCGGGTCGAGGTGGCGGGCAGCTTTGTGGCCGGCGACTTCCTCGTCGTGTCTTCGCGGTTCAACGGCGGCGTTGAAGGCTACTGGGTCACCGGGCAGCTGCGCGTCGACCCGAGCACCGCCATCCCAGATCCGACCTCGCTCGCGGTCGCCCTCGGCTGGACCGACGATCGCACCGCGGCGGATGCCGCGGCATCCGCCCTCAACGCCGATCCCGGCGCCGCCGTCGAGCTGACCGGCCGCCTCATCTCCGATGAGGGTCCCGCACTGCCCGCCGCGGGGGCGGCGGCGACCGAGATGACGCGGATGTCGCCGGCCGCCCTGCTCGGCTGGTGGCACGACACGTCCGGTCTGAACGTGTATCGCCCGTACCTGGTCGCCGACGGCGGCGAGACGCTGCCGGAAGGCCTCGCGGCGATCGACTCGCCCGCCCCGGACGAGGGCTCGAACGTCAACTGGCTGAACATCTTCTACGCCGTCGAGTGGGCGATCTTCGCCGGCTTCGCCTTCTACATGTGGTACCGCCTGGCCAAGGATGCCTGGGAGAAAGAGCTCGAAGAGCGCGAGGAGAAGGCGGCTGCGCCCGGGAACTAGACTTGGGGCCATGCCCCAGCCGAAGCTCGCCACGTTCCCGGCGATCCGCGGCGCGCTGCGCTTCTACCAGATCGCGTCGGTCATCACCGGCTGCATGCTGCTGTTGCTGTGCGCCGAGATGATCCTGAAGTACGCCTTCGGGCTCGAGCTGTTCCTGGGCGGGTCGGGCGGGCTCCTCTGGTTCGCACACGTCGACGCCTTCGGCGAGTCGACCGGCGACGGGACGAACCTGTCCCTGGGCATCCTCATCGCGCACGGCTGGTTCTACGTCGTGTACCTGTTCGCATGCTTCCGCGTGTGGAGCCTCATGCGCTGGGGCTTCCTGCGGTTCGTCACGCTCGCGCTCGGCGGCATCGTGCCGCTGTTGTCGTTCTTCATGGAGGCCCGCGTCGCCCGCGAGGTGCGCGCATACCTCGCCGATCGCGAGGCGACCGAACTGCACTCGCGCGCCGAGCACTCTTCTCTCACTCAGCAGATCCCGACGGAGAACCAACGGTGACCGACACCCAGACCGACCAGCGTCCCGTCCTCGTCGTCGACTTCGGCGCGCAGTATGCGCAGCTGATCGCGCGCCGCGTCCGCGAGGCGGGCGTCTACAGCGAGATCGTCCCGCACACCGCGACAGCTGCCGATGTGGCCGCGAAGCAGCCGGTCGCTCTGATCCTGTCGGGTGGTCCGTCGTCGGTCTACGAAGACGGCGCACCCTCGCTTGACCCGGGCATCCTGCAGCTCGGCATCCCGACCCTCGGCATCTGCTACGGGTTCCAGGTGATGGCACAGCAGCTCGGCGGCACGGTCGCGAACACCGGCCTGCGCGAGTACGGGGCGACGGATGCCACCGTCGCCGGAGACGGCGGCGTCTTGCTGGGCGGCCAGCCCGCCGAGCAGAACGTGTGGATGAGTCACGGCGACCAGGTGTCTGCGGCTCCCGCGGGCTTCGACGTGCTCGCCTCGACGGCGGCGACGCCGGTCGCCGCCTTCGGCAATGCCGAGAAGTGCTTCTACGGCGTGCAGTGGCATCCTGAGGTGAAGCACTCGGACTACGGCCAGGACGTGCTCGTCAACTTCCTGCACAAGGCCGCGGGGCTCGCGGCGGACTGGAACAGCGGCAACGTCATCGCCGAGCAGGTCGCGAAGATCCGCGCCCAGGTCGGCACCGGGCGGGTGCTGTCGGCGCTGTCCGGCGGCGTCGACTCGGCGGTCTCGACGGCGCTCGTGCACGAGGCCGTCGGCGACCAGCTCGTCGCGGTGTTCGTTGACCACGGGCTGCTGCGCAAGGGCGAGCGCGAGCAGGTCGAGAACGACTACGTGGCATCCACCGGTGTGCGCCTGATCACGGTCGATGCTCGCGAGACGTTCCTCAACGCGCTCGCCGGTGTCAGCGACCCCGAGCAGAAGCGCAAGATCATTGGCCGCGAGTTCATCCGCGCGTTCGAGAAGGTGCAGGCTGACCTCGTCGCCGAGGCGGCGGCACAGGGTGAGCCGATCCGGTTCCTGGTGCAGGGAACGCTCTACCCCGACGTCGTCGAGTCGGGCGGTGGCACCGGTACGGCCAACATCAAGAGCCATCACAACGTCGGAGGCCTTCCGGAGGACTTGCAGTTCGAGCTCGTCGAACCGCTGCGCACGCTCTTCAAGGACGAGGTCCGCGCGATCGGCCGCGAGCTGGGCCTGCCCGAAGCGATCGTCGCGCGCCAGCCGTTTCCGGGCCCCGGCCTCGGCATCCGCATCGTGGGTGAGGTCACCGCTGACCGTCTCGAGATTCTGCGGGATGCCGATGCCATCGCCCGCGAGGAGCTGACGCGCGCGGGCCTGGACGGCGAGATCTGGCAGTGCCCCGTCGTGCTGCTCGCCGACGTGCGCTCGGTGGGTGTGCAGGGCGACGGCCGCACGTACGGGCATCCGATCGTGCTGCGCCCCGTCTCGAGCGAGGACGCGATAACCGCCGACTGGAGCCGCCTGCCCTACGACGTGCTCTCGAAGATCTCGAACCGCATCACGAACGAGGTGCGCGAGATCAACCGCGTCGTGCTCGACGTCACGTCGAAGCCCCCGGGAACCATCGAGTGGGAGTGACACACCCCCACGTTGTGTCAACGGATGCCGGGGCCCGCGCCCCGGCATCCGTCGTCTGCGCGCGCCGTCCATGAACGCGAGACTGCGTTTAGACGACGAGACTGCGCGCAGGGTTGGCAGTCTCGTCGCGAGAGCGCAGTCTCGCGATAGGGAACGGGGGCGGGGCGAGCGCGGGGATGCGAAAGGCCCGCCCGGCGGGTGCCGGACGGGCCTGAGCGCGTGAGGAGAGGTTTCGATACGCCGCCTGTGGCGGCTACTCAACCTGAGTCGCAGGCGCATCAACGCGGCTGCGCCGCATTGATCCGCCTCGACTCAGTTGTTGCCGCGGAGGATCGCGATCATGCGCAGCAGCTCGACGTAGAGCCAGACGACCGTGACCATGATGCCGAAGGCGCCGAGCCAGCCGTACTGACGGGGAGCGCCGTTGCGCACCCCCTGCTGGATCGAATCGAAGTCGAGCACGAGCGAGTACGCGGCCATGATGACGACGAAGACGCCGATGATGACACCCCACGGGATGCCGAGGATGAAGCTCGGCTGGCTGTACATGCCGAACGGGCCGGCGCTGTCGGCGCCGAACGCGCCGAACATCATCATGACGACGTTGACCAGCGAGAAGACAAGGTAGCCGACCATCGCGATGAGGAAGACCTTCGTCGCCTTCGCCGAGGCGCGGACCTTGCCGCTCGCGAACAGGGCCAGCGTGACTCCGACCACCGAGAGGGTCGCGATCGTCGCCTGCACGACGATGCCGGGCCACAGGTACTCGAAGTACGCCGAGATCGATCCGATGAACAGACCCTCGAAGGCGGCGTAGGCGAAGATCAGGGCGGGGCGGATCTTCTTGCGCGACGTGAAGGTCACGACCATCGCGAGCACGAAGCCGCCGAGCGCGCCGATGATCCACGGCATGATCGTCGGGACGGGGTTCGCGGCTGTGACCGGCGCCATCGTCCACACCCAACCGGCGACGGCGGTGACGAGAAGGATCGCGAACAGGCCGAGGGTCTTGACGACGGTGTCCTCGACGGTCATGCGACCGGTCTGCACCGAGCCGGCGGCGGGGGCGGCGAAAGCGCCCTCGAGCTGAGCCTGCGCGGCGAGGTCGACCGACTGCGCGGACGAGGTCGCGAACTGGGTCTGAGCAGCCGGCGGAGTCAATCCGGGCCGCTGCTCCTGGAACGCGGGATTGTTGAATGCGGGATTGCTGCTCGAGGCCATGGTGGTCTCAACTCCAATGCGTGGGTGCCGCGGCGGATACCTGCGGAGTTCCAGCGTATCCGACCCCTGATCGCTCAGGCAGGTGCTCGGCTGTGAGGCGCCTTTGAACCGCAGGCTCGAGTTTCGCGGAGCGCGAATGGGTGCCGAAACCTCGCTATGAGAACCATTTGCGAGCCCCGAACGGCACGATGCCCCGCTTACGCTGGAACCATGCCGCGTCGTCGTCCCCTCGTGATCGGTCACCGCGGAGCCCCGGGCTACCGTCCTGAGCACACCCGATCGTCGTACGATCTCGCACTCGCGTTGGGGGTGGATGCCGTCGAGCCCGACGTCGTGTTCACCTCCGACGGCATCCTCGTGGTGCGCCACGAGAACGAGATCGGCTCGACGACGAACGTCGCTGATCACCCCGAGTTCGCCGATCGCCGCACCACCAAGACCATCGACGGCGACGAGCTGACGGGCTGGTTCACCGAGGACTTCACGTGGGGTGAGCTGTCGACGCTGCGCTGTCGTGAGCGGTTGCCGCAACTGCGGCGGCAGAGCGCGACCTTCGACGACGCGCAGCCGCCGCTGCGTCTGAGTGACCTGCTCGATCTTGTGCGCCAGGCATCCCTCGATCAGGGACGCGAGATCGGCGTCGTGCTCGAGATCAAGCACGCGACCTACTTCGCCGGCCTCGGTTACGACGTCGCCGGGACGATCGCGGCCGAACTGCGCGCCGCGCACTGGGCCGACGGCGAGCTGCCTCTTGTGCTGGAGTCGTTCGAATCCACCGTTTTGGCGCAGGTGCGCGCACAGGGGGTGCGAGGCAGCTACATCTATCTGCTCGAGGCATCCGGTCACCCGTACGACCTCGCCGCGGCCGCGGCCTCGGGCACAGCCGCCGCGGGCAAGACCGCCGCCCCGACCTATCGCGAGCAAGCCTCACCGGCGGGCCTGGACGCGCTCGTCGGCGCGGTCGACGGGATCAGCCTCGACAAGCGGATGATCCTCGCGCCCGATCGCCTCGGCCGGACGGCCGGGCCTTCGCGCGTCGTCGCCGACGCACACGACCGCGGGCTGCGCGTGTTCACGTGGACTTGCCGCCCAGAGAACAAGTTCCTGATCGCGCAGTTCCGACGCGGACGCGACAAGAGCGCCTTCGGCGACTACGAGGCCGAGTGGCAGGTGATCGCGGATGCCGGGGTCGACGGCGTCTTCGTCGATCACGCCGATCTCGGCGTCGCGTTCTTCCGCGACCGCATTCGCTGACAATTCACCGGGCGCTCCCCGCCCCGTGCACAGCCGCCCCATAGGGTGGGCCCATGAGCTCTCCCGGAATCGCCGCCGCAGGCGTGCGCCGTTCCTTCGGGAACGTGCACGCCGTCCGCGACGTCACGCTGGATGCCCGCGCGGGCGCTGTCACGGGCCTGGTCGGCCCGAACGGCTCGGGCAAGACGACGCTGTTGCTGATGCTCGCCTCGCTGCTGGCACCCGACGCCGGCCAGCTGCGCATCGGTGGCATCGATCCGGTGGCGGATCCGGCCGCCGTCCGAGCGATCGTGGGCTGGATGCCTGATGCGCTCGGCGCCTGGCCGTCGCTGACCGCCCGCGAGACGCTCGTCATGACGGG
>Ga0209922_103572_pt1 | contig 12187 bp, 11 predicted proteins | sample ThiBiot_500_biof_FD_183946 | JGI IMG/M metagenome (GOLD analysis project Ga0209922, IMG submission 183946) | Wastewater bioreactor microbial communities from Cape Town, South Africa - Thiocy_expt_500_biof (SPAdes) | ecosystem: Engineered > Bioreactor > Thiocyanate-remediating > Anaerobic-Aerobic ...
CCTGCGCCCGGCCATCCCCCCAGATTTCCCGAGATTGGCCCCATGACTGCCGCCCTGCCCCTGTCCGCACTCGAAAACGCCACCGAATTCCTGCCCCGCCACATCGGCATCGACGCGCAGGACGAGGCGCACATGCTGTCCGCCATCGGCGAGGCCTCGCGCCGCGCGCTGGTCGACTCCATCGTGCCGCGCTCCATCGCCCGCGCGGCCGCCATGGACCTGCCCGCGCCCTGCACCGAGGCCGACGCGCTGGCCGAGCTCAAGGCCATCGCCGGCAGGAACCGGCTGCTCAAGAACTTCATCGGCCAGGGCTACTACGGCACGCACACGCCGGGCGTGATCCTGCGCAACATCCTGGAGAACCCCGCCTGGTACACGGCCTACACGCCCTACCAGGCCGAGATCAGCCAGGGCCGCATGGAGGCGCTGGTCAACTTCCAGACCATGGTGTGCGACCTCACGGGCATGCCGATCGCCAACGCATCCATGCTCGACGAGGCCACGGCCGCCGCCGAGGCCATGACACTGGCGCGCCGCTCGGTCAAGGCCAGGAGCAACTGCATCGTCGTCTCCGGCGACTGCCACCCGCAGACCATCGAGGTGATCCAGACCCGCGCCGCGCCGCTGGGCCTGCAGGTGCGGCTGGCCAACTCGCACGAGGAATGGGACGCGCTGATCGCGGGCGACTGCTTCGCGGCGCTGATCCAGTACCCGGCCAGCAGCGGCTGGCTGATCGACTGGAGCGCCGAGGTGCAGAAGATCCACGCCAAGGGGGCCGCGGCCATCTTCGCCGCCGACCTGCTCGCGCTCACGCTGCTGAAGACCCCGGGCGAGATGGGCGCAGACATCGTCGTGGGCACCACCCAGCGCTTCGGCATGCCCATGGGCGCGGGCGGCCCGCACGCCGCCTACATGGCCTGCCGCGACGACTTCAAGCGCTCCATGCCCGGGCGCCTCGTCGGCGTGAGCGTGGACGTGCACGGCAAGCCCGCCTACCGCCTCGCGCTGCAGACGCGCGAGCAGCACATCCGCCGCGAGAAGGCCACCTCCAACATCTGCACCGCGCAGGTGCTGCCCGCCGTCTACCACGGCCCCGAGGGCCTGGCGCGCATCGCGCGGCGCGTGGCGCGCTACACCGCCATCCTGAGCCGCGGCCTGGCCCGGCTGGGCTACCGCAGCCAGCACCATGAATCGGCCTTCGACACCCTGTGCCTGAAGACCGGCGATGCTACCGACAAGATAGCAGAGCGCGCAGTATCCATGGGCGCCAACCTGCGAAAAGCCTGGAACGACTACCTGTGCATCTCGCTGGACGAGACCACCACGCGCGCCGACATCGAGCTGCTGTGGAAGATCTTCGCCAATGACGGCCAGCCGCTCCCGACCATCGAGTCCATGGACGACGGCGCGCCGTCGCTCATCCCCGAGGGCCTGCAGCGCACCAGCGCCTTCCTCACGCACCCGGTGTTCAACACGCACCACAGCGAGACCGGCATGCTGCGCTACATCCGCCAGCTGTCCGACAAGGACCTGACGCTGGACCGCACCATGATCCCGCTGGGCAGCTGCACCATGAAGCTCAACGCCACCAGCGAGATGATCCCCATCACCTGGCCCGAGTTCGCCAACGTGCACCCCTTCGCCCCGGCCGACCAGCTCGCGGGCTACGCCGAGCTCGACGCCCTGCTGCGGCGCTGGCTGTGCCAGGCCACCGGCTACGCCGGCGTGAGCCTGCAGCCCAACGCGGGCAGCCAGGGCGAATACGCGGGCCTGCTGGCCATCAAGGCCTACCACGAGGCCCAGGGCCACGCGCACCGCAACGTCTGCCTGATCCCGTCGAGCGCCCACGGCACCAACCCCGCCAGCGCGCAGATGGTGGGCATGCAGGTGGTGGTGACCAAGTGCGACGAGAACGGCAACGTGGACATGGCGGACCTCCAGGCGCAGTGCGAGAAGCACAGCGAAAACCTGGCCTGCGTGATGATCACCTACCCCAGCACGCACGGCGTGTTCGAGACGCAGGTCAAGGAGCTGTGCCAGGTCGTGCACCAGCACGGCGGCCGCGTGTACGTGGACGGCGCCAACATGAACGCCCTGGTCGGCGTGGCGGCGCCCGGCGAGTTCGGCGGCGACGTGAGCCACCTGAACCTGCACAAGACCTTCTGCATCCCGCACGGCGGCGGCGGCCCCGGCGTGGGCCCGGTGTGCGTGGTGGAAGACCTCGTGCCCCACCTGCCCGGCCACGCCACCGCGGGCATCGCCGGCGGGACGGGCGCGGTCAGCGCTGCGCCCCTGGGCAACGCGGCCGTGCTGCCCATCAGCTGGATGTACATCCGCATGATGGGCGCCGAGGGCCTGACGGCCGCGACCGAGGCCGCCATCCTGAGCGCCAACTACATCAGCGCGCGCCTGAAGGACCACTACCCCACGCTGTACGCGTCGGCCAACGGCCACGTGGCGCACGAGTGCATCCTGGACCTGCGCCAGCTCAAGGAAACCAGCGGCGTGATGGCCGAGGACGTGGCCAAGCGCCTGATCGACTATGGCTTCCACGCGCCCACGCTGTCCTTCCCCGTGGCCAACACGCTCATGGTCGAGCCCACCGAGAGCGAGACCCTGGCCGAGATCGACCGCTTCATCGACGCGATGATCGCCATCCGCGAGGAGATCCGCCACGTCGAGAACGGCACCTGGCCGCAGGACGACAACCCGCTCAAGAACGCCCCGCACACGGCCGAGAGCCTGCTCAAGGCCGACTGGCCCCACCCCTACGCGCGCGAGGCCGCCGCCTACCCCGTGGCCAGCCTGCGCCAGGGCAAGTACTGGGCCCCCGTGGGCCGCGTGGACAACGTCTACGGCGACCGCAACCTGTTCTGCAGCTGCGTGCCCGTGGGCGAGCCGGCCTGAGCGCCGCGCACCCCGCCGCGAAGGCCCGGAAACGGGCCTTTTTTTCGAACGTGCAACATACTACCCCCTAGTAGACTGGTTTTTGTGCACTCCAGGGCAGGCATGCCGGGCGCTGTGCTTTTATACTAGCCCCCAGTACACAGAGCCACATCCCCCATGCCCCACACCGCCGAAGACAAGCAGCGCGCCATCACCCGCCTGCGCCGCATCCGCGGCCAGGCCGAGGCGCTGGAGCGCGCCGTGGAGGCGGGCAGCGACTGCGCGCCCATCCTGCAGCAGCTGGCCGCCATGCGCGGCGCCGTGCACGGGCTGATGGCCGACCTGCTCGACAGCCACGTGCGCGAGACGCTGGCGCAGCAGCCCTCGCCCCAGGCCGTCGAGGAGATGCGGGCCCTGCTGCGCTCGTACCTGAAATAACCCGTCCCCAAAGGAGCCCTGCCATGAAATCCCGCGCCGCCGTTGCCTTCAAAGCCGGAGAACCCCTGCAGATCGTCGAGATCGACGTCGCCCCGCCGAAGAAGGGCGAGGTGCTCATCCGGATCACCCACACAGGCGTGTGCCACACCGACGCCTTCACCCTGAGCGGCGACGACCCCGAGGGCATCTTCCCCGCCGTGCTGGGCCACGAGGGCGCCGGCATCGTCGTCGAATGCGGCGAAGGCGTGACCAGCGTGAAGCCCGGCGACCACGTGATCCCGCTGTACACCGCCGAGTGCGGCGAATGCCTGTTCTGCAAGAGCGGCAAGACCAACCTGTGCGTGGCCGTGCGCGCCACCCAGGGCAAGGGCGTGATGCCCGACGGCACCACGCGCTTCTCGTACGACGGCCAGCCCGTCTACCACTACATGGGCTGCTCCACGTTCAGCGAATACACCGTGGTGGCCGAGGTGTCGCTCGCCAAGGTCAACCCCCAGGCCAACCCCGAGCAGGTCTGCCTGCTGGGCTGCGGCGTGACCACGGGCCTGGGCGCCGTGAAGAACACCGCCAAGGTGCAGCCGGGCGACACCGTGGCCGTCTTCGGCCTGGGCGGCATCGGCCTGGCCGTGATCCAGGGCGCGAAGCTGGCCAAGGCCGGCCGCATCATCGCCATCGACACCAACCCGGGCAAATTCGACCTGGCCCGCACCTTCGGCGCCACCGACTGCGTGAACCCCAAGGACCACGACAAGCCCATCCAGCAGGTGATCGTGGAAATGACCGGCTGGGGCGTGGACCACAGCTTCGAGTGCATAGGCAACGTGGGCGTGATGCGCGCGGCGCTCGAATGCGCGCACCGCGGCTGGGGCCAGAGCGTGATCATCGGCGTGGCAGGCAGCGGCCAGGAGATCAGCACCCGCCCGTGGGCACGGCCTTCGGCGGCGTCAAGGGCCGCAGCGAGCTGCCCGGCATGGTCGAGGACGCCATGGCCGGCAAGATCCAGCTCAAGCCCTTCGTGACGCACACCATGGGCCTCACGGACATCAACCAGGCATTCGACCTGATGCACGAGGGCAAGTCCATCCGCTCGGTGGTCCACTACGCGGACTAAAGGAAACAGGAGCGCCCGGCGCTTGCCAGCCAACGGTTTCAGGCGCTTTCCTGCCTGAAACCTTTTGTCATCAAGCGCCGGCAACTATCGAAACAGGAGCTTGAACCCCATGTCCACCGCCATCGAACTGCTGTCGAGCCACGCCTGCTTCGGCGGCGAGCAGCGCTTCTACCGCCACGCGTCGCGCGAGATCGGCCTGCCCATGCAGTTCTCCGCCTACCTGCCGCCCCGCGCCCTGGCGGGCGACGCCGTGCCCGCCCTGCTCTACCTGGCGGGCCTGACCTGCACCGAGGAGACCTTCATGGTCAAGGCCGGCGCCCAGCGCCTGGCGGCCGGGCTGGGCCTGGCGCTGATCGCGCCCGACACCAGCCCGCGCGGCGCAGGCGTGGCAGGCGAGGCCGACGCCTGGGACTTCGGCGTGGGCGCGGGCTTCTACCTGGACGCCACGCAGGCCCCCTGGGCCGCGCACTGGCGCATGGAAAGCTGGCTGATGCAGGAGCTGCTGCCGCTCGCTGCCGCCACGCTGCCCGTGGACGCCGCGCGGCTGGGCATCTTCGGCCACAGCATGGGCGGCCACGGCGCGCTCACGCTGGCGCTGCGCCACCCGGGCCGGTTCGGGAGCCTGTCGGCCTTCGCACCCATCTGCGCGCCCACGCGCTGCCCCTGGGGCGAGAAGGCCTTCGGCGGCTACCTGGGCGCCGACCGCGCGGCCTGGGCCGCGCACGACGCCACCGCGCTCATGCACAGCCAGGCCGCCGCGCCCTACCCCGCGGGCATCCTCATCGACCAGGGCCTGGCCGACAAATTCCTCGCCGAGCAACTGCACCCGCACCTGTTCGAGGCCGCCTGCGCGTCCGTGGGCCAGCCGCTCACGCTGCGCCGCCACGCGGGCTACGACCACGGCTACTACTTCATCCAGAGCTTCGTGGACGACCACCTGCGCCACCACGCGCGGCAGCTGGGTGCCTGAACCTCTTGGTTCTGGATCTGGCCAGGGGCCGGCCCGTCATGCCCGGTTGCGCGTAATCACGCATGCCGCCGTCTGCGGCCGATATGAGGATTCCGGTGCAGCAAAGGCGTGCGCCAACTCGGCCTTGAGCCGCTCAAACGCTTCCAGCTCCTTGCGCTCCCTGTCGCAGTGGATCAGGTCCCGGATGTACTTGCTGACGTCCTCACAGTCGCCCGCCTCGCCCGCGCTCCCGGCGACAAAATCGCCGAGCCTTCGGCTGAGACGTACCGTCATGGCTTTCGTGTTCGGGGGCATGGGCTTTTCTGTCGAGTCTTGTGTGTTCAATCAATGTAACTGCAAGAAGCCCGTCCATTCACTCATCGGATGTCAGAACAGCACGCCCTGGCCCCGCGCCAGCGCCGGGCGGTACTGCGTCAGGTCCAGCGCGGTGCGCTGGCGGTTCAGGCCCAGGCGCGCGCAGGCCTTCTCGAAGCGCTGGCGCAGCAGGTCGGCCCACAGGCCCGTACCCTTCATGCGGGTGCCGCGGCGGCTGTCGTAGGTTTTGCCGGCGCGCCGGTCGGCCTCGGCGATGCCGTGCAGGTCCTGGATGCGCGCCAGCACGCGCCCGGTGCGCTGCGGGTAGTGCAGTTGCAGCCATTCGCGCATCAGCGGGTTGAGCTCCCACGGCAGGCGGATCACGGTGTAGAAGGCCGAGGTGGCGCCCGCGTCGCACGCGGCGGCCAGCACCTGCTCCATGTCCTCGGTGATGAACGGGATCTGCGGCGCCACGCTCACGCCCACGGGCACGCCGGCTTCGGCCAGGGCCCGTATGGTGCGCAGCCGCCGGTGCGGCGCGGCGGCGCGCGGCTCCAGCACGCGCGCCAAGGCCGCGTCCAGCGTGGTGATGGTCACGCAGGCCATGGCGAGCCGCTCGCGCGCCAGCGGGGCCAGCAGGTCCAGGTCGCGCTCCACGCCGCTGCTCTTGGTGACCAGCGCGAACGGGTGGCGCGCATCGCGCATCACCTCGATCACCGCGCGCGTCAGAAGCAGCTCGCGCTCCACGGGCTGGTAGCAGTCGGTGGCCGAGCCGATGTTGACGACGGACGGCCGGTGGCCCGGTCGCGCCAGCTCGGCGCGCAGCAGCGCGGCGATGTTGCGCTTGGCGATGATGCGGGTCTCGAAGTCCAGGCCCGGCGAGAGGCCGAGATAGCTGTGCGTGGGCCGCGCGTAGCAGTACACGCAGCCATGCTCGCAGCCGCGGTAGGGGTTCACGGACTGCTCGAAGAAGATGTCGGGCGAGTCGTTGGAGCACAGGGCGCTGCGCGCGTCCTCCCAGATCACCTGGGTGCGCGGCGCGGCCGCGGGCCCGGCGCCGTCGGCCTGTTCGCCCCAGCCGTCGTCGAAGGCATCGCGCGCGTCGCGCGCGAACCGGTGCGCCATGCGGCTTGCAGCGCCGCGCCCCTTGATGGCCTGCAGGGGAGGCGTAAGGATGCCGTCGTCATGCATGTTGATGACTGTACAAATATACAGTTATCTTTGCAAGAACAGGCTCTAAGCGATTTCCGCCCTTCTGGCAAATGCCGCGCAATTCACACCGGACGCGTGCGAGATCACTTGGCAAAGCCCGGCCCGCGCCGCACAATGCTGCATCGCACCAAGATGGTGCTCCAGAATCATGCCTTGGCCCGGACAACCCCGTTGCCCGGGCTTTTGTCCGTTTGAGCAGCGCCGAACCGCCGGCGGCCACCTACCTGGGAGTCATACCATGCAGCGCAAACCCCACATCATCCTGTCGTCCCTGGACATGGAGCGCATAGAAGCCCTGCTGGAGAAGCAGACGGCGCCGTTTCCCGGCCGCGACGCGCTGGAGGCGGAGCTCGACCGCGCCGACGTGTTCGACCCCAAGGACATGCCGCCCAACGTGGTGACCATGAACTCCACCGTGCGCTTCACCATGCTGGAGTCCGGCAAGACCAATACGCTGACGCTGGTCTACCCCAAGGAGATGGACGGCTCCGGCGACAAGGTGTCGATCTTCGCGCCGGTGGGCATCGCGCTGCTGGGCCTTGCCGTGGGCGACGAGTTCCAGATGCCCAGCCCCACGGGGCAGGTCACGGTGCGCGTGGACGGCATCGAATTCCAGCCCGAGAACGCGGGCGAACTGCACCGCTGAGCACGCTCCCACCCGGCCGCCAAGGCAGCCCGCGCGGCTGCTTTTTTATTCCATTTCCAGATCAATCGAGTACGCGAAGGCGAAGCGCAGACAGTGCTGTAGCACGGCAAGCGAAGCCGACAAAGTAATCGATTGATCTGGAAATGGAATTACTTCAGGCCGGCCAGCAAGGCCGTCAGCAGGCCCGTGCCCACGAGCCCTGCCTGCCAGCGCAGCGCCGCCTGCCAGGTGGGCACATGGCGCTCCACGCGCTCGTACAGCAGATGGCCCGCGGCGATGGACAGGACGAACGCGAGCACCATGCCCGCCTCGGCCGCGGCAACGGACTGCGGCCAGAAATGGCTTTCCACGGCGTTGACGAGCAGGCACACCGGGAAGTGCACGAGGAAGACCGAGTACGAGATCTGTCCCAGCCGGTTGAGCGGCGCCCAGCCCGTCCAGCGCACCAGGGCGCTCGTGCGCATGGCCGCCACCAGTGCCAGCGCCGTGGCGCCGGCCAGGGCGATGCGCGGCCGCCACTCCAGCGTGAGCGCCGCCAGCACCAGGGCCGCCATGAGCAGCGCCCAGCTCCAGGCGCCCACGGCCCGGGGCGATTGCACGGCCCAGCAGGCCAGCATGCCGAGCCCGTAGGCGCCGAAGAAGTACACGGCCCACACGTCCCACTGCGCGTCCGACGCCGCCACGCCGGCCAGCACCAGGGCCTGCCCCCCGCTCATCGCCCAGGGCCAGCAGCGCGCCAGCGCGCGGCCGCCCCAATGCATGCGCAGCGCCGCGGCCAGCCGGGTCACGCCGGCCAGCAGCAGGGTGGTCAGCGCGAACAGCTGGAAGTCGATGGCGACGTACCACACGCCGGCCGACAGCGACTCCTCGCCGAGCACGCCGTGCAGCAGCAGGGCATGGGCCAGCAGCTGCCACAGGGTGGGATCGTCCGAGACCGATGGATGGTCGAACCACGGCCGCACGGCCGCCTGCACCACGATGGCCGCCACCAGCGCCACGGCGTAGGGCACGACCAGGCGCACGAAGCGCCGCGCGTTGCGGGGCCAGGGGTCATCGAAGCGCGCATGCCCCCGGGGCGCCAGGCTGGCCGCGGCCAGGAAGCCGCCGAGCACCAGGAACACCTGCACGGCCATGCGCGCGTATTCGTCGAGCCAGTCGATCACCTCCGGCATGGCCTGGCGCGCCACGTCGGACATGGGGCCGTAGAACGCCAGGTGGTGCCAGACGATGGCGGCGCAGGCCAGCCCCTTGGTGCAATCGATCAGGGCGCTGCGGTGAACCTGGGTCATGGGGCGGTGGGGGTCCGATGCAATCGGGATGCGGGGCCGGCGATGCCCGGCCATCCATAGTCAACGTCAGCCCAGCGCCAGGCGTTGACGCGCCTCCTGGTATTCGCGGCGCAGGCGCGCGATGAGCCCCGCCGCCGGCGTGACCTCCGAGATGCTGCCGATGCCCTGCCCGCAGCCCCAGATGTCCTTCCAGGCCTTCTTGGCGTCGCCGCCGAAGTTCATCTTGCTCGGGTCGGACTCGGGCAGGTTGTCCGGGTCCAGCCCCGCCGCGCGGATCGAGGGCGCGAGGTAGTTGCCGTGCACGCCCGTGAACAGGTTGCTGTAGACGATGTCGTCGCTGGTGCCCTCGACGATGGCCTGCTTGTAGGCGTCCACCGCGCGCGCCTCGTGCGTGGCGATGAAGGCCGAACCGATGTAGGCGAAGTCCGCTCCCATGGCCTGCGCCGCGAGGATGGCGCCGCCCGAGGCGATGGAGCCCGACAGCGCCAGCGGCCCGTCGAACCAGGTACGGATCTCCTGGACCAGCGCGAACGGGCTCTTGGTGCCCGCATGGCCGCCCGCGCCGGCCGCCACGGCGATCAGGCCGTCGGCGCCCTTCTCGATGGCCTTGCGCGCGAACTTGTTGTTGATGATGTCGTGCAGCACGATGCCGCCCCAGCCGTGCACGGCCTGGTTCACGTCCTCGCGCGCGCCCAGGCTCGTGATGACGATGGGCACCTTGTACCTGGCGCACAGCTGCATGTCGTGCTCCAGCCGGTCGTTGCTCTTGTGCACGATCTGGTTGATGGCGAACGGCGCCGAGGGCTGCTCGGGGTGGGCCTTGTCCCAGGCCGCGAGCGTCTCGGTGATCTCGGCCAGCCACTCATCGAGCTGCGACGCCGGGCGCGCATTGAGCGCCGGCATGGCGCCCACGATGCCGGCCTTGCACTGCTCGATCACGAGCCGGGGGTTGCTGATGATGAACAGCGGCGAGCCGATCACGGGCAGCGAGAGTTTTTGCAGGGCCGGCGGCAGCTTGGACATGCGGGCATCCTTCATGATGAAAATGGGATCCAGCGCTTGCCCAGCAAGCGCTAGAAGCTATCAAAGATAAAGCAAACGATCAGAACGCCTCGGGCGCCAGCGCCATGACGCTGGCCGCGCCCTCGACGATGGCGTCGCGCTGCCCCGGCGCCTTCGCCAGGATGTGCTCGGCATAGAAGCGCGCGGTGGCGATCTTGGCCTGCATGAAGGCCGCGTCCTGTCCCTTGGACGACAGCTCCTGCGCCACCAGCAGCGCGCGCGCCAGCTGCCAGCCTGCCACCAGGTTGCCGGCCAGCATCAGGTAGGGCACGCTGCCCGCGTACACGTCGTTGGGGTGCGCCTTGGCGCCGCCGGCGATGAAGTCCACCACGCCGAGGAAGGCCTCGCGCGCCGCGCCCAGGCGCCGCGCCACGGCCTTGGCGTCGGCCGTGCCGCTGGCGATCAGCTCGCCTTCCGTCTTCTCGATCTGCGCGGCGACGGCCCTGGCCATCCGGCCGCCGTCGCGCGCGGTCTTGCGGCCCACGAGGTCGTTGGCCTGGATGGCGGTCGTGCCCTCGTAGATGGTCAGGATGCGCGCGTCGCGGTAGTACTGGGCAGCGCCGGTCTCCTCGATGAAGCCCATGCCGCCATGCACCTGCACGCCGAGCGACGTGACCTCCAGGCTCATCTCGGTGCTGTAGCCCTTCACGAGCGGCACCATGAATTCGTAGAACGCGGCGTTGTCCTTGCGGACCTGCGCGTCGGGGTGGTGGTGCGCGGCGTCGTAGGCCGCGGCAGCCACGCTCGCCATGCCGCGGCAGCCCTCGGTATAGGCGCGCATGGTCATGAGCATGCGGCGCACGTCCGGGTGGTGGATGATGCTTGCGCTGCCCGCGACGCTGCCGTCCACCGGCCGGCTCTGCACGCGGTCCCTGGCGTACTGCACGGCCTTCTGGTAGGCGCGCTCGGCCACCGCGATGCCCTGCACGCCCACGGCGTAGCGCGCGGCGTTCATCATGATGAACATGTATTCGAGGCCGCGGTTCTCCTCGCCCACCAGGTAGCCCACGGCGCCGCCATCGTCGCCGAACTGCAGCACGGCCGTGGGCGATGCCTTGATGCCGAGCTTGTGCTCGATGCTCACGCAGTGCACGTCGTTGCGCGCGCCCAGGCCGCCATCGGCATCGACCATGAATTTGGGCACCACGAACAGGCTGATGCCCTTGACGCCCTCGGGCGCGCCCGCCACGCGCGCGAGCACCAGGTGCACGATGTTCCCGGCCATGTCGTGCTCGCCGTAGGTGATGAAGATCTTGGTGCCGAAGAGCTTGTACGTGCCGTCCGCCTGGGGCTCGGCCCTGGTGCGCACCAGGGCCAGGTCGCTGCCGGCCTGGGGCTCGGTCAGGTTCATGGTGCCGGTCCACTGGCCGGAGATCAGCTTCTCCAGGTAGGTGGCCTTGAGCGCGTCGCTGCCCGCGGTGAGCAGCGCCTCGATGGCGCCGTCGGTCAGCAGCGGGCACAGCGCGAAGCTCAGGTTGGCGCTGTTGAGCATCTCGCCGCAGGCCGCGCCGATGGTCTTGGGCAGGCCCTGGCCGCCGAAGTCCACCGGATGCTGCAGGCCCTGCCAGCCACCCTCGGCGAACTGGCGGAAGGCCTCCTTGAAGCCCGGCGTGGTGGTGACGATGCCGTCCTTGAACGACGCCCTCGTTGAACTTCGCGCATTCCTCCAGCACGGCGGCTGCCGTCTCCAGGCCGGCGTCCTCGAAGCCGGGGATTTGCGCGACCTGGTCGATGCGCGCCAGATGCTCGATGGCGAACAGCATGTCCTTGACGGGGGCGGTGTAGCTCATGGGATCGACTCCAACTCGAATACGGTACTAACGGGGTGAAAAAAAGGGCATCGCAAGCGATGCCCTCGTGCCGAAATGGGGGGCTAGTGTGCTGCCCCGCAAGTAGCTGCACGAAATGAAATCGATGGATTCGCGTTCAGGGCAAGGCGCAAACCGCAGCGATAGCCGTAGCTATCGCGAGGATTTGCAACGCCGCCCTGGGCGCGAAGGCGCGATTTCATGTGCGGCTATTTGCGGGTCAGCGCACTAAAGCGCCTTGACCAGCTCCGGCACGGCCTGGAACAGGTCCGCCTCCAGCCCGTAGTCGGCCACGCTGAAGATCGGCGCCTCGGGGTCCTTGTTGATCGCCACGATCACCTTGCTGTCCTTCATGCCCGCCAGGTGCTGGATGGCCCCCGAGATGCCGCAGGCGATGTACAGCTGCGGCGCCACGATCTTGCCCGTCTGCCCCACCTGCAGGTCGTTGGGCGCGTAGCCCGCGTCCACGGC
>Ga0209922_103576_pt1 | contig 12178 bp, 15 predicted proteins | sample ThiBiot_500_biof_FD_183946 | JGI IMG/M metagenome (GOLD analysis project Ga0209922, IMG submission 183946) | Wastewater bioreactor microbial communities from Cape Town, South Africa - Thiocy_expt_500_biof (SPAdes) | ecosystem: Engineered > Bioreactor > Thiocyanate-remediating > Anaerobic-Aerobic ...
AAAAGAAAAAGAAAAAGAATAAAAGATCGTTTGTCGTTCTGCACCTATATATTCTGTTTGCCTGTGCATTTACTTGGAGAGAAGAGAAAGAGAAGGATGATTATTGTGTCGTATTTTTTTTCTTCTTCATTTTCTTTTTCGTCTCCAGAGAAATGAATGTGCCGATGCAGAAAAGATATTTTTCTTCTTTCTTTCTATCGTTCGTACGGTCTCGACCGAAGAAAGAACGAGTAAAGGAAGAAGAAGAAGAAGAAGAAAAAAAAAATATATAAAAAGAAGAAAAATGTTGGCTCTCACTCGTCTTTCTAATGCCTATCTTATGTGCGTTTACATGTTGTTGAAAGAGTTTCGGGCGAGTAGACGTTCTTTTTCTTCTTCTTCTTCTTCTTCTTACAAATTTCTTTTTTACTGCCAACATGCAAATGGATTCGAGGTTTACAGATGGCATAGCTCGGTTTTTCTTTTCTTCTTCTTCTCATCATCGCATTTTTCATCATCATTATTGATAAGCTATTTCGGATGATGTTAGCAAATTCGTAGGTTTTTTACTATCTATTTATGATAAGTTTATATGTGTCTATCAGCAAGAGAAACTGCTTCTTTTTATTCAGTCTCTCATTCGTTCTTATTTTTTTCAAGAGATTCTCGAAAATGTATTCAAAGAAGCCTTGTTTTTTAATTGACATCTCGATTTTCTTTCATTTCAATGGTGTAATTTTGCAAATATCAAGACGAATATAAAAATAAAGAAAGAAAAGAAAGAAAGAACATGAATCTGATCTTCTTGTTGTCTCAGTGTGTATATGTGTACTATGTAAATATGTCTATTAATCGTAATAATGATGTTTTTGAATCTTTACAACAAAAGAAGAAAAAACCGAGAGAGAGAGAGAGAGAGAGAGAAAAAGAAAATATGACAGTTTCTATTTATATAACCTTTTCGAAGAATCGAACTTGTTCTTATTAAAAAAGAAAAGAAAGAAATAGAAACTTTGATCGTAATTGAAATCAAAACGGAAATTACATAATGACAGGAAACTATTTTTATGACTCGACATGCATCACCTCATTGATTTGACTTGCATGGTGAATATGAATTCTATCCACTTGAACGTACAATAACAAAGTCATTGAATATGTCCCAATGCTTGTAAAAGAAAGTCTAATCATATGAATGACTTCTTTTTTTCAATGACATTCATCACTTTGGAGAAGAAGAAGAAAAAAAAAACTTTGAAGACTATAGATCATGTAACAAAACTGAAAGGCTTAGACATTCTTTATTGTCATATAGATTTCGTTCTGTTATTGTTTGTGTGCTGATTACACATTAATAGTAAGAGTAAAGAAACAAAAGAGAAAAAAAACGAAGAAGAAGAAAAAGAAATTTACATAAGAGTTCGATATCTTTTTTGTCTCTTTCTTTTTTTTTTGGGAACATAGATATTCGACTAGAATAGATAAACTGAATGATAGAATATTTATATACACAAAAAAAGACGAAGAAGGAGGAAAGAAGGAACCATATTGTTTTTACTAAACATCAGAGCACCTTGTCTATGTTAATTCGAACAAAATCGATCAAATTGTATCTGAGCAAAGAATTAATTTGTTGATGGTAAAGAATTGAAATACATTTGAGATGGAAAAAGGATTTGATCAGGAAAATTATATGAAACAAGTGAATTCGTTGGGGTTGTCGACAGATTATCTTGATTAGATAGTAAAGGTGGACTTGATGATATTGTGCTAACAGCACTTGTTGTTGGACTAACACTTCGACTTGAATAATTATCATCATCGGTGAGAATATTCGTGTTTTTCGACTGGAGATTTTCATCGTCTTGTGATGATTTATCTGTTTTGGGCGTTTCAGGAATTTTAAATGATCGAGTTTTAGTTGTCGAATTAGGTGTTACTGTTGTACTTGAGCCTCGACGTTTACCGTTACGTAATATACGTTCAGTTGATTCGTGTATCGATGGAAGATGAACTACTGGTGGTTCACGAATAGAATTCGTATTCGATTTTGTCGAACGAATTTCCGGTTTATATCTAAAAGACAAATCTCATCTCGATGTTCTTTTGTTTCCGTCAAAAGAAAATCTACCTGGGCGGAGCCCAATTCTGTTCAGTTGTATTCAGCAATGCACCGACATAAGTTTTGCCTCGCCAAGTTATATTAACAACAAGTACGCCTAATGAAATCATATAAACAAGAATAAATAAGCATATTTCATCGAAAATACCTTTATCGGTTTCATTCCAAACAATGCCTTGTAAAACAACGTTTGTACCTGGTTCACATGAGCCAAATGCTGCTTCGTCTGTACTACTTGATTGATCGACTGTATTCGCTCCATTCGATTCGATTTTTGTCATTCGAGAATTTTTCTTTTTGAGAGAAAAAAAAACAAAATATAGAATTATTTGACAAATTTACTACGAACGACAAATAACAGATAGACAAGGAGAAATAAAGCAGCTGCGCGCTACAGAATATATATATATATATATATATTCACGAGAAGAAAAGTAAATAGAACAAACATACACACGCACACATCAAGATATCATTATCCCTTGGGATGCCGCATATGTAAGAGAGAAATCGATATTGAATTTCCTTTTTTTTCTCTATCTTCTGCGCTCGAATTGTCCTTAGTTGAGTTTTTTGATTATTTTACCTTTTTATTTGTGTCTATCATCGGTTGTGTTTGAACGATTGGTTCGTTATTCATATGATTTAATTTACGTTTACGTGACGATGTTTTCGTTGTTTTAACTTTAACTTCTACAGTTGTTGTGGTTGTCGTTGTGGTTAATAAAGTTGTTTGATTATCATTTAATGATAAACAATCGGATTTCATTGTATTTTCATCACAATTATCGAGTTCATATTGATGATTGTTATTTATATCATCGTATATTTTTGTATGACAAAGATGTTTATCAAGTTGATTTTCGAGTGAATTTGAATTAATCATCATCATTGTTGTTGTTATTATTATTATAATTAAAAACAAAATTTCATCTGAAGATTAAACAAAAACTCTCGATTATTTCCATATAAAGATAAAAATGTAGCAGCTGGATGGACTTTTCATGACGATCTCGCGTATACATATATATATGTATCTGTACATATATGTATACATATAGTACAAATGATTGCCTTTACTTTCTCTTCTCTTCTCCTCTCTCTCGTCCTTTTTCGCCGCCACTACTGCACAAGAATAGCCACTTCACGCATACGCACTTTTTCTGCTCTCGTTTTTTTTTCCTTCAACACAAACATAATTTATAGATCTACTCGCCGTTTGCGTTCGCGGTGTACGTATTTAACGCTTGTCGAACACTTGAGTGTGTACAATTACAGATTCGCTAGACATTTTATAATGTCGTTCATCATATGATAGTCGAAACACATCGACAATGAACTCACCTTAGTCATTTACTGCAATCAATACTTACGTTTTATATCGAACTCATATAAAATAAAAGGAGAAGAAAAAAAAATGACGATGACGTTTGGTAAAAAAATCATCAAACGACGCGAATGATTAGAATAACAATCGACATGGACTGAAAAATCACTTAAGATGAAAGAATGAACAAGTGACAAAGAACACTGTATTCTCATATTTTCTTTTTTTTCTCTCCTTCTCTCTCTCTCTTTTTCTCTGTGTCTTAGTCTCGATTAGTAAGCTCTATTGTTAAAAGGCACAGTGTCGCAACTCTAATATAAGTAGACATCGAACAAATATTGAATTTCAATCCTATCCTTTTCCTATTACATGTATTATTCTTTTCAATTCAAGCTCTTTACCAACCAAATGATGAGAAGAAGAAAAAGAAAAAACGAAAGCCTCGTATATCTTTATATGTCATCGAAGAGAATAACCCTGTACATAGGAACAAATCAAGGTGAACTATATGATCAATGTTGTCATTTGAACGACAAATTGCTAGTACATATATATACACATCGATTTCACTTTGATTATATCATCAATACAGTGAGCAGATTAATTTCAGTTCGATGATAGTTCGAGATTAATTCAGCAGGAAAAAAAAATCACTAAACTACAAAGAAATGTACAAAAGAGAAGAAAGAAAAGAAAATACATATCATCTATGTCGATATTGTTGATCTTTTCATGTCAATGACACTCGCGTATAAGCGCTAATTACAACCGTCTTCCGCAGTAAACAAAACTGTTTTCATTTAGTTATTCTATCTCTTATCCTTCCGCTCAAAAGAACACGCACATAGGAAAAAGTTTTTTTTCTCTCTCTTTGCCTTCTCGAAAAGACCTTTTAATACTCACTTTATTTGTCGATTTGTACGATGTTTAACATTGACAAAAAAAGAAATTTTGATTTTTTTTTTCTTTCGTTTTTTATCAATTATTCGATTTTTATTTAAACATCAAAACAAATCTTTTAGATTTGTAGATTTGAAATGAAATAGATTTTTTTTTCTTTTCTTTCTCTTTTGCTATGCGTATATAAATAAACGAACGAACGAACGAAGAAGCACTTTGAAGGTTTGATTATATTGCACATCATGTTAAAAGAGAGAGAGAGAGGGAAAGAAGAGAAAAAAAGCGATGTAGGCATGTACCACTACCATCATTCTTCTTCACTCAATAGCTACTAGACAGGAGAAGAAGAAAAAAAATGAAAGAAACAAGAGTACAGGCAAACATACATTCGATGATTGAAGATCAAAATTAAATGAAATTTTTGTTCTTGACGAATAAATATTCGCATCAATTGAAAGAAAACAGACGGTTGATTGTCAACAAATAAAGATAATGATGTTCTGAGAACGAGCAATGTACACTACTCGAGAGACTTACGAACGTTTTTTTCACACTCAAAAGACAATTGACACTTCTTGTCACGCATATATTGATGATAAATGACATCGACATATACGTGTCGATATAAAGACGATGAGGTTTTAACAATCTCCCATTCTCTCTCTCTCTCTTTCTCTTGTCTTCTATTTTATCAATTTTTTTTGACAAATAGACAAAACGAGAATTCGAAATACGGCCCTTAGCCTTGAGAAAGAATAAGAATCTCTATTCACATATATATCGAATAATAGTCAACGTAAGGTATTAAACGAGATTGCATAAATATATATTACACAATCGTGTTTATACTACTAGTATGTCTATCATCGAGAAGAAAAAAATATTGACATAAGTAAAACGACAAACAGGTGAAAGAATGAAGGCGATGAACTGGCCAACTAAACTTCGATAATTACAATTATAATTAATCATTGGACGGCACGCCATGTATCTTGTCATCGTTATCGTTTTCTATTTAATTCGATTCGAAATAAATAATTCAAACAACACAAGAGAATATATCATCTTTGATCGTCGAATAAAAAATGCGATTCTCCATTGATTAATGTATCGAAACAAATAAACATAAGCTGTCTTTTATTTTCATGAGTTCAATAAGAAAATTGTCGGACAAAAAAAGGTACATTTCTTGACTAGTGTGTCTGTGTGTTTTCAGCAGAAAAGTATATATACATAATTTAAGAAGTAGAATTTATTTTGATAATCGCTTTGCCGATCTAAAAGAGAAAAGATAATTTGATTCGATAAGGAAAATGTGTCAGACCGTTTCATGGGCGAAACTTTTCGTTTTCTTGTTTTTCTTGCATTTTCTTTTTCTTCGATTTGTGTCGATTGATCTTCATCGTTATCCGTTGCTTCACTTGAGCTCGATGGCGGTTGAACAGCTCGTGAACGTTGTCGTTTCTTAGTCGAAGGCTCAGGATCATCGGCAGCATTTGCTGTTGTTACAATCATTTCATTGACTTCAGTGTCGTTATTTTCATCATCGCTAAGCATAGATTCATCACGTTTCGAACGTTTTATCACTTTTTTTTCTTTGTAAAAGTCAGGAAGATAGGATTTTGTATTCAAATTTGTCTTTAAACGGAAACTTTTCATTGAAAAGAAGAATTAGGTCAAGTTTTATCTTACAAAATCCGGCGTATTGAATAGTATCAGCAAAGTCATACGCTTCAAGTGGAGATAAATCAGCAAATACTGCTTGAAATATATCGACAATTAAATAGATTCTCTAGGAAAAGGAATTTGACCGAAATAGAAAAAAATCACTGAGAACTTTTGTTACGTGATGAAGGTCGTCGTCGTATGGATCAACTTTAGCTCGACTGTGTTTAATCGAATGAAGTAATTTCGGTATAGCACCATGGAATTTTTTCTTTGTCTTCTCTCGAGCTTGGAGAATCGTTCGTAGACACCATTTCACCGAACTGAAATTCGATTTCGTTTGTTTGCTCGTCTGTCTGTCTTAAAAATTTACTTTGTAATTGTTTGTAGGACTTCTCGATCGATTTCGACCATTAAACTTCGATTATTCGCATGTAAATAAATCATCAATGAAATGCTCTTTTCCGGTAATAGACGTTGCATAGTTTCGACAGTGCCTTTCGACGCAAATGAGTACAATCTTTCCATGACAGATTTGAAATTTTTGCCTGTCATATGATCTTCATCATCATTAGGAACTGATATCATAAAACCAAGAAAGAGAACCGATAATTTCCATTGAGCAACTTTACTAAGAATTCGTTGGAGAAATCGATGACGAACGAAAGCATTTTCATGCTAAAACAAATATGTGCAATCGTCATTTGTTTATCAAGTGCATAGTTACGGTTGCTGCTGTAAATAATTCGACATAATCTGTTGACGCAAAACTATGAAAAATCTCGGGTATTTCAAGCATTCGAAGAACTTCGATCGAAGCTTGTAATTGTAAATAATGTCGACCGAGTCTTTAGAAACAAAATTCGAAAATGATTTATATTTCAAAATCCTAATAATAACAAACTCGTTGTTTGGAAAAATGAAAACATCTTTGATTAATTTCAAGAAGAATTTCATGAGTAAATTGATCGTTTCAATTCGATCGTCATCATCGGCATCTTCTTCATCATCGTCATCAGTCGTTAGCAAAGAATTTCCATGCCGTTGAACGTGAATACAACGTGATGAACGAGAGAGAAATTTCAATTGATTTGCCTTGAAAGAAAAAGACAAGCATTTCAAGGTGTGTTTCGAATCGACATACTCGCATTTGTATGTCATCAGTAACTTCATCGAAAGATTTCATTGGCATTTCATCGGATTTATTATTTGAAAAATGTTTGAAAATAACTTTGATAATCTGTTGAAGAATATTGAACATAGTTCGTGTGGGTGGTGCGTATTTAACAATATGACTTAGTAAAAGCCAACGATGTGCAGCCGAGGCTGAACTATCAGTTGCCCACCATGACGTTTTGGTTTTGCCGAATAATTGGTGAGTTATGATATGTTCGAGTTGTTGCTCGTTGGAGCCAACAATTGGAATGAGAGCACGCATTGCCCATTTACTCATTGTACTTGCATCGCCTCTAGTTATCGAATCGATGAGAACATCGACAAGACGACTGGATTTTCATTTTTTCAAGAAAAAGAGAAAATTAAATATTGAACAGAAATGAAAGAGAAAAACTTTACTCGATAAGTGCAGTTTTGATAGCACCTGGACCGAGAAGAGCACCGAATTCTGATATAATACCGAAAACAAATGTACTGAGAATCGGTTGATTTTCATCGATAATCGTAATGAATTTTTCGAGAATTTCGACATCCATTGAACTTTCTAAATAGGGTCGAAGTACCTAAAATTGAATCGATTCATTTCTTGAAAATTAATTTCAAATAAACTTACTTTCGTTAATTTTCCTATTTGTTTAATACGACGCTGTTGTTTTTGTATTTTTTCAATTGAAATCGATGGTCGAAATGCTTCATCACCTTCTTCGTCCTCTTCTTGATCATCATCGTCTTCTAATTTCGCTTCTACAGAAAACAAAAACGACCTTTCGTTTCCAATAAAATCCTCTTCATTGTCTCACCTTCATTGAAATAATTCTGTGCTGCAATCGGAAACTCTTCCAATAGTTCAGAAGAAAACACAATCGATACTCGACTAGCCAGTCGATCTTCGACCAGTTGAGTAGCTTCATTAATTGTCGTATTTGAATCATCCATAGTTGTTTGCGTTGTTCGACTGAATGTACTGTCGACTAATGTCGATTGATCGAAAGTCGTCGATAACGAGAGATTTTGAAACTTTTCTCTCGCACGTGGCTCCGATTTGATTAACCATTCACGAAGTTTGTCAACGCCATGTTCACGTGGAAGGAAACACACTGAAAAATAGGCAAAGAATTACTTTTCGACGGAAAAATTGTCATTCGATTACAATCGCTGAGTTTTTGAAGAATCTGTGCAAGTGATTGACGATCTTCATCGTCGTTTTCACTGTCGAGTTCGGGTGTCAGATCATCGTCTTCGGTGGTATCATTGATACTCATTTTACTGACTGTTTGCTCGTTCATCGAACAACATTTAACAAGTGCTCGATGTAAAAGTGTTCGTAATCTGAAGAAATTTCGTTTTTTGACTGTTTTTTTCACGAAAAAAAAAACATACTCGGATTGAATATGAAGTAATTGACCGTAGTTTCTAAGAAAAACAAACTTGAGATATTTCTCGAAGAAGAAAACAGCGATTCTTACCGAACACCCTCGTCACCAAGATCTGATTGAGCAAAAATGAAAAATTGCCGAGTTCGTTCGTCAATACGATAATGTTCAAAGATGATATTTTCGAAAAAACTCGTTTGAGATTCAATTCTACAATGAACAATTAACGTTTTTTTTTGTGTCAAAGTTTCGAATCATTTTCATCGGTCGACTAACCGAACGACTAAATCCGAATGTTTAATCGCCGTATGCAGAACAATTCGAGGTACACTATCGAGACGTGAACGTGTTGGCGATGGATATGGATCTTTGACATAATAAAGACGATAGAGATAGGCAATTGTATGAACACAATTGATTGCAACTGATGGCTAGAAGAAGCAAAATGTCGAAATTTTCTTTACAGAAAACAATTGTTGTTGTTGTTTTACAATTGAGTGATTGGAATTATCGAAAAGTAGTTGAAGTAGAGAATCGGGTGTTGCATGATAACATTCTTTGACAGCGAGACTAATCTGTTCGACAAGAATTGTTAATAATTGAGATGAGATCTGATTCGAATTGAAACATTTATTTAAATCATCTAAGGAAATTTTTAATTTTGTCAAAATTTCGAAAACGATCATTGAATTTTACCGATAAGAATGTTTGTAATGTAGGTTTTTCGAAGAAGATATTTCGAAAGATTTTCAATAACAATTCGTTGTGATTCGGAATCTTTCTCCTGAAAACTTTGCCGAAAATCATCGAGAACATCACTTGGTAATTCTTCTCGAATCGTATAATTTCCAATGAGTACATCGACTAAGAATCGAATGCCGATCTCACGTTGATCTGGATTTGGATTCTACATTAAAAAAAAACAAAATAGCAAAAAGATTTCGATTCGATCAAAGTATACCTTTAAAAAGCCTTGATGCATTGTGAGAATAGGCGAAATAATTTCTGGTATGTGAACATGAATTAAACGAAATAAATCATAACTTTCTTTTAATTTTCGTTTGACATTCGATGCAAACGCATCGAGAAATAATTTTCGAAAATACTAAAAGTATGAGATCAAATATCGAAAGTCAACGAAACATGAATCATACTTCGCTAGTTGCGATTTTAAAACCAAGATACATTTTAGCTAAAATACGTTCGATAAATTTATACAAATCCGAATGTTCTTCACGATCGATTTCCTTTTTTGACACAACAAAACAACAACGTAATACAATCTTTTCGTCTGATTTCTTCTATTTACTTGGAGTAATGGTTTAAAAAACAAATCATAAGTCGATGAATCATTTGTTGAATGTAATGACCCATAGGAATTGAGAATATCCGATGTAATATCGATAAGTGACTGCCAAATTGAACTGTATTCGGGATTACTAATTAAATTAACAGAATGATAAATAAATGAGCGAATGCAACTCAATTAATACCTGACTAATTCACATGAAAATTGAAAGAATCTTAGAACGAATTCATTGAGTTTTTCTGAACGTTGTTTATTCGTCTTCTTGTAATCAGTTATTTGCTTATGTAATTGAAAAAAATCCTACAAAAGGCAAAATGACGATTTAAACGAAATCTTAAAAGTGAAACATTGTGTTGTTCTACTTTTCCTTTGGATTTCAAAGCTTTATTTGATGAAAAAAACGTTTTTAAATCATCGATTGGATCCGACATGTTATAAAGCTGCTGTTGATTATAGAATTGTTTATTTCTCTTTTCTTTCTTTTGTCTTTATTGAAATAAAATACTAGAATTATTTCATTTTCTCAAAGGTTTATTTACCAATTAAACATTTATGTGATAGATGGTGTTACTGTTAAAGTACAATTTTTAAAATTTTCGTCGGAGATTGTGTAGTTTTACGAAGTGCACGTCATATAATCACATAACTTATCATCGCATTTATTCAGAAATCTTAAGAAAAACTGTACGACTTTTTGAATACCGACATCGAAACCAATGTCACTATACGCATTGATCCTGATACCAATACCAACTATAACTAATATTGACTTCGTTCATTCCTAGTCTTCAAAAATATCTATTCAAATACGAATCATATTTCAACTATTCAGCTTTATTTTTTATTAAACAAATTAATGAATATACAATTGAGATGTGAACAAGATTAAATCAAGTCAGCATTTGCCATGTCCTTTATTTGTTTCTAACGTGACGAATCCGACGAGTCTGATTGCAAATCTTTAGCCGCAGTTAATTTCTCTTCCAATTCAGTGTTCTTTTTTTTTTCCTTTGATAATTCATTATTTGCATTCAATAATTGATCTTTCAAAACGCCAATTGTATTCAACAGTTGATTGACTTGGCTGGTTAATTGTGCGACCTGATTATTTAAACGACCGATTTCTTCGGACATTTCTTCTGGACTTTGACCAGGATTGTAATTCGGCTTATTCTAAAATAAACGAAGAAATTATATATTACGTGTCAAGGTACTCTACATGCAAATTACTTCTTTGCCCTTTAAAAGTGTGCTACTCATTATTACCCAAATAATATCGTAAACAATCTAAAAAGTAATACACTTCAATCATATTTATACCTTTTCTATGCACATCTCAATATGAAATGAACGTAAGACGAGAACGAACAACGCCTTTTTATACAACAAGAATCCTTTGTTATGTTTCATACTGACGATTCCTTTGTTTTAAAATAATATGAATAGTCAACCAATGTTGTGTAGACACAAATATCCAATTAGAGAGAAGATCGATTGTCTATTTGTTTATTCCTCATTTCAAGCGAAATTGTCGCCAGAAAGAAAGAAAATAAAGGAAATGGAAAAGAAAAAGAATAAAACAAAACTTTCGTGAGTTCCATAATTCGAATCCGAAGGTTAGATTTGATAGGATCTGACTCTCGGATCGGTCGACTCGAGATGTTTATTCATTTGTTTCCTGCTGATATACAATTTTCTTTTCGTATGAATCAAATGACCGAAAAAATCGTATTTTATGGATATTTATTCAAAATGAATCGAAACGACATGATAAAATATGGATTAAAATAGACTAGATAGATATCATCGTAGAAACAAGAGATTTTGTTCGATTGACAAATAGTTTGATAGAATTTAATTCGAAAGAGAAGATGAGACTGAACGATTGTTTGATTGAATAGTTCGTTGATATGTTGACATCGATCGGATTGTGAAACAGTTGTATTGATAACGATGGATTGAGTGTAATGATTTTGTCTGAGAGCTAAAAAGTAGAATTTTTGTTGTTGCCAAGAGAATTCAATGAAACAAGATGAAATGGTTGTGGCCAATGAACGACAATCGATTCACGTTTGAACGGAATCGATCAAAATGTTGTTGCGCGTCGTAGTTGTTCGTGAGCGAGAACTTGAATAAAATGAATGAAAATCGATTCGGGTAGGATGAGATTTTGATGAAATGAAATCATCAGTTGATTTTCAGCTATTTCACATCGTTGACCCATGAAACCTCGCGGACAAACGCATGTAAATCCATCTTCATCATCATTCGGTACACATTCGCCTCGATTTTGACAAAAACAGATTGACTTCGTTAGAAAACATCGA
>Ga0209922_103578_pt1 | contig 12176 bp, 9 predicted proteins | sample ThiBiot_500_biof_FD_183946 | JGI IMG/M metagenome (GOLD analysis project Ga0209922, IMG submission 183946) | Wastewater bioreactor microbial communities from Cape Town, South Africa - Thiocy_expt_500_biof (SPAdes) | ecosystem: Engineered > Bioreactor > Thiocyanate-remediating > Anaerobic-Aerobic ...
GAGCATAACTAGGAATGATTTAATAAATTATTTAACTGCATTTTAACACTTTCTATCATCGAATCTATCATTCTGAGCATCTCTTCTATGGAATACAACCTTCGTTTCCCTTTAAATCGAGACATATTCCCTCGACTGTAAGGAGGGTCATATGAAAAAAAATAGGTTGTGTGTGTGTGTGTGTGTTTGTTTGCATTTGGGGTCAAAAAAACATCGCTTTTAGAAGTCGCTTATAGTGACCAATGGTGATGGAAACTTGGTCGGACCTTGGGTAATCGAGGTCAGGGAGTCCGAATTTGAGTACAAATCGGGTTCAAAGGTCAAAAAAACATTGATTTTAGAAACTCGTAATAGTGACCGATGATAGTTGGAACTTGGTCGGACCTTGGGTAATCGGGGTCGGGGAGTCCGAATATGACTCATTCTTGGGGTCAAAGGTCAAAAAAACATCGTTTTTAGAAACTGGTAATAGTGACCGATGATAGTTGGAACTTGGTCGGACCCTAGGTTTTCGAGGTCAAGGAGTCCGAATATGAGTCATTCTTGGGGTCAAAGGTCAAAAAAACATTGGTTTTAGAAACTCGTAATAGTGACCGATGATGATGAAAACTTGGTTGGATTGTTGATAATCCAGGTCCGAAAGTCCGAATATGAGTCACTCATGGGGCCAAAGGTAAAAAAAACATAGATTTAAGAAGTCACTAATTGTGGTCAATGATGATGGAAAGTTGGTCTGACCTCAGGTAATCGAAGTCGGAGAATGCGGAATTTGAGTATGAATCGGGTTCAGATGCCAAAATAACATCGACTGTAGTAACTCCTAATAGATGCCAAATGATAGTTGGAACTTAATGGTACTCTGGATAATCCAGATCGGCGAGTTTGAATTGATAGGTAGATATTCAAAATTTTCAACTGAGTATTTTTGGAAACTGACGATTTTTCGAAGTGTGAAAGTGTGTATTGCTCATTAGAAAATTCGCATTTTGGAAAAAAAAGAGATTTTTCCTATGATGTGATTATGTTAAATCAGATATGACGTTTCCGAGTCGATTGTTGTCTTTAGAAAACTATGAAGTGGCCCTTCTCAGATATCTGTAATCAAGTAGACCTAGCTATTCGATAGCTACCAATACTGGAGTCGGAAAATGTGGCAGCTCGAGTCGGAAGTGGCGGACCGTAGGGACGCCGACGACCGACGAGGTGTTGCCCGATATGATGTATGGTGAAATTTTATCATATATACGTATAGTCGATCGTTTTTAGTTCAAACTTTTATAGGCGTGCACACTGACACATTCAGTCGAGGGTCAAGTGAATCGACTCTCGATGAACGTTACTTGTTAAAATAAGACACGACATTTTCTTTTGTTTGTCTCCGTTTGAAAGTTTTTTTTGTGCCAAATATTTATTTTAGCTTGCGTGTTTTTTTTCTTCTTTATTTAAATCGATTCGAAATCAACATTGTTCACCGAAGGGCAGCGATTGCCTCTCGTTTTTGTTGTTCTACTTATCAAAGTCTACATTTCAAAAATCAATATTTGAAAATCGATGATATGATAAAAGACCTGATTATGATTATTTGTTATATAATTAAAAAATGCTGGGTCATCGATTTGACATAAGATTGATATTCTTAATTATATTTTTAAGTAAGTTTTATCAATTGATAAAAATGAAGTTAACAGTGAAAAGAAATGTTTTTTAGTTAATAAACGAGTTATTAGTCTGCAATGTTATGAATGTTCAGCCTGTGATAAACATGGTAATGGTTGGAGTACAGCAAGTTCATCAAGTCCTGATGATTCGTGTTTTGTTCGTTTGAAAAAAAAGGAAATTTGTTGAAATATAATTTGATTGAATTGTTGTAGAAATATGCGTATCGTTTTGGTTCTGTTTCGTATGATAATCGTGGTATTCGATCATCTTGCAGTGAAACAACAGATTCAGGTGGAGGTACTTATTATTGTTGTCGAACTGATTTTTGTAATCAAAGTTCAATGAATTACTTTTCGTTGACTTTAATTTTGTCTTCATCATTTGTTTTTCTTTTTCAATGAATTGAAAGTTTTATTGCAGAAGAAAGAAAAATATTCGCTTATAAAATATTACAAAAAGTAAAATAGAACTGAGTGGAATGACGTTGAACTCGTTGCAATGTTTGTTTATCGATAAAAGGTTGAATTCGTTGAATAAAAAGAATATAATCAGCAATCGGTAGAAGAATTTGATATTTAAAATTTAATTCTGCTTTGAAAGTTTGATACATCGATTGTCGATCGAGAAGACACATTTCATAGATTTGAAGAAGAGATTCGCCCGTCATATTCGAACATAAATAATAGAAATTGTGATCTAATTTGATTTGACGAAAGAAATATTTGACATGTTCATTGGTCCAATTGGTTAGATCTTTAGGTAATTGATCATCATTCGAATAAAGTTGTGATGGTTGTTGAGTTGGATTATTTGTTGTATCGAATTGAGTGTTGATCGATGTTTGAAGAGAAGATTGTTCGGGATAGATTTGTTTTTGTTGATCGATTTGATTTTTTAAAAGAAGAAAAGCATATTGAAAATCTTGATCAGCAAAATTAATAAAAATTTTTCCTGAAACAATAATTCCCAACCAACCATCGGGTTTATAATTCGATTGAATTAAAATCGGAATAATACAACAACCTCGTTCATATGCATAATGAGCTTCCGATTGACAATAAACACTTTCTTTATACGTATTCGACATACAAACAATGACAAATTGACAATTTTCAATGGCATCAGCCATTCCACCCATTGTTTGTCCGTATAAACAATCTTTATCAATCCAAACTTTATAACCTTCATTGACTAATTGTTCATAGATTTGTAAACAAATATGTTGATCTCGATGAGAATAACTAATCATGATTTCATAGAGATAAGTTTTTGTTGGATTACACTTGTGAATAAGATCTTCTTCTTTTTCTAATCGCCATAAAAGACCTTCGGATACTTTTTGTAATTGATTATTTTCATTGTCTAAACTTGATTTTCGAATAAAATCAACGAATCGTTGATGTTCTTTGAGAAAGACAAATGCATCATCGTTAAACGACAACGAAAATAAAACTTCTAAAACTAAGACTTTCACTTCGATTCGATGAATATTTTCTTGAAAAAGACATTTAAATAATAAAGGAAATACATTCTGTTTCAATAATTCAACTTTAACTTCATCATGTTGAACAAAATCTAAACAAAACAAAAACAATTCAACGAACAATCTCAATGAGACAAATAGAAAGGAAATACTTTTTAAACTTTCTAATAAACTAGAAAATCGTTCGATACTTTTCTTATCATCAACAGTTTTCCTGAGATAATCAATGTAAACCGAAACAATTTTATTTGCATTGTCCAGCGATTTAATATCGTTTTGATTGAGAATTTTGCCTAAACAACGATATGAATTCAATTGAATTTCATCGTCATCAATCGAAATCAATTTGAATAACATCGAAATAACATTGGGAATTGTTTTAATTAAATTTAAAACATTTAAATGAAGAGTTAAATTGTAAATATTTTGAATTAAAATTCGAATTGCCAATTTTTCAATAAGATTTTCTTTGATTAAACAAACGAAAATAAATGACCATTGAAAAACTAATTTCGAATATTCGTAAAAGAATTTCTCGCTTAACAAATACAAATTATTCGATTCAATTGGTCGAATGAGAAATGTATTCAAATGTCGAATCATACGACCGAATTTATACGAACAACGAACAAAACTTTGAGGAGACACATTAATAAACCATTTACTATATTCATCGATAATATTACCAACAATTTCAATGTAACTGTCAATTTGTCGATGAGACGATGGATACCATTGTAAATACAATGGCATTGTATCCAATAGTAACACTTCGTATTCACTCAGTTTATTATTGAAATGAGTTTCGAAATTTCGAATGATTTTATGGACATTTGTTGAACATAAACATTTGATAATTTGATTTAAAATTGGACTTAATAGTTCGTATTCATCTCGAGTGATTTCATATCGACGAAGATCTTTGAGTGAAATTAAAAGTAAATTTATTGTTCGAACGAAATTGACGTTGCTTTGCAAATTCGAATTGGAATCAATGAAATCAATTGATTTCGAAATTTGATCGATTAAATCTCGCGAAAGAATTAATCGTTTGATAATTTCAAAGTTATTTTCATTGATAAAATGACAAATATTATTGAATAATTTCGAAAGATTAAATAACGAATCCGATCGAAGTGTTTCATCGATGAAAATCTTTTCAAGATAAACAATTAAATGATCACGTAAGAGAACAAATAATTCATGATTTAATAATTGACGATCGCTTAGTTTTTCGTAACGATTTTCTAGATTTGATAATGAAGATGAAATTTGATCGATTAATAAACATTTCGAATGAAATTCTTCAATTTGTGTTAATTGATTTCGAAAGAGATCGAAAATGACGAGTAATTTCTCTGTATTCAATTCCGATCGAAATCGTCGAATGATTTGACAATTCTCTTTTATTATTTTATTCATTTTTTTTTATCAACGAATTTTGTTTTCTTTCTTTTTTTTCCTTGTTTGTTCTAGATTATTTATTGAATAACAAATTCATCCAATAAGATTCTTTCAAAAGACATTCATCAAAACCCGCGACGTAGAAGAAAGAAAGAAAAAAGAAAGTTATTCGATCTAAAAATATCCGTCAATAATATTTGTATTATTATAACTATCCATGGTTTCCACATGATACGTATCATTGCTCTTTGAATGTGCTAGTCCACTTAAACTAATTTGAGCAGCAAATTGAACTGATGAACCGGTACAAATAAGTATTTTTCCACTGTTCATTTTCCATTGATAAGTGACATAAGTACTATTTGATGTTATTGATTGAGTAAAAACACTTCCACCATACGTTTCATATTGACCAGCTGATGATAAACCAGAGGTTTTCACTACAGTTATTTGTAGTAATGCGTCTTTGATTGTACCAGAACAACGAAGATAAATAGATAATTCGCCATACCAACTACTTAAACTAGCTCCTGTTGTGACATTACCTAAACGAAGAATTGATCTCTCTCTTTCGAACAAACAATGGAATAGAAATACAAACTTGTTATTAGAATAGTCGTTGTAATTGTCGATGTTGTTGTTGTTGATGTTGATGAAGTTGTTGTTGATGAAGTCGATGTTGTCGATGTACTTGCTAAAGTCATAGAATTCAATTCCAATTTCGATAAGATTCAACAAAGAATTACTCGTCGTTGTTACAGTTGTTCCTGTAGTTTGAGTTTCGGTGTCTAAATGAAATCAATTTGTATATGATAAAACAAAAATCTGATGTCAAAACTAATAAACTTAGTCGTGCTGTAGTTGAAGTTCGTTGAATCAACTTGAATGGTAAGAAAATGGCGAGAATAAATGTAAGAAAAAGTAAAGCAAATAAAACAAGACAAAAACATAATCGACGACATTGATTTGAAGATCTATTTGATCAATATGTCGAGAATATATTCAACAAATGAATAACTCATTGAGTTACTTTTTTCTTCGATTTGATCGTCGAGGTTCTGAAGTTGGATTCGCGTTTAAAACGATTGAATCCACTCCCTATTTTTTATTTTAAAAATGAATAAATCAATTGAAAATTGAAATAAATTACCACAAAATTGTAACTATTCTTCTTTAAAATAGAAAAACAATGAAATGATTTAATTTCTAATCACAAATGATTATAACTTGTTGACGATTTGATATAGCTGAATGCATTGTTTGAAACATACTGTGATCATTGTTTTGTTGTTGTCGTGGAATTGAATTGTCATTGATCTAGAAATCGAAATCTGATTTAAAACGAATGAATTACTTCTAAAATAGTACCGATTGTGATTGAAGATTAAGATTAAGTTTGTGTTCTTCTGAAGATCTATTCGTTGAATGTGCTAAAAGATGGCGACTATAGGATACAAATTCAATCGCCGATATTGATGCACTTTTCGCTGATGACTTTCTATTTTGATCCATCATTATCAAATGTTTGCAAAAATTCTTTTTATGTCAATGTTCTACATCAATTCAATAAAAATCAAAACTAGAATAAATTCTTGTTTTTCATTGTTTTGTTTTCGTTCGAATTGAATTATAATGAAACCTTGCAAATGAATGTAAACATTAAGAATTTCTCTTTTGAAGTAGTGCTCGCGATTTTTTGAGGATTTTAAAAGATCTCAAAGTGACACGAATATGATAAATGAAGAACAATTCACAAAAGAAAATCATAGAAAAATCTAGAAAATATTTGTTTGTTTGGCTGTTCGATCATAAATAAAAATGAAATGTTGATTAGAAATGTCCTGTGAAAACAGTTGTTGTACCCGAACTAGTCGTTGTCGTAATAATATAAGTATCTAATGAAGTATTTTGTGGTATTCCATATAAAGTAAATCTTGCTGCAAGATTATACGTTGCTGCAACACAATTGAGAACTTGTCCAGAAATGATTGTCCATGTATAAATAATTTGTGTTGCAGTTGTTGTATGAGATGCTGTTACAATTGACGATGGAATTGATGTTGACTGATCAAGATATGTTGCACCTGAACTTAATTGAACAAAGATTTCGATTGTTAAATTAGTTATTGTTGATGAACAACCGATTTCAATTGTTTCATAGGCATAATAATTGCTTCCACCTGATGTTGCATTGCCAATACCTATTCGCGATTGATAACAATTATTTGTCACTTTCTCAAAACTATTTACTTAATCCTGATGGATTTGAAGTTGTCGGTGATGTTGCAACTTCAAGCAAACAAAAAATATTTTTTCAATTCATCAACAAGCAAATCTTTGACTCACTCGTTGTTGTTGTTGTTATTGAAGTTGTACTCAATGTAGTTGAGCTCGTTACGGTTGAACTTTGTGTTGTTGTTGTTGTTATTGTTGAAGTTGATTTGAGTAAAAGAGCAAGAAGAACAATAGTTAGAATCGAAATAAAAAAGAAACATGTACATAGACATAGAACTGTCCATAGATATCGACGAATTGTTAAACGTCTATTGAAAGAAAATAAAGTGAAATTAGAAAAAGATTTTTATCTTAAAAAACCTTCTGTTTTTAATTTTAGTTGAATATTCAGGAAAAGATTTGTTTCTTTTGATTTGAACACGATGATGATCGAAAGTATTCGATTGAGTACTTGAATTCAACTAAAAAGATGACCGAAAATGAAAAAATCTTCTTCGATTGAATTCTAAAAAACCTGTTGAAACGATTGATAAGTTGAAGTTATTGTTTGATGATTTTGAAAAGAATTCGATTGAGAACGACGAGCACGGCGATGTCTTTGATGTTTTGGTCGAATTGATGTTTGGATGATTCGTCGATTCTTCATTTTCAAAATAAAAAAATGACAATCGATGTACTTTTTTTTGATCCCATAAAAATAAAAATGAGTTGACGCGACAGACGCGAAAAAGCAAAGGGCTGAATTTGATTTGAAGGAAACCCCATCTATATTTAATCAGCAATTGTAATTAATTGGTTGATAAACAAACAAAAGAATGAAATCTTCTTGATCTTGTTGAGAAATGAAAGAATTCAATTGGAATGTTGATCGATCTGCCCAACGAGTTAATTTATTCGATATTTAATAAATTAGATTTGAAATCGTTAATCAATTTAAGTTTAACATGTCAACATTTATTCAATTGCCGACGAATCTATTCGAATTATTTTATTAATTTAGAAAATAAATCGAAAAATGAATTTGATTCGATTTGTAGAATTATCGATTTCAACGAAATAAATTCGTTGATTTTAAGTGAAAATCATCGAAGTCCAGGACAAATAGAATATTTCTGTGAAAATTATTTAAACAAAGATTTGAATCAATTGAAATCTTTGAAATTAATTGAAATTAACGAAAATAATCTCGAGCAAATGTTAAAACATTTATTAAACAATTTCAATTTACAAACAATTGAAATAACATTTCGAGAATATTTTCAAATTCTCAATTGTCAAAGTAAAATTCTTCTTTATCAAGTTTTTTCTTTGGCAACTCTTCGGAAAATTGTTTTCGATTTGAAAATCTATCAAAATCAATCGATTTCTTGGCCAAAATCGAATAAAATCGAAGAATTTTCTTTGTTGAATTTAAATTTAAATCAATTGATCGAAATCATTCGAAATTCTTCGAAAATGAAATCACTTCGATTGAAAAACATTGAAATGAAAGATTTCAAAATCGATTCATTGAATTTTCTTTGTTTAAAAGAAATTCAACGATTTGAAATCGAAGAAAGTGAATTCTTTTTCTCAAATATCGAATGTTTATTGTTATCAATGGTCAATGTTCAATTCATTCGGTTAGATGTTTTTACTAATTCAATTGAAAATATTTTTCAAAACAATCAATTCAACGAATTCTTTCGAACGAATTTTACTCGTTTAAAACAATTTGAATTTTTTATTCATTTCCATCGAATGTATTCGAATTCATTTGATTTATTTTGCAAACAAACTCGACGTTCATCTTCAATTGAATATTATTTGAATAAACATTCGAATGAAATGTATTTCTATTCAATTCCATTGATTCATCATCATTTCAATTATCTCGATTTACCTTTAACAAGTCCAACATTCGATTTCGTTCAAAGTTTACATTTAAATCCAAAAGATTTGAAGAATTCTCTCGGCAAAGAAATAAAATTGGCGAATGTGAAATCATTGAAATTAACAATTGACGAACAATGTTCATTTGATTCAATTTCGAAATTAATTTGTAAAGACAAACTAAACGAATTGAGTTTAATTATCAATAGTCGATCTTCATATTTAAATTCGACTTTAAATCAATTTTTGATTTTTCAAAAAGAATTCGTCCATTTAGAAAGCATTGAAATTTTCAATCGTTGGCATTCAATATTTTCGTATGTGAATATCAATTTATTTTGTTCATTTCTTGGCAAACAAATCGAACATTTAAATATCGATATTTGTCATTCGAATCAAATTCTTCTTCTTATTGAACAACTTCGATCGATCAAAAGTTTCAAATTTAAATATTCATTTGATAAATCGACGCAAATCGAATCAATTCTCGATTATTTACAACGAGAAAATGTTTCTTTTACGTCCATCGTTGATATTCATTATTTAGCTCTTTGGATTTCTCAATCAAATCAAAATAAACGAATTAAAATCGATTAATTTCTTTTCTTTGCGTAGGTTTGTAGAACGATGAATAAGAAATAAAATAAAATAAAAGACCTAATCGGCCAATGTCATGAAAAGAAACAAAAGCAGCATGATAATAAGTTTGATTTTGATTAATTATTTCAATTTAATAAAATACAATCGAAATTATTTTCACGAACGAGTTTTACAAATTCCTCAATCGACTATTATTCTTTGGTCATTGTCGAATTCTTTGGTCAATCGATGATTTAAGTGAACAATTGCGACGATGAACTCGAATCTACGGTTCGATTTATGTTGTTTCCAATGTTGATTTTTTGAATGAAGTTTTCATAAAAGAATTTCGTTCGTTTCATATTCGTTCAGTTCCATTTCTGATGAAAGAATATCGAAAACATGAAATTCATCTATTCGGTACAGACGGACAAATTTGGCAACGACAAAAACAAATTATTAGTCAATTCTTTTCGAGTTTTTATTTGAAATTAATGACGAAGAAAATTGCGAATTCAATTGAAATACTTTTCAATAAACAAAAACGATTGTTTTCATTATTTGAGGTGATTGTTCATTTAGCATGACAAGTGAAAATCAAAGTGAGTTTATAAATGTTCTAAGGAAAAAATGTCAATTGGAAATTGTTGAAAATCCTGAACGATTATTTGTAACAAAATTAAGTCAATTATTTCCATGATTCAATCGAATTTATCCTTTTCTCATGTCAATTCAAATGTTGATTTCGAATTCTATTCGATCGTTTCTTCCTTCGATATTTTCATAGAAATGAAATTGTGTTGAAAATGGGATCAATAATTTATCCTGATGTGTTGAGTATTCACAATGATGCAAATGTTTGGGGAGCAGAAGACCCGAATTTGTTTGTTCCTGAACGTTATCAAGTAAAACGACATCCGTTGAGTTTACTTTCGTTTGGTGTTGGTCCACGAACTTGTCTCGGAATGAGATTTGCTTTGATTGAAATGAAAATGTGTTTATGTTATTTACTTCGACATTTTGATGTTTTACCCGGTCAACAAATTCAACAAGAGTTTCAACGTCATGAAACATATTTGATTCGACCGAAAGCGGTTTATATTCGACTTGAAAAACGAATATCTCTTCTTTCTTAGAATATCTACGCAAGAAATTGAAGTCAACTCGTTTAGTTTGATTTTATTTTATTTTGATCTGTTCAATTTCTGTTCGAGAATAACAAATTGTTCCAAAAGATCGTTAACTTGTCTCAGTTGTTGAAGAGTGATTTCCATTTGTCGAATTTTGTCAATGATTAAATCTTCTGTCATTTTCATTTGTTCTTCTTTTTGTTCGATATTAGTTAATAATTCTGTTTGTTGATCATCCTCACCATGATCACCATCATCATCATCATCATCGTTATTTTGTTGATCAAATGGAGGAGGTGAAGGAGTTCGTGAACGATTTGGTTCCTAAAAACAAATCTTTAACAAAACAAATCACAAAAGACAAAAATCGTTGTTGTACTTTGTCAAAGCGCATTGTTATTTAGTGTTGTTCTGATATTTGCGTCGTATATTTTCCTCTCTGTCTGTTTATATATGTCGATGTCTATGTCTATCACATGTTTGGCAAAGGTCGAAGATTATGAAGACAAGAAATCTCGATAAAGAAAAAAAGAAAGAGAAAAAACAAATGATATATTTCCAAGAAATCTGTTAGTATATTGAATCATCATTGATGATTCATCAATTGATTTCTCCGTTAATAATTTATTGATAAAATACTTTTCTCCCGTTTTATAGAATTCATTTCACCAAAAAGAAAACAAAAAACGTGAAAATAAATCACTATTGTTGTTTTTGTTGTTGTTGTTCGAGTAATTGATTAAACTAAAAAGAATAAATCGAATGAGAAAAGAAATAAATTTGAAATGAATTGAATTTACATTGGTTGAAACAAGAATTTGACGAATAGCTGAATGAATCTTTTCATTATATTTTGGATTGACTGAACAAATGAATTCAACAAGAAGATTTTTCTGTTTGTATGTTGATAAAGTATGAATACGAATCGATTTCAATCCTTTTGGATGTGATTTTTGAACTAGATTAATCAAAAGTTGTTTAAATGATTCTGATGATTTTGCATTTATTTGTTCATTTGTAATTCCTTGAAGAAGAACAGTAAAACGAATTTGTTTTTTTGCACATTTCGAACATCGAGAATCCGATAAACCACTATTCCAACTTCCAGCTGAAATACAAGACATTATCTAAATAATAAATAACATCTATTTATTTATTTCTTCTCGCGTTGATTATGAAAAAAATGTGTACACGTGATAAATAAACACTTGATTTGTGTCTGTTTGCTCGACGACAAATGACTGATGGTCGATTACATCCAACATGACGAAATACTTGTTGACGAACAGGACATCGACATGGGCAATTCCAATTGTTTTCTTCTGATTCATTTGATGAACTATCATCAATATATTTCCATGAAGCTAAATCAAAATACTTTATTTTCAAAAGCAAATCTTCTTTTGAAGTTACTTGTTTGTGGTTGTGTCACTTGTGTTGTTGATGTTTTTACTGCTTTCGATGTAACTAATTTAGTTGTTGAGGGTTTAACTGTTGTTTTTTCAGTTGTCTTCTTTGCAGTTGTACGTTTGTCAGTCGACGAGTTTCTTTTCACTGTAGAACTTTGTGTTGCAGCAAGTGTCACTATTGCCTCTTCTGTAGTCGTTGTTGTCTCTTCTGTTGCAATTGTTGTTAATTCTTCAGTTGTCGTTGTTGTCGGTTCTTCTGTTGTTGGTTCTTCAGTTGTTGGTTCTTCTGTTGTTGGTTCTTCAGTTGTTGGTTCTTCTGTTGTTGGTTCTTCTGTTGTTGGTTCTTCTGTTGTTGGTTCTTCTGTTGTTGGTTCTTCTGTTGTTGGTTCTTCTGTTGTTGGTTCT
>Ga0209922_103587_pt1 | contig 12149 bp, 10 predicted proteins | sample ThiBiot_500_biof_FD_183946 | JGI IMG/M metagenome (GOLD analysis project Ga0209922, IMG submission 183946) | Wastewater bioreactor microbial communities from Cape Town, South Africa - Thiocy_expt_500_biof (SPAdes) | ecosystem: Engineered > Bioreactor > Thiocyanate-remediating > Anaerobic-Aerobic ...
GTGACTGGGCCACGCTCTATCGCGAGTGCCCACGAGGCGACTGGCTGCTCGCGATCGCGGAGCGTCTCGGCGTGGATCACGTCGCGCTCGTTCGCGCGGCCATCGCGTGCGCGCGGATCGCCGACGGCGACGAAGAGGCCACGGCGGTCCTCGACGCGGCCGCGCGCTGGACCGAGGACCGCGGCGCGGCTTCCGAGGTCGCCGAGGCGACTCGCGCGCTCGAAGCAGCCGCGAGCCGCGCCGTCGATCCGGCGAGCGAAGCGGCCGGCCGCGCCGCGCTCGCCGTCGGCCTCGGCATCGACGACCGTGGAGTGCTGCCGAGCGCGCCCGCCGCCGCGGCCGAGTCGGTGATGGTCGCCTCGATCGACTGCGGGCTCGAGCTCGCGATGCGGTGGGCCCACGACAAGTGCGCCTCCGCCGTGCGAAGCGCGGTGCCGTGGTCCACCTTCGACGCTTGCATCGCGCGAATCGGAAGCCAATCTTGAGCACGAGGTCTACGTTCCCGATGGTCCGCCTGCGCCGCATCCTCGCTCCCTGCGTGCTCGCATCAGCCGCCCTCGCCGCGGGCGCTCCCCGCGCCGAAGCCGCCGACGCCGGAGCTCCGCCGCCGATCCCTGCGTGCGTTTCCGTCGCGACCAGCTCGCGCTGGGTGCCGTACGGGTACAACCACGTCGTCGTCCTCACGAACGGATGCGCTAGCGGCGCGCGGTGCGACGTCTCGACGGACGTGAACCCCGACCGGCGCTCGGTCGACGTGCCTGCCGGTCAGGCGGTCGAGGTGTTGACGTTCATGGCGTCCCCCTCTTCGTCGTTCGTCGCCAAGGTCGACTGCAAGCTCCGCTGAGTCTCGTCGAGCATCGCCCGGCGCTCGGGAACGGCTCGCAACTCGAAGAGCTAGCGCGCCCCTCGCGAGCGCTTCCTGGCGAGCTCGCGTCGCTCCCTGCGCTCGCGCATCCGACCCATGAGGAACGCACCGTCCTCGGCGGGGCGGCTCCAGGCGACGAGGAGATTCGCGGTGAGGACGAAGTTCGCCGCCGACATCAGATGCCATACGTGCTCCGGCGCGATGCACGCGCCGACGAACGCCGTGAAGTAGGCCGCGACCGACGGACCGAAGCGACGGTCGACGAAGAGGGCGAACACGACCGTCGAGAAGAACCAGGTGTGGAGGTACAGGATGAAGACGTGGAGCAGCTTCATCTCGAGCAGGTTGCCGCCGACCTGGAGCGCGAGCTGCGCGGCGAACATCGCGAGCCCCACGGCCTGCGTGCGGCGGTTCACGGCGGTCTTCGAGAGCGACTCACGCCCCCACAGCCCGACGAGGACCGCGACCCCGAGGAAGACGCACGTGAGCACGTATGGCATCCAGCGCGGCGTCGGCTGGTACGTGCGGTACGCCCACCCGCAAACCTCGGGCACGATCGTCCAGAACACGCCGACCATGCCGCCCGCGACCAGACGCGTGCGCTGACCGGTGGTGGGATCGAGCTGCGCGCTCAGCCTCTCCAGCGTCGCGACCCGTTGGCGATCGGCCTCTCGCAATCGCATCGCGTCGGAGACCCGCTTCGCGAGCTCCGGGGGCGGCGTCTCGAGCTCGGCGAGCGCCGCCGCCGCGGCTTCGGGCGTACCTCGTTCGAGCTCGAAGACGACGACCATCTCCGTGGCTTCTCGGAGACCGGTCCGTGCAGCCTCGTTGTCGTCGCACGCGCGGATCGCCTGACGGAAGCCGAAGCGCGCCTCGGCGAAGAGGTGATGAACGCGATCGCGGACGACGTCGGGCGCACCGCCGGTCCCGAGCTCGCGGCGCATCTCTTCGACTCGCAATAGCGCCTCGGCGGAGAGCGCGAGCGATCCTCGATGGCGCAGGTACCATTCGAGCTGCTTCCGGAGCTCGTCGGCCGATGCGAAGCGATCCGTTGCCGAACGGCTCATCGCACGGCTCGCGAGCTCGGCGAGCTGGGACGGTACGCCGTCCGGAAACGCGAAGCTCGAACGGAGGATCGACGTGACGATCTGGGGGAAGGACTCGCCGAGGTGCGGCGGACGACCGACGAGGATCTCGTGGAGGATCGCGCCGAGGAGGTACACGTCCGTCCGCTCGTCCAGCTTGCCGCTCGTGCCGAGCATCTCGGGCGCCATGTACGACGGCGTGCCGGCCATCTCGGTCGCCTCCGCCGCCAGCGGCAGCCTCCCCGTTGGGTCGGGGTTCATGCTGACGGCGATCCCCCAGTCGACGAGATAGACCTCGCCGAAGCGTCCGATCATGACGTTGTCGGGCTTCAGATCTCGGTGGAGGACGCCTCGCGAATGCGCCAGGCTCACTGCGTTGCAGAGCTGTACGAGGATCCGGAGGTTGTGCTCGAGCAGATCGACCGCGCCGAACCGCTCCTTCACCGCCGCGGCGTCGCCGATGAGCTCCGACCATGCGAGCCCCTCGATGTGCTTGAGCACGATGATGGGTGAGCCGTCCTCGTCGAGCCCCAGGTCGTAGACGGGGACGATGTTCGGGTGCTCGAGCGCTCCGGTGACCCACGCCTCGCGGAGTAGCCGGAGCGTCGCTTGCTCGTTCTTCATCTTCGAACGGAGCGTCTTGACGGCGACCTTGCGTCCCAGCGAGCGCTGCATCGCGATGCGCACGATCCCCATCCCGCCTTCGCCGATGGTGAGGCCCATGTCGAGGCCGCCCGCGATCCCCGGCGCGGAGCGCTCTCCGCCCAGCCCTTCGAGCGCGCGCTTGCCGGCGGCGCTCGAGCGGAGGCGCTCGGGCTCGATCGTCGACCCCGGATTGCGGGCGACCGTCCGCGCGATCTCCGCGAAGTGCACCGGCGTCATCTCCAGCGTGTGCGCCAGCTCGTCCTCGGAGAGCGTCAGCAGATGAGAGACGTCTTCCTCGTGAGGCACTGGATGGAGTGTTCAGGATGCCGCCCCGCAGGGGAAGGGGGATTGTTTCCCGGGGCGCCGCCGGCCAGGGCAAGCCGGTGCCGCGTCCGCGGATCGAGATCATCGACCTCAGTAGGGTGACGAGAGCGTGACGAGAGGGTGACGAGCCGATGCCCCGGCGCTCGGCGGGTCACGAGCTTTCCCGATCGCCACACGCAACATCGCGATTTCAGTGAGGGACGCCCCCGGGCCGCCCGGGTCCGGCCCCGGGGGGTGGGAGCGCACGGGCTCACGCCTCGCGGTGAACGTGCACTGCTTTGGCGTCGATGTTAAGCAGGGGCGGTGATCCGGCCTCCGATAGTCCGCGCCCTGGTCGCACTCGCGAGCCTGATCGTCCTGCTCGTGGCCGGGACCGGCCCTGCACAGGCCCAGACGAAGGCGCCGGCGCCTCCGGCCGCCATCGGCGACAAGTCCGACGAAGAGGCCGCTGACTCGCCGCGCGCGAGCATGCGGAGCTTCTTCGACCTCGCCGAGCGCGGCCGCTATCAGGAGGCGTCGCTCTACCTCGACCTCCCACGCGGGAGCGAGAAGCGGGCGGAAGAACTGGCGTCGAAGCTTCACGCCGTCCTCTCGCAGCGCCTCCTCGTCGACCCGGAGGCGCTCTCACCGCTCGCGCAGGGCCGCGCGGGCGACGGGCTGCCGACCGGGATCGAGGAGCTCGGCAAGATCGCCGACGCCAAGGGTCGACCGATCGCGGTCCGGCTCGTCCGGCACGAGTCGAGGTCGATCGACGACGAGCCGCGTTGGGTCTTCTCGCAGACGACCGTCGCCGCCGTGCCGGCGCTCTACGGCTCCCTCCGCGATCGCTGGATCCGCGAGAGCCTCCCGCCGTCGCTCCTCAACCAAGGCCCGATGGCGCTGTATCTCTGGCAATGGCTGGCCCTGCCGGTCCTCGCCGCGCTCTGCTTCGGCACCGGACGCCTCCTCACCTTCGCGAGCGGCATCATCGCGAAGCGCGCCCTCGCGAAGCACTCGTGGAGCCCGCGCTTGCTCACGGGCCTGAAGGCCCCGACCACCCTTGGCTGGGCGGTCGCCCTGTTCGCGATCCTGACGCCGTACCTCGCGCTCACGTTGCGCGCCGAGGAGCTCCTCGATCGCGGGCTTCACGCGGTCGCCTACCTCACGTTCTTCTGGGCTCTCCTGCGCGTCGTCACGGTCGTCGGCGACGAGGTGGCCCACGCCGACTGGGCGCGCTCACGGCCGAGCGCGCGTTCGCTCTCGTCGGTCGGCGTGAGGCTCGGCAAGGTGATCGTCGCCGCGCTCGCGTTGATGGTCGCGCTCACGGAGCTCGGCTACCCCGTCACGAGCGTGATCGCCGGTCTCGGAATCGGCGGCGTCGCGATCGCGCTCGCCGCGCAGAAGACCGTCGAGAACCTGTTCGGATCGATCTCCATCCTCGGTGACCAGCCGTTCCGCGTCGGCGACACGATCCGCGTCGACTCCATCGAGGGCACGGTCGAGAGCATCGGGCTCCGCTCGACGCGCATCCGCACGGTCGACCGCACGCTCGTCATCCTCCCCAACGGCAAGCTCGCCGACATGCGAATCGAATCGCTCGGGCCTCGCGACCGGCTGCGCTTCGCGATGAAGCTCCAGATCGCGAAGAGCGCCACGATGGCTCAGATACGCGGCATCGTCCTCGAGCTCCAGAGCAGGCTCGCCGCTCAGCCGCTCGTGAAGAAGGACGACGTCTTCGTCCGGCTCTCGGGGATCGGAGAGTCGTCGTACGACGTCGAGGTGTCCGCGCCGCTCGAGACGCTCGACCACGGCGAGTTCGCCCGCGTCCGAGAGGAGATGCTCATGGCGAGCGTCGAGATCGTCGAGCGAGCCGGCGCGAAGCTCGCGGTTCCGGTGATGCAACTCATCGCTCCGGGCGTCCCGTCGAGCGCCTCGCCGTCGTCCCCCAGCATTCAAGTGATCGGCTCGGCCGGAGGTCCTTCGTGACGGAAGCGGGACGAGCCGCGGCGCTCGTCGGGACAATCCTCGATCGACGCTATCGGATCGACTCGGTCATTGGCCCGGGTGAGAAGGGCGCCTGGGTCTTCCGCGCTCACGAGATCGTCAGCGGGACGCCGGTAGCCGTGCGCTGCCCCGGCGTGCCCGAGCACCTCACCGGGCTCGGGCACGCCTACGAGCGAGCGCTCGACGAGTTCCTCGCCGAGGCGCAGCTGCTCGCGCGCGCCTGCGGAGAAGGCGGCGATGTCGAGCAGGTGCTCGCCTACGGCATCGCCGAGCCTGCGGGGCTGGCGCGCGTACCGTATTCCGTCTTCGAGTGGCTCGAGGGCAAGTCGCTCGAGCAGCACATCGTCGAGCGCGCCGGCGCGGTCCTCTCCGTCAGCGAGGCGCTCGCGATCCTCGAGCCCGCCGCGCGTGGGCTCGCCGCCGCTCACGCGCTCGGCATCGCGCACCGCGACGTCCGCCCGAGGAACCTCTGGCTCGCGCAGGTCGGCGGCCGGACGCGCATGAAGCTGACACAGTTCGTCCTCGCGTCGCGCATCGGCCCGTCGGACGACGCCTTCGCTCCCGAGTATGGCGCGCCGGAGCACTTCAAGCGCTCGTACGGAGCCATCGGGCCGGCGACCGACGTCTACGGTCTCGCACTCTGCCTCGTGGAGCTCATCTCCGGAAGGCGCGCCCTCGAAGGGGTCGATCCGCCCGAGCTCTACCTCGCGGCGAGCGATCTCGGGCGCCGTCCGACGCTGCGAGCCCGAGGCGTACAGGCATCCGAGGCCGTCGAGGCCGTCCTCGCCCGTGCGCTCGCGGTCGATCCCAGACGTCGCTGGCAGAGCGCGCGCGAGCTCTGGGACGCGCTCGTCGCGGCAGTACCCGAGCTCACGCCCGCGATGCCGAGCGTTCGCCCGCGGCCGGAGCTCGCCGGCAACGAGGTGGACGAGGCGCCGGCGAGCGCTCAGTCGAACGTGCCCTCGATCTGGGCGGCGCGGGATCACGCGAGCGCCGTCGTCGCCCCCGCCGACGACGCCCGGCTCGGGGACTCGGCCAAGCTCGCTGCGTTCGCGCCCCGCGAAGCTCCGACTCCGCGCCGAGATCGCACGGGGCTCGGCGCATGGCTCGTCGTCGGCCTGCTCGCGGCCGTGGTGCGCGCGCTCGGTCAGCTGGCCGTCAAGCAGCCCGGGCTCGCCGTCGCCGAGCTGACCGGCTGTCTCGCGGCGCTCGGCAGACCCGGGGCCGTGCTCCGCTTCCAGCCGTTCCTCACGGACATGGTCCGCGTCCCCGCCGGGTCGTTCATGATGGGCACCGACAAGGAAGGCCGCGGCGACGGCCCTGCCCATCGCGTGACGATCACGAAGCCCTTCTACATCGACCGCACGGAGGTCACCGCCGAGGTGTACGGCGCATGCGTGGAGGACGGCTCGTGCACGCCGAACCGCGTCCATGGCGACAACATCCCCGAGACGACCTGGGGCTGCAACACGAGCAAGGACCAGCCGCACGACCCGGTCAACTGCGTCGATCGGTGGCAGGCCGAGCGCTTCTGCGAATACGCGCACAAGCGGCTGCCGACCGAAGCGGAGTGGGAGTACGCGGCGCGCGGCGACGACGGGCGCGCGTACCCGTGGGGAAACGCGCCTCCCACGACGTGCACGATGGCGAGCCTCTCCGGCCTGGCCGGCGACTGCCGTGACCGCAGGGGCACGACCGAGGTCGGAAGCACCATCGACGGCAGGAGCGCGTTCGGCGCGCTCGACATGGCCGGCAACGTCTGGGAGTGGGTCGCCGACGGGCACGTGCCCTATCCCAACGGATCCGCAGAGGTGACCGATCCCCGGCCCGCGCTCTCGGCCCCGCACGCCAAGGGCGTGCTCCGCGGCGGCTCGTGGGACTACGCTCCAACGAGCGCGAAGACGACCTACCGCTATCCGTTTCAGGCCAACATCGGCAACATCAGCACGGGCTTCCGCTGCGCCCGCGACGCACACGAGTAACGCCGGCGCCGCGTCAGCCTCGGCCCGGTCAGTCTTCCTCGACCTTCAGCCGGGCCGCTCGGCGGAAGAGCCAGAAGCTGACCGCGAAGAGCGGCAGCGACGGGATCAGGACGACGAGCGGGAACGTCGGGCGATGGCTGATCTCCGGCTTGGTGAAGATGAAGCACGAGACGTCGATGAGGATCGTCATGACCAGGACGATCGCTCCAAGGACCTGTGCGGTGAATCGGTCGGTGAGCACGGCGGTACGCTACTCCACGCGGGGCCTAATGGTGCCCCAAACATCGCCCGGTTGACCTATCATCGCGCTCATAATGCGTGACTCGTCCTCTCTCGCCAAAGGTACCGGGCTGGCTCGGCTCGCCGGCGGGGCGCTCTTCGTTCTCCTGGCAGCGTGCACGACGACTCCAGCCGTCACCGTGGTGCGGACATCGCCCGGAGACAAGCCCGAGGAGATCAAAGGCGACCACGTCAAGCTGAAGCGCGGAGCGCAGGAGCCGTTCGCGGGTGCACGCCCGGGCTTCTACGCCGTGCGCAGCACCGAGGATTGGGAGCACGCGTGGCCGGTGGGGACCGCCCCGCCGATGCCGCCGACGCTCGACACGTCGAAGCAGATGGTCTTCCTCGCCGTCGCCGAGACGCAGGCGATCACGCACGTGAAGGTCGAGCGCGTGCTCGAGACGGCGACGTTCCTCTATGCCTGGGTCCGCGAGACCAAGGTCGGCGAGTACTGTACGAACAAGTCGCCGGAGCGGGCGTTCGACGCGGTCGTTGCCGCGCGCGCCGACAAGCCGGTGAAGGTCTTCGTGGAAGAGGACCACGGCGAGTCCTGCGGTGAGCCGCCGGTCGCCGGGATCGAGTGCCGGCTCACCCACCAGCAGGCGTGGACGAACAAGCTCACCGCGCAGCCTGGCGACGCGGTCGAGTGTGCGCTGACGGCCACGGCGCGCGGCAAGTTCGAGCTCGTCGACAAGCTCCTCTCGATGGCAGAGCTTCCCCCGGGTTCGACCTCGAAGCTGGCCTTCAAGAAGAGCTCCGAGCGCGCGGAGATGGAGGTCGACGTCTACGGCACGTACACCATCACCGCCGAGGCCGCGGACGAAGCGGGCCGCCGAGGCAAGGCGGCGGCGACGATCGACGTGAAGCCGCCGAAGACGAAAGACGTCCTCGTCCAGCTCGTGTGGGCCGGCTTCGATCGAGCCGACATGGCCGACACGTTTCCTCGCGTGAACCTCCGCGTCGCGGAGGAAGGACCGAAGGGCCAGCGCTGCTCGGCGGAGATCCCAATCCCGGGGCTCTGCGACGTCAAGACGCGCGGCGCGTACACGTACATGCGCATCCCGGAGGGCGATCGCCGCCTCCCGGTGTCGATTCAGTTCCTCGACGAGCGTTTCGAGAAGGGCCCGGGCCCTTGCGTCCACGTCTGGTACGACGGCGTGCGGACGGGCGAGACGTGCGATCGCGCACACCGCGATGCGGACGAGATCTGGCGCGTCGGTGTCCTCGACACGACCACCGGCAAGCTCATTCAGGACGGCGCCCCTCCGTCGACGCCCGCCGAAGCCCCCGCACCGGCCGCGCCGGCACCGAAGAAGAAGTAGCTCGAGCTAGGTCACCGGCGAAGCGGCCGTCCGCGCCCTGAGGTAGGCACGGACGCCACCCATGATGGTCGTGCGGTTGCGATCGAAGAGCCGTCCGATCTCGTCGTAGCTCATTCCCGGATGCCGGCGCAGGTGCCACCAGACTTCCTGGCGCGCGAGCGCGACATTCTTCGTTCGCCCTCGGCCGCAGAGCTCTTCACGCGTGACGCCGCGCGCGCGGCAAACAGCGTCGAGGAGTCCGAGGAGGTCGCGAGAGGTCAGGGCTTCGAGGATCGTCGTGGGCGGTATCACGTGGGGCTCTCCAGTGCGAAAGCCCCGTCGGCCACGGCGTCCGCCGGTTGCGCCGACTCGCGATTTTTTTCGCCCGCCGAATGATCGCCCGAGCCGCGTCGGGCTCGGATCGAGAGGCCACACGCCGCTGCGAGCGCCAAGGCCGAGCCCCCGCTCGCAGCGAGACCAGTAGAGGAGGAGCTGACGCTGGCCGAACAGCTGGCGTCAGCTCGCGTCGTTTCGGGCCTTCACTCGAAGACGTGCCCGATGACTTTCATCGTGACCCACGAGAGCGCTCCACTGAGCGGCAGCGTGAGGACCCAAGCCATGAGGATGTTGCCGGCGACCCCCCAACGTACCGCGCTCACCCGCTTGCTCGCGCCGACGCCCATGATGCAGGCGTTGATGCAGTGGGTGGTGGAGACGGGCACGCCGAAGTGGCTCGCTCCGAGGATGGTGAGTGCGCCCGCGGTCTCCGCCACGAAGCCCTGAAGCGGCGAGATGCGGATGATCTTCGTCCCCATCGTCTTGATGATCCGCTTGCCGCCGGCCATCGTGCCGAGCGCGATCGCTGCAGCGCACGAGATGATGACCCACGACGGCACGCCGTCGCCCTTCGGCAAGAACCAGTCGGGCATCCCGTCGTGATGGCCGGCCGTCACGAACGCGATGAGCGCGAGGGTGATGATGCCCATCGACTTCTGCGCGTCGTTCGAACCGTGCGCGAACGCCATCGACATCGCCGAGAGGAGCTGGAGCCGCCGCGCGCTGCGGTGGACCGTCCCGGGACGCATCCTCCGAACGATCCAGAGGAGGAGGATCATGAGGAAGAAGGCAAACACGAACCCGATCGTCGGAGAGGCCACGAGCGGGACGAGCACCTTCTTCTGGAGCGCGCCCCATTTGAACGCGCCGAGACCGCCCTTCGCGACGACGGCGCCGGCAAGCGCGCCGATGAGCGCGTGCGACGAGCTAGACGGGATGCCGTACCACCAAGTGATCAGGTTCCAGGCGCACGCACCGACCAGCGCGGAGAGCACGACGGTCTGCGTGACGAGCCCGGGGTCGGCGAAGCCGGACGCGATCGTCTTCGCCACGGCCGTCCCCGTGATCGCGCCGAAGAAGTTGAGGATCCCGGCCAGGATGACCGCGGTGCGGATCGGCAGGACGCCGGTGGAGACGACTGTGGCGATCGCGTTGGCCGCGTCGTGAAAGCCGTTGATGTAGTCGAAGATGAGGGCGAAGACGATGACGCAGACGAGCAGGCTAACCATGCTTCACGGCGAGGTTGGCCAGCGTGTCGGCGATCGCGTCACACTGATCGATGGCGTTCTCGAGATCCTCGAGCACGGTCTTCTCACGAATGAGGACACGCGCGTCGCCAGCGCCTTCGCGGAAGGGACCGCCGGTACCTTCCGCCCGGAACAACTCGGAGACCGCTTCGCGGTAGACGACGTCGGCCTCCTTCTCGAACTTCCGGAGCTCGCGGGCGACCGCCACGATCTCCGTGTATTTGTGCTTCCGGAGCTTCGGCATCGCCTCGTCGATCTTCTCCGTACAACGGACGATGATCCCGATGAGCTTGCCCATCGCGTCGGTCGGCTTTTCGACGCCGAGCATGACGCAGGCGCGGATGGCGCCGTTGGTGAGGTCGAGAACGGTGTCGAGCTCGGAGGAGAGCTTCTGCAGGTCCTCGCGATCGATGGGCGTCACGAACGTTTTCGCGAGCGCCTCCTCCATCTCGTGAACGATGCGATCGCCCTCGTGCTCTATCGCCTGAACTTGATCCCGAGCCTGCTCGGCCGAAGTGCCGTTGGTGGAGAACTTTGCGAGCGCCTTGGCGCCGTCATGCGCGGCCTTCGCCTGACGCTCGAGGTAGTCGTAGAAGTGATCTTCGCGCGGCAAGAACCAGCGGATGACGTTCTGGATCCCCATCAGCCATACCTTCGGTGGGGGTGAGTGGAACGATCGAGATGCAGCTGCAGCTGGGTCTCCTTTTGCTCCATCTTTCCCGGCCGGATCTAGCCATTTCCGTTTTTGTTGTGCGACGACCGTGTGACGAAATCAGAGCGACGCGTCACCGAGAGCCAAACTCCCGCGGATTTTTCCGCGATCTCGGGAACTTCGCCCGAGGGCGTGCGATCAGCGTGCGGTGCCGATGTAAGCACGCGCACGGACGACGCCGCGCTCGTGGAGCGGCTCGACGCGGGGAACGAACCCAGCCTTACGGAGCGTGCGAACGAACACGTCGGCCGGGTATCCGCTCCACACGGCGAGCACGCCGCCCGGAGCAAGCGCGGACCGCGCGCGGACGAGAGCCGCTTCGGCGTAGAGGCGGGCGTTCGATCGGAAGCTCGCCCACTCGGGACCGTTGTCGACGTCGAGCAGGATCGCGGAGAGCGACCCCGGCTCCGCCGAAGCGATCACGTCGGCCACGTCGGCAAGGCAGAGCTCGACCCGAGGATCGTCGAGCGCACCGCCGACGAGATCGGCGGCCTCGACGCGCGCGACGTCAGCGACGGTGCGGAGCTTCTCGACGACGACGACCTCCGTCTCCGGCGACGCGACCTCGAGCACCCCTCGCAGCGTCGCGCCGAAACCAAGGCCGCCGATGACGACACGCGGCCGTGCCGATCCCGTTCGCTCGATCGCCTCCTTCGCGAGGCGACCGAAGGCGAGCTCGGTCTCGAGCGCTGCGCTCGACAAGAGGACGACGTTGCCAAGGACGAGCTCAAGGTTCGCACCGTCGCGGCGCAGCAGCAGCGACTTCTCATCCTCTACGATTGTTCGAACGATCTCGATTGCCACGTATCACTCGCGAGAAGACGGGATCTCCGACGTGGGATCCGTCGTAGCCGTCGGTTTGACCGCCGGGCTGGGCGCGGTCGTGCGCGGCCTGGCGTGGGTGTTGTTCGCCGGCCGGGTGCCGGGCTGCGCCGCCGGCTTCTCCGACGCGACCAGCGTAGGTTCTTCGTCCGTGGTGAAGGGCAGCGAAGGAGGGAGCGGCTCCACGGGCATCGGCATGGGCGTCGGCGCAGGCACCGGCGTGACTGCGGGGGGCGGAGCCTGACGGCTCGCCGCTGACGACAGCCGGGTCGGGATCAACTTCGCGCCCACGACCGCGAGGCTCCCCACGACGGCGGCGAAGAGGATCGCCCAGAAGACGAAGCTCGCCGTCGACATGTCCTTCTTCGGCTTCTGCTCGACGTTCGACGAGGCGGGCGGCGCGGTCCAGTTGTACTTGCCTCCGGTCACGAACGAAGACGCGCTCGGGTGCCGAGTGGGCGGGGCCTGGACGAGCGCAGGACCGAGGATCGCGATCCGCTCCAGGGACGGCGCCGCGTTCGCACCGGCGTAGGGCGCGAGGAGACGTGCGAGCTCGACGACGTCGGGA
>Ga0209922_103602_pt1 | contig 12102 bp, 18 predicted proteins | sample ThiBiot_500_biof_FD_183946 | JGI IMG/M metagenome (GOLD analysis project Ga0209922, IMG submission 183946) | Wastewater bioreactor microbial communities from Cape Town, South Africa - Thiocy_expt_500_biof (SPAdes) | ecosystem: Engineered > Bioreactor > Thiocyanate-remediating > Anaerobic-Aerobic ...
GCTATTCTGTTTTAATAATAGCTTCATTTCTTGATTTTGTTCCATCTAAAATTCTATGAATAACAATATGGTCATCTTAATTCAGAAATAACAAATTGTAATCGAATTATGCTCATCAAAGGAGAATACATGAGATTGTTCAAGCGTTGGATTCTGCATGGACATTCACACGGCATCAGGCTCAAACTTATTGCCGAGAAATAAATCAAATCAATTTATTATTTGCTTTCTTTTATCTTTTATATCAATCATCTAGTTCAAAGTTAAGAAAATTGTATAGATATGTCTCATGTTAGAGAATATTTTAACCGAAAAACAAAAGAAAAATATTCAATTGGCGGATGTATCATTTCAGATAAATCACCGATTATTCTTGAAGTTCCACCTTTTGCAAAACATAAAAGACTTGTTCCATCAGTTGATTTAAGACAATGGATGACTCCTGTGGAATTTCAAGGTCAAAGTAACACTTGGTAAATAAGATTGCATTTTTCTAAATCGAAATTTGATTTTAAATATTCAGGTGAGCAAATGCTGTTGCAGATGCATATCAATTTCTAAGAAAAAAATATACGGACAAACATATCGATGCAAGTCGTTGATTTATTTCTTATAACGATCGTTTAGAAGACGCGGATTCACAGTTTAGATGATGCAAGATGTTGTCAGTGGAATGAAACGTTATGGTTCTTGTAATTAATTCGAAAACATTCGTAGAAATCTTATTGATTAGCTAAACGATTATATTCTCACTGATGCAACACATATTCCAACTGATTTAAATACAATGAAATCGTGTTTAGCCAATGGACTTCCATTTGTTTTTGGATTCAAATTATTGAAATCTTTTCATCGAGCTGCAACAAATAAAGGTCGAGTACCAATACCATCCGAAGCTTTTATTACGTAAACATTGTTCTTCCAATTGTTTCACCAGAAGAAAAATATTGAATCCGATGATTAGATGTATCAGCTACATAAACATTTCCATAACGATCTAAAAACACATCCGAAGGAAGATTAACTTCACTTGAAGATGAACCACTTGTTCCATTTGCATTTACAACAATTAATTTCCATGATGTTTGACCAATTGTCCATTGAACAATATTATTTGCACCTGTATTCGCTATAGAAATACTGTTTGTTTTTTTTAAACAAATAAATAATCTACTTAAATGAAAATAATAGAAAAGAAAAAGCTGATTGAAAACTAGTTGATCCATTAGATGAACCATGGAGTTAAAGTTGAATTCGATTATTTAAAATATCACCAATAGAAATATTTTCATTTCGATCTCGAATAACATCGGAACAATATCGAAAGAAATTATTTCCACTTCCTAAACTTTCATTTGCTTGACCAGCAACTGTGATTCCAATCGAAGAATTCATTGAATCGAAATCTCAACCAAATGGACGACGTAATTCATTGGCATTGGAACCTGCTTGTCCTGCTATGTCAACAACTGTTCTTCCTTCACGACTCCAATTCATTTCCAATACATTTATCGATACTGTCGAGCATTTCATTTCATTTCTTACAATTCAAATTGGAATTAATGTTGAACAAATAATGAGCAATAAGAAGAGAATAACAAATAAAATTAAATAGATTCGAACTCGACTTTGAGTTGTTGTTGTTGTCGACGGAATGTCTTGGATAGAAATTTGTTCTCTTTGATATTTTCGTGGAATATACCTACGAACTGATTCGATACTCGTTGGCATCACTTTCACTTTTTTCTTTTGATGTCAAATCAAAATTCATTTAAGTCCATTTATTGTTTTTAAAAATATAAAATGACAACGAAGAACAAAAAAAAGAAAGTTTTTTTTTTTATATTTTTTGTTGACTTGTTTCTAAAGACGAATTTGAATTGGATTGATTCTGATGATTTGTTCGATGTGAATAATTATTAATAAGAGATGAATATCCAACATAAATCCAAACACCAAGTGTTGCACCAACGATTGGACCAAGAATTGGAATACTAAAAAAATAATTATCAATACGAAACACACGATTCCATCCATAGATTAAGGAACCAAATAAACGTGGACCAAAATCACGAGCTGGATTCATTGCTGCACCGGCATTCACAGAAAAGGCACAACTTATTCCAAGAATTAACAAAGCAAATGCAAATGGTTTGCCTTCTTCACTAATCATCTTATTCGATTTATTTGAAAGTGCCATTATGAAAATCATTAGAATAGCTGTTATTAACATTTGATCAATAAATGCATTCCAATGTGGAATTCCATTGCCAGGCATTGTAAAAAAGATATCACCTGTTCCATTTACACCGGTTAATTGTCGTTGACCACCATCAAATTCATTGAATTGATTCAAATAAACGAAATAAACGAGAACAGCTCCAATAAATGCACCAATCATTTGACCAACAATATAGAATAAACATTGAATTGGTTTGATGATTTTGACTGTCATCAATGAAATAGTCACTGCTGGATTGATATGTGCACCACTGACTGGTCCAGCAACCATCAATGCAATATAAACACCGACTGAAAATGAAATACTAATTGGAAGAGTTGAATGACTAAGTTGACGAGAAAATTTATAATTTGCTATTCCACCTTCACCTATTAAAATTAATAAACATGTTCCGAAACATTCGGCTAATAATTCAACGAAATATCGTCGGAGATCTTTCTTTGTTACCATTTATTATTATTCTTAGTTACTTCGAAGTCAAAATGAATTCGACGTATATTATACTTTTCTCTCTCGTCTCGTCTCGTCTCGTCGAGATTGTACATATCTAGTCCGTCATCACATTTTACTTTGATTTCAAAGAAAAGAAAAAAGAAAAAAAGAAAAAGAAAAAGAAAAAGACAGTTGAATTGAAATAAGTTTTGACAAAAACTATCCGTTGGCACACAAGTTGATAAACATGTTGATCCATTTTGTTGATTACAAACAATTCCATTGATGATTCAATTGTAAAGCATATGTTGCCAAGAATAGCTGCATTGTGTTGTTCCATCGAGAACAACAACTTTTTTGTCACATAATTATCGATGGATAAAAATCATTGATCCATCGATCACCTTCAAATTTTATGTGAATTGTTCTGTATTTGATGATGTCCTTAGATTTGTAAACAATATCAAATGTTTTCGTATTTTCATCTGTTTGAATAATTTGAATGATTAAGATGTCATTTGAATTACGAAAGAAAAGGGAAAAAAACAACGGTTATGGTTGATTTAAAATGATTCATATCTGATTTACATAAAAGCAAAGGTAAAAACGGTAGTAGTTCGACATATAAAAATATTTGATTGGTAGTTGTCGACGTATTTGTTGTTGTTGTTGTTGTTTGTGTGTGTGATGGCTGGTGTCAAAGAATATTTTCATCCAAAAACGAAACAAAAATATCCAATCGGTGGATGTATTATTTCGAATAAATCGCCAGTTGTTGTTGGAGCATCTCCTTTTAAAAAACATCAAAAATTACCTCCATCCGTCGATTTACGACGTTGGATGACGTCTGTTGAATACCAAGGCCAAAGTAATACTTGGTAAATTATCCGTTGTTTTCTTCTTTTCTTTTGTTTTTCAATTTCTATGATTTGAAATTTGAAGTTCGGCCAATGCTGTTGCTGGTCTATATGAATTTTTAACGAAACGATTGACTGGAAAAGAGATCGATGTAAGTCGTTTATTTATTTATTATAATGGTCGTTTAAAAGATGGATATACAGTTGATTCAATGCAAGATTCAGGTGCAACTCTTTATGGTGTCATTCGAGGAATGCAACAGTTTGGTTCTTGTAAAGAATCCATTTGGCGATATCTTCTTGCGTCAGTCAATCGAAAACCATCGTATGAATCTTATTCATCGGCGAAACGATATCGTGTTACCGATGTTGTTCCAATTGCAACTCATTTAAATACAATGAAATCTTGTTTAGCCGAAGGATTTCCATTTGTTTTTGGTTTAAAATTATTCGAATCATTTCATCGAGCTGCAACAAACAAAGGTCGAGTACCAATACCATCCAAACATGAACCTCAATCAGCGACTCATGGTTGGCATGCTCTCGTTGCTGTTGGATATTCTGACAGAGCCAAAGCTTTTATTGTTAGAAATTCTTGGGGAAAACAATGGGTAACATCTGTCTCTCTTTCAAATATTGATTCATTCATTGATTTGTCTTGATAATAGGGTGATGAAGGTTATTGTTATATTCCTTATGTTTATATGACGAATTCCGAATTATGTCGAGATTGTTATGCAATACGAGCTATATCAAATAAACCATCGGCACATCGACTTGTTCGTTCACCTCATCATATGATTTTTGGAGCACAACAACCACAACAACAACAACAACCAATCGATGATTCAGATTCATTTGATGAAAAACAATTTTGGACATCGACTGAAACATTTAATTTTTATTTTGGTTTTGAATCTAAAAAACCGTCCCAGAATTTAATTGTTCATCGTCATTCGAAATATTTTCTAATTTGGATTGATGATTCAATAAATGATCTCAAACAAACTGTTCGAATGAAATTAAATTCAAATGAAGATTGCCAAATTATTTCCTGTGAAACATTGAATGAAACTGCCGAATATTTATTAGAACACAACGATTTTATTCGATCACGAAATTTTCAAATTATTTCTCGAAGTTATTTTCCCAATGAAAACAAATCTGCTTTACATCTTCTTGAAATGCTTGACGATCTTCAATTAAATCATTTATCTATTTCAATTGTGACTAAAAGTTTAACTCGAATCGAATCTTATTTCAATGAAGAAGCATCTCATCTCGATATTTACAATTGGAAACAAAAACTCTTTGTTACTGATCAAATCGATCGACTCGTTCATCGAATTCAACATAATTTTGCAAAAATGAATTGATATTGTAGAAGACAGACATCTATCTATCTATTTTATATTTCTTCTTTTTAACATGACGAGTCAACGTTTTATTTATTTGAAAAGAAAGAAAAAGATAACGAGGGAGAAAATAGGTTAACATTCTTTTTTTTGTTTTGTTGTTGTTGTTGTAAAAATGAGTTCGAATAAAGTCAATGTTCGTGAATTGTATCCTGAAATTGAACCGTATGAGACGGGAATGTTAAAAGTATCTGATGTTCATAGTTTATATTACGAAGAAGTCGGTAATCTTCATGGCAATCCAATTGTATTTTTACATGGTGGTCCAGGTAGTGGAACAACTCCACAGATGAGACGATTCTTTGATCCTCAAGCATATCGAATCATTCTATTCGATCAACGTGGTGCTGGTCGATCAATTCCAAATGCTTGTCTCGAACAAAATACAACATGGCATTTAGTTGATGATTTAGAAAAATTACGTGAACATTTAAATATTGATAAATGGATTGTTTTTGGTGGAAGTTGGGGTTCAACATTGGCGTTAGCCTATGCTGAAACACATCCTCAACGTGTGAAAGCATTGATTTTACGTGGAATCTTTTGTTGTCGTCGAAAAGAATTATTATGGTTTTATCAAGAAGGTGCATCAATGATTTTTCCCGATGTTTGGCAACAATTCATTGAAAGCATACCAATATGTGAACGTGGTGATCTCATTTCTGCTTATTATCGTCGTTTAACAAGTTCAAATGAAGACGAACGATTACGTGCAGCAACAACATGGACAACTTGGGAATTATCAACATCACGTTTATTTATTGATCAATCACATGTTGCACGAGCTATTCAAGATCCCAAATATGCATTGACATTTGCTCGAATTGAATCACATTATTTTGTTCATGGAGCTTTTCTCGATCAAGATGAACAATTAATTAAAAATGCTTCGAAATTAAAAGATATTCCTGGTGTTATTATTCAAGGACGTTATGATGTTGTTTGTCCAGCTCGGACTGCTTGGGATTTACATAAAGTTTGGCCTCAAGCTCAATTTCATTGGGTCGATGATGCAGGACATTCATATAAAGAAACAGGAATTACTCATCAACTGATTATGGCCACTGACCAATTTAAACATTTGTAAAACAAATCTAACCTTTATTTTTAAACTTTGTATTTTGGAAAGTAAATACATGTTATCCGCGAAAATAATCTTCAGCGAAAACAGACTAATTTCATGTTATCATTTAGAAATATCCAACAAGTAGATAATTGTTATCTTTAGGACGAGATGAATAATATAAATATTGAAGGTCTCTCTAACAGACAAACATTCTATTCTATTATTCTATTTATGATGCATTTCATTCGAATTTTAGTTAGTGTTATTCTATTACTAAATTTGTTAGATGCACTTCCAGTATCAGTTTCAAATGAAACATCGTCAACACAAAATCCATTAGGATCCACAAGTGGCTATTATCCACGTTCAACTTCATATCCAAGTAGTGGAAGTAATGATTTAACTGGAGGACAAATCGCTTTGATTGTTATTGGAGTTATTCTATTTTGCTGTTGCTGTGGTGGTGGTACAGCTTACAAAACGGGTCATTGGGAAACAGTTCGTGTTTGGGTCAGTGATTAGTTTCAATTTATTCAAGAAATAAAGAAAAAGAAAAAGAAAAAGCGATTTTTTTATGCAATTGTAATATTAAATGTTCGAATTTGCATTGGATTGAAAGAAACAATAGTATCTTTGATAAATGATTGATTTGTAATATCGATTTGGTGATCTGTTGTTGTCCAATTGAGTCTTTGTAATTGTGTTAAAGGTAAATTAGCTGCAAGTGTTAATTCAACAATCGTTTGAATTGTTCCAATCGATTGAAAGATCGATTGTAAATCGAGTTGCGTTGCTTTCGAATAGATTTGATCTTCATTCAATTCGAAATAATGTTCGAGACGAATAAGATAATTGTTTGTTGATAATTGATGAAATGTTAAAAGATGAATATTAAATGGAAGATTTGTTGTAAGTGCAGACCATGTTAAACGATATGAAGATGAATAATTGGTAAAAGTTTGATCAGTCAATGCAAATGTTTGTAATGGATGCATATAGATTTGTTGAGCAAGTGGTCGATGTTGTAAAGCACTTGATGATGGTGATTCGAAAACAAGAAAATGTCGACCACGAACAACAAGACCTTGATTAAATGCAGTTTCATTCAATGCTTCACCAACACCAAATCCATCGTCATAGAGAAGACGTCGATGTAACATTACTTCAATTGATCCATCATCAATACTTGAACCACCATGAGAACGATCAGTTAATACAGTTAATTGTCTATTCTGATCTTTTATCCATATTCGACTATTAATTGGATAATAATTTCCACTGACAGGTTCATTCATCGAATAATTCCATGTTGGTCGATAATCTCGAATTCGTTCGAGAATTTCTCGTCCATTGGCATCAGTATAGAATTTTGATTGACTTTGAATATCTGTATCATATCGCATAATTATTTCTTTGCCAAGATTATCATTAATTGGAATTGGTCCAACTGTCCATTGAATTTCAACATTTGTTGAACCATCATATAAACTTATTTCTTCATTTGTCCAATCATTGAATTGAATTATTGCTCGTTGAACAATTTCTCCTTTCAAACATGTTCTACGTACAATTAAACAAATGTTGATTAAGAATATTGTCAATGGTCAAACTTACATCGTTCGTGATGTGCTAACAGGTTGTGCAGTTTGATTGAATGGTCGAAAGGCATAGGCACCTGATGTTTGATGATCTTGTTCTTTGACACCATCAGGAAAACCTTCGTACCAATAAAAACCTTGATTCACAAATTCAATACCAACACTTTTATTTAAATTGACTAATTTCACAAGATTTCCTTCGCCATCGATTTCAACTTGAAGATACTAATAAACAAAACAAATTCTTTTATAGAATTCAATTCAATTCGATTCAACATCAATCAGTTACTTGATTTTTTAAAAGACAACTTTCGTTTTGTGTAATATTAACATGACGATTTGTTTGAGTTTTCTTTTGAAAATAATACGTATTAAAACCAAGAGATGGTAAATTGGCTTTAAAAATCAATGTTTGCTTTTGTGCATTTGGATCTCTTCCAGGAATATGTTTCGTTGATTCAGATATGGCAATAATCTTTTACAAAAAATAAACAAAATCAATTTAAATTGAAAGTGAAATCTTACATCAACAACGATTGTTTGTCCAGATGGATCAATGACTGTATATTCTTCATTCACTGGAACATTAACATATTCAACAACTGGATGAATTGTTGGATTCCAAAGTGTTAATGTAAACTATTCACAAAAATCATCAATCAATCAACAATATTTCATTTGATTTCGATATACTTACACGATCTTGTCCATTGATTTCAAGACATTGACTTATATTTGATAATTGACAAAGAAATTGAGATGTTGTTGGTCCTTCTCCTTGGCCTGATTTAGATAGAAGTTTACCATAAGCTTCATTAATTACATTCTAAAAAAACAATTGACAAATCGAAATCAATGGAATCAAATGAACTAAATGAATTGAACTTGTGCAGCATCAATTCCATTTGCTAATCGTTGAGCATAATCAAAAACAACAGCTTGTTTTTCTGTTCCAGCAACAGCATCATGATGTTGAACAATGCCCATTGGTTCACCTATTTAGTTTAGTTACGAGTCTGACAAATATTTGTTTAATGAAAAATGTGAATTACTCAAATAGAAAATAGAATTGGCCAATTGAGTATTTGCAAGTGCATTCAATTGTTTGGTTACTTGTAAAATATTATTTGAATAACGTTCATAACCTTTGAAAGCTGATCGAGATGTAAAATAACCAGTCCAATAACCATGAGGATGATTAGCATATGGAAAGAAATCATCATTTTTCGTTGGCCAACTTTGATTCAATTGATTCAATGCATATAAATAACACGATGGAGTTGAATAGAATACATTGACATCACTACCATTTTGAGCATTGACATATTTTATTAATTTATCAATATTTTTAAAATCATGAAGAGCATTTTGATATTGAAAATCATCACCAAATAACATAATAATATGATTTGTTCGATAGGCATTGGCTTGATCATGAGCAGCTTGAATAAATGCTTGAATAAACTGAGGTAGATTGTAATCATGTAAATGAATATCATCTCGAATATTTGTATAATCAATGGGTGCATCATAATGATGATATAAAATATTTGTAAATAACCAACTTTGTTGTTGATTTAAATTGTGACTTGCTTTCCAAATCATTTCTAATGTTTTCGATTTAATTCGTGTGTCTTTATCTTGATAATCAGCACGAGCAAAAAACAAACCATCGAAACCCATTTGTGCTGAAAGTGACGCTTGTTCTCGTGAATGACCAAATGGATCAAGTTGCCAACCAACTTTTGGACGACCACATTCACCAAATTCATTACGAAGAAATTCTGCACCTAAACTATGTTGATCAATAATTCCACTATAATGTGTTGTTGCTTCATCATTCATACACCAACCACCAGATATAAATTCAAAACGACCTGAATTGACAAATCCACGAACTTTGTTTTTCATTTCATCGGTTTGTTCGTTCCACCAACGCCAAAAAAAGGCGATTTCAACATAAATAAATCGTCGATCTGGATTTTGATCTAATGCAACCATCACTGAATCGAGAATATATTGAACTTCAGAATAATAATATTGATCAACTGTTTGTAACCAACCAACATCATCATGTGTATGTGCAACTATATGAACATTTAATTTATTTGAAATACCTAAATTACATGTCTAAAAACACAACATCGTCTTACAATTTATTCTTCGTATTTATTTTTTTTTACTTCGTAACCACAATTGTTCAATGATTCACTTGTTGTAATAAACAATATCAATATCAACACTTTCATCATCTTAAAAGAAAAGTATAATTTCATATTCTATTCAACTTTTTTCTCAGGTTTAAATACTGATAAGATAGAGAGAGAGAGAGAGAGAGGAGAAAAAAAAGTACATCGAAGGTCAATTTGTTTGTAAAAGTACTGTTATCATTGTAACTCCATGTGGTTGAACATTGATCGATGTCCAATTGTGAGTAAATGTTCCTTGATCTTGATGAAGCCAAAGATCACGAATATTGACTGACCAGATTGGACTTGGTGGATGAGGAGATAAAGCATTATCAAATAAAGCTTGAAATTGTAATGTTATATTCGTTGGTTGATTCGATCGATTGAAAAGAACAACAGCATGATACGAACAATTATTTTCATGGAAAAGAGCTTTTGCCCAAATTTCATAGGAACCATCCATCGCTCGTTGAATCATATTGCCCGATCGACCTAATCGATCTTGATTAATTGCAATCACTTCTTTATTCGTAAGAATATTTAAAATCGATTGATTCATTTGTCGAAGATCATTTCCTGCAATTAATGGTGAACTTAACAGAGACCAAAGTGAAAATTGTGAAATATATTCTTGTAAAGTTTGTTGACCTAAACCAACTGTCAGAATATCTAAATCATTCCAATAACCAGGTCGAGAAGCAAAATAAATATTCGCTGCATGATCTAAAATATTCAATGTTTGTTCCCATTGATCATAAATATCCCAATAGATACGTGCCATATGACAATATTCAGGTGCCCATTCAAATGGAAATTCAAAATTATTTTCATTTAAAATTAATTCATCTGTATCACAACTGAAAATAATCGAACGATTCTGTTGTAATAATGCTTGAGACCAATTAGTATACGCTCGAATTCGATCTTCAATTCGATTTTGATAACAACAATCCACTTTTAAAAAATCTATTTTCCAACTAGAAAATAATTGAGCATCAACATATTCATGTTCCCATGAACCAGGATAATTTTGACATGTTCGTTCACCTGAACTTGTGTAAAGTCCCAATTTTAATCCTTTCGAATGAACATAATCAGCCAATGATGAAATTCCATTAGGAAATTTAGTTTCATTAAATTTTAACATTTTAGTCAACGGATCACGTTGTAAATCTTCCCAACAATCATCTATATTTAAATATTCATATCCAACTTGTGACATTCCACTTGAAACTAACAAATCAGCTATTTCCATAAGATCAACTTCTGTATAATCACAACGAAATACATTCCATGTTGACCAACCCATTGGTGGAGTTAATGCTAAACCATTCTTTAAACTTAATATTAATGATGGATTCAAAAACAAAACCAATAACACAACAACGCTTCGTAATTTTAACATTTTTTAACAAAATGAAAATGTTGTTATCTTTTTGTTTGTCGAGGGTGTGTTATCTCGATTTCAATGGAGTCACAATCATTGGGTAAAACAACATTTTATTCGATAGAAGTATACAACGATTATCAATGGACATGATCCATCTCAATATATTTATTGATCATTTCACTATTCAAATATTTCAACCTGATGAACCAAGATTTACTCTCACATTTCGAATTTGTTTTTATATTTCTTTTTTATTTAAAATCTATTAAAAGTTGAAAATCGACATGAGACACGCATTTGATCTTTATAACAGATCGAAGCCAATGTTGTTGTCCAAGATTCACTTGGATAAACACCTACTAACCAACCAGCTTGTTGTCCACCACAACCAATCGATGGCATTTCTCGAACAATTACATAACCAGCTCGATTCATAAACCGTGTCCAACCAACAAGATCACTATCACAAAGTGAACCAACACGACGTGAACTATCATCATTAATATTATAATTGATACATCACATTATATTAATATAGAAATGCAATAGATATTGTTTTACAAATTATAATCATAGTTGAAAACATAGAGTTTACAATTATATCGATATATAGAAATAAACATGACTTTGACATTTCGTCTTTTTTTTGTTTTATATTGCCTTTACGTGACATATCAATTCAATTATATGTTACACATATACGATACGATATTATTATGCATAGAGCCGATGATCATTGGAGCACTCACAGATCCTATCGTATTTAACTTATTGTACACACTATTTTTCATTTTCTTTTTTTGCTGTCCTAAATAGAATTGAATTTAAATGTCGATTCAAAGAAGTAGCACTCTTTTATGAGACTTGTTTGACTTTCGCACGAACAAACAAACAAATGCATTTTATTTGGTTA
>Ga0209922_103605_pt1 | contig 12092 bp, 12 predicted proteins | sample ThiBiot_500_biof_FD_183946 | JGI IMG/M metagenome (GOLD analysis project Ga0209922, IMG submission 183946) | Wastewater bioreactor microbial communities from Cape Town, South Africa - Thiocy_expt_500_biof (SPAdes) | ecosystem: Engineered > Bioreactor > Thiocyanate-remediating > Anaerobic-Aerobic ...
TACTGATTGTGGTAGTCGAAGTTGACGTAGTTGTTGATGTTGAAGTTGTAGTTGTCGATGTTGTTGTTGCTGAAGTTGTTGTCGTAGTTGATGTCGTTGTTGTTGAACTAGTTGTTGTTGTTGACATTGTTGTTGTAGTTGACGTTGATGTCGTTGTCGACGATGTTGTTGTTGATGTTGTTGTAGTTGTAGTTGTCGTCGATGTTGATGTTGTTGAACTAGTTGTTGTTGATGTTGTTGTTGTTGAACTAGTTGACGTTGTCGTTGTTGTTGAAGTCGTTGTAGTTGATGTTGTTGTTGTTGATGTCGACGTTGTTGTTGATGTCGTTGTTGACGATGTTGTTGTTGATGTTGATGAAGTTGTTGATGTTGTCGATGTCGTTGTTGTTGAACTAGTTGTTGTTGTTGATATGGTTGTTGTTGTTGAAGTTGATGTCGTTGTTGACGATGTTGTTGTGGTTGTTGATGAAGTTGTCGTTGTCGTCGATGTTGATGTTGTTGAACTGGTTGTTGTTGATGTTGAACTAGTTGTTGTTGTCGATGTAGTTGTTGTACTAGTAGTGGTTGTAGTCGATGTTGTTGTTGTTGAAGTTGAAGTTGTTGTTGATGTTGTTGTTGTAGTAGACGTTGATGTCGTTGTTGATGATGTTGTTGTCGATGTTGTACTAGTAGTGGTTGTAGTTGAACTAGTTGTTGTTGTCGATGTTGTTGTTGTCGATGAAGTTGTTGTTGATGTTGTCGTAGTTGATGTCGTCGTAGTTGAAGTAGTTGTCGTTGAACTAGTTGTTGTTGTCGATGAAGTTGTTGTTGTTGTTGATGTTGTTGTGGTTGTTGTCGAAGTGGTAGTTGTTGATGTTGATGTCGATGTTGTTGTCGATGTTGTTGATGTAGTTGATGTTGATGTTGTTGAAGTTGATGTTGTTTGAGTAGTTGATGTTGATGTCGTTGTTGTCGTTGTAGTTAATGTTATTGTTTCTAAATGAAATAAAAGTTTGAAAGAATGAAATACGTAAAATGAAAAAAAGGAGAGATACTTTTGTCATTGTTGGCATTATTAATCGTTGGTACTGCAATTGCAATAGCCACAATAATACCAATTATTGCAGCACCGGTAGCAATTAAAGAAAGAATTCTAACTCTTCGTGTACAAATTCTAATTAAAATGAATGTAGATAATGAATGAATGAATGAATGAATAAAGAAAAGAAAACCTTTTTTTCTTCTTGGTAATAACTTTAACTTCATCAATATTGAGATGAATTCGTCGTGCACTCAAAGCTGATGGTGGCTAAAATATAGAGGTAAAATATTGGTTAAAATGAAATGAATATTCGTAGATAATTTTAGTTTGAAATAGTTTTACCGAATTAGGAAGAGAAAGTTGAGACATTTGATGTAAATGATGTTTTCTTATTTTTGCAATAGAAATTTGAAAACGTATGAGAATTTAAATGATGAGATAAATGTTTATTGAAACCTTGTAAGAAGAATTTTTGATGGACAAAAAAATGAACATAATGATGTTTTTTTAAGATGAAATTGTACTTGAAAGACATTATCTCAATTGTATTTATAAACAACTCAATTATTATTATTTTAAAGTCAAAAATAAACAGGCGGATCTTTCATGGCGTGATTATTATGTTGATTTTTATCTTTCTTTTTTTTTTCTCTAAAATTTCGATTTGAGAAAGAAATGATGATTCGATTGTAATGTAATGTGAATAGTAAATGGAATGTAAAGGTCAAGGTTGAGTACGATGATGTAAACTGATCGATTCCTATTTGAGAATATGCGATGAAACATTTCCATAAATAGTACTAGATTCTTCGTTTATTCTTTTCTTATCGTTTCTGGAAAAGACGATTTGTCAGATAAATGTTAACGAGAAAAAGAACCGATATATAAACAGATGTTGTACTGGAAGATAGTTAGTCTTTATTACAATTTGTTCTACCGATCGACACTCTCAACTATAATAAGAAAATGAGTTCAGCAAATGCAAGTAAGTCAATCGAAGTGATTTTGATTAGTTTTGATTTGAATGTGTTTTAAAGATGATAAAATGATTCGTGCAGCTGATATAGCTGAAGCTAAAATCGCTGGAGAAGAAACACCATCATATGATCCTCATAAAAAAGCTGATCGAGAAAATGAAGGTTGGCTTACAGGTGATCAAACAACGATTGCTGAAACGCCCGTTGCACCCGTTGGTGCGCAAGTCGGAACGAAATAGACGTACATCTCGATTTTTATCTTCATATTCATTTTTAGTGTTTCTCTCTTTCTCTGTCCCCCGCTGTCTCTCACTCTCTCTTCGTTGTATTTCATCACTTGATCAATAATAAATAAACATATATACGTAGATAAAAACGTAAAAATATGTATTCATATTATTTTGTTTTTTTGTTTTTTTTGAAAATAAGATTTATCATTCGAGAGTAGAGAATGTATATAATTCGATTACCTTGCTTGTCAATATCGCAAACGAAACTATTTTATATAAATAAACAAATATTTGACGATAAAAATTATCGAAAACAAAAAATATGAAAAAAATGTTTGATAGTCGAAAATAGTTTGATATGCTTCAGTAAGATTGACGTCAACTGTTCGTTGTATATATAAATCAAATAGATTTCTATTCGTTTTTGTGATATTATTCGAATCGAAATCAATCGTTAATCGTCATGAGTAACCAAGTTGGAGCTGCATTCAATCGTGCTGATGCCAATCACGATGGAACGATCGATGAAGGAGAATTTCGACAATTTCTTGGACCAGTTATTCGAGATGAAAAACGTTTATCGGGAAATATTTCTGCACAAGAATTTCAACGATTGAGCGTAAATAAATCAACATGAAACTATTGTTTTCTTTATTGATTTGTTTTAGCAACAAGGCGGTGCAGCGACTCAAACATTAGTCTATGAAATCGGTCTTGATGTTGCCGTTGCTGGTTTCACACAAAATCCAATAGAATATGAGAAATATACTCAAGGTGTTAACGCCAATAAAGGACATACGTATGGTGTTGGACCTGATGTCGGTATTGGAGCACCCAATGTTGCAAGAAAAAGTAGTCAATACGATCCTGCTGCTGCCATGTTCAATTATGCTGATGTCAATTCGGATGGAAAAATTGATCAACAAGAATTCGGTAGTTTTATGCGATCAGTTTAATCATTTGTATTCATTTTCCCCTCAAAATTTGTGCTTTTCATCAATCATTTCATGATCTATATTATTATTATTATTTAGTTTCTTATCTTAAATATTGCTTCATTTTAATAAATTTCTCATACAAATCTTATTTATTCAGTCTTTCCCTGTTTTTTTTTTTCGTCTTTTTGTCGGTCGAAAAAGAAAATCTAATTAAAATATCTTGTCAAAGGTTTCTTTTTTTTCTTTTGAAACAACAACGCAGAGAAAATAAATATAAAAAGAAAAGAGTGAATCTGAAATCAGTTGACAAAAAAACAGTTCGTCTGATGGAATCTTTTTATCAGCAATATACATCGATTGTTCCTCGTCTTGCTCCAGCACAAAATACTTCGAAAGTGAATTTCATTTCTTCTTCATTCATTTTCAATTCAATTCTCATTTTTATTTTTATTGAAAAAAGAAAATTCCAATAATCGATGAAGGCTATGGATATCATCTCAATGAAAATACTACGAATACAAATAATAATAATAATAATACTATTAGTAATACGAGAATTGTTCCAGCATCGGTCAATCATTCGATTATGTCCATGAAAACACAATCAATGCATACTGATTCCAATTTAAGCGATTTCGACAATTCATTCAAACAGAAAAACAAGTTTATTTTGTTTCATTGCTTTTTCTTTTGTCTCGATAAAATCTTCTTTGAATTGTTTGATTTCAGTAAATCTCGTCTTCATCTCGAATCATTGAAAGACAATAGTGGAGGTGGAATTGGTGGTGGTATTGGTGGTGTTGGAGAGATGAACTATCCAATAAATGCATTTGATAATAGTTTAAATATGAATCCAACGAATGGTTATGATTATTCGTTATTTAATAATCAAACATCAATGAATTCTACTGGTTCATTAAAAATGTTAATAATTACATTTGGAGTTATCATTGGTTTATTTTCGTTAACTGCATTGGCTATTAGTATTTATTTACTCATTCGATTTACATCGGAATATAACTAAACAAAATATCAGTTTCATTTGCAAAACAAAACAAAAAACTTTCTCATTTCTTTTCGATTGGAATTTAAATAATATTTTTCATTTTGTGTAAAATAAAATCCGAAGATATACGATTGAATAAACATTATACTAAGTCTGTCAGGATACATTTTTCTAAAGAAAACGAGACAAGAATATGTGGTTTTGTTATTTATTTTACCTGTAGATACACGTATACACTAAATATTTTATGACGGAGAAAGATACTTGACCTTGATCTGTCGCTCGTTCGTTCGTTCGTTCGTTTTTTGAATTCGGAAAGAACATTTGAATTAGCAATTGTAATTCGATCGAGGGGAATTAAACTAATCGTTTTTGAATTCAATTTTCCAAAAACAAAAAAACCTATTTGAAGTAATCATGGGGTGTTGACGTCGGTGTGTGAAGGATTAAATATGAAATTCAATCTGTCGGCACTTTTATATATAAATTCATTTGCAATTTTCGATTTTTTGAATAAAAAAAAATGAGAAAACAATTTCTACTTGTTTTATTCTTCGTCAATGTTGCGTTTGGAGCACAAGTAAATTTTCATTTTGTGAAATTTATTTTTTAAAATATTGAATTCGTAGAAATTAGGGTCGTATAATGTTGATCCAAAAGAAACAACAGTGTCTGGTTTATCATCAGGCGCGTTCTTTGCTACTCAATTACATGTTGCATATTCATCGGTAATAAAAGGCGCAGGTATTGTTGCTGGTGGACCGTATGATTGTGCAGCTCAAGTTAGTTATTCGAGTTGTATGTATGCAAGTAGTCCATCAATTACGAAATCAATTTCCAATACGAAATCATGGAGTGGAAATCAAATCGATGATATCAAATATTTAGAACGACAAAAGATTTATATGATTTCGGGAACAGCCGATACAACTGTTGGTCCATCGGTTATGAATCAATTGTATAAATATTATGTTTCAGAAGGCAAATTTATTCCAAGTGAAAATGTTGTTTTTAAAAATGATATAAAAACAGCACATACATTTCCAACAGATTATGATAGTACAGGAAATAATCAATGTTCATTTGCTTCATCTCCTTACATAAGTAATTGTCAATTTGATGGAGCTGGTGCTATTCTAGAACATTTATATGGAACACTTCAACCGAAGAATACAAATACTTTACAAGGTCAATTCATTGAATTTGATCAATCAGAATTTATTGCCAGTGCACGAACCTACGGTATGAGTACAACTGCTTGGATGTACGTACCTAAATCGTGTCAACAAGGACAAACTTGTCGATTACATATTGCTTTTCATGGTTGTCAACAAGGTTATGAGAAAATTCAAGATAAATTCGTTAAAAATACTGGATATAACAAATGGGCCGATACCAATCATATTATTGTTGTTTATCCACAAGCTGTTGCAACGAATACGAAAGCTCCTGGTAGTGCAACATCTCTTCCCAATCCAAATGGTTGTTGGGATTGGATTGGATGGTATGGAAGTGATTTCGATGTTAAATCAGGCAAACAATTAACAGCCATCTATCAAATTATTCAACGAATTACTCAAGGTTTCAATCCAATTGATCCACCACAACAAATCTTTGTCAATTCAACAACAGACAATACAGTTTCTCTTACGTGGACTTCAGTTGCTGATGCTCATGCTTACAATGTCTATCGAGATTCAAATAAAGTCAATGCAAATCCAATTGAACGAAATTCATTTACAGATGAAAATCTTCAATCAGGATCAACATATACTTATTATGTCACAAGTCTTTCATCGTCACTTCAAGAATCATCACCATCGAATTCAATCAATGCACAAACAACAGGCCAAGCTCCACCGATTCAACCACCAACAAATATCAATGCTCAAGATATTGCATCTGATTCAATTACTTTGACTTGGACAACAGTTTCATCAGCTCAAAAATATCGAATCTATCGAAATCAAACCAAAATCAGTGATGTCACACTTCCACCATTTCAAGATTCAAATCTCAATCCAGACACTGAATATGTCTATGAAATATCTTCATTAAATCAAGATTTAGAAAGTGTTAAATCAGCTCGATTAGTTGTCAAAACAATAACAATGAAAGTTTGTTTCAATGATAATAATTACAATCATGTTGTCAATGGACGAGCAACACACAGTGGTGGTTATGTTTATGCTCTTGGATCAGAACAAAACATTGGTCTTTACAATATCTTAGTTAAAACCAATCTTTGTATGACCAAACAAAATTATTATGTCAAAGAATAATAAACTTTCATTTCTAATTTATTATTATTGATTTATTAAATACGCCCAAATTTGAATTAAATACTAAAATCATATTTTGTTCAACAGCGTTTTCTTGATCATAAGAATATAACATAAAAGGACCATTCGATGATGCTAAACAAAAAACATTCATTCATTCATTCATTTGAAAAGAATAGAGAGAGACAGAGTAACCTTGCATGCCAATAGTACATGTATCTCCTTGATCTGTTGCATCGAAATAACGATATTCAACAATTCCTGGTTGATTCTCAAAGAATCGAACTTGAAAATGATAAAATTGATCTTCTTCAACGTAATGACTCATATAGAATTCGATCAATAATAGTCGAGATGGTGAATTGCCTTGAGATTCATAATAAATGCCTTGTGATGTATTTGCATAAATATACAAATCATCCCAAAATGGAAACAAAGTCACATCAGCAAATATATCCGATGGTAATTCACTTTCCGTATACATTGTTGAACAATTCGAAAAACAAATCACCTTTTATAAACAAAAAGATAAAATCAAATTCATCTTCGAATCAATCAATCGAACGAACTCCATCAGTTGTCACAATAAGACTATTCGTTGTTCGATTGTAAACTGAAACTGGCCAAGGAAGATCAACCAAATACATTTGATCATCAGCTGATCCATTTATAGCCGAAGACCAAATCGAAATCGATTGATTCAATTGAATTCCAGGAACATTTGCACATTCACCTGCTGAACAACTCAAATTCAATCGACAAACATTACCAATCGAACCACAATTCAAAGAATCAATCAACACATTCACACAATTTCCATTCGAACTCAATACTAATGGATAAATACACGACACATTCACTGACGATGGTATTCTTGTTGTTGTTGTTGTTGTTGTTTCGATCGAATCTTGTTTTTTCATGAGTAGAAATGGAAGAAGAATTAGTAAAAGAATTAAGATGAATAAACACAAGAATAACAATGTTAATAATAAACATTTTATTCGTCTAATTAGAAAAAAAAAGAAAAAGAAAAAGTGTTAATTGAGAAGAGAAATGACAAACTTGGCTTTGTCATAATAGAATTGAAATTGTTCGGGATTAATATCAATCAATTTCGGAATATATTCTTCTGTCCCGAAAGGTGATTTCATTTTAATCCAAAGTGATTCATTTGCATACTTCGTCATATCGTCAAATGACTTCACAAGAAAAAAAAACACAAAGAAAACATTTGTTTTCCGTCTGTTGCCCAACGAATTGATTTGAATAATAAAATATTTCTTGATTTATTCGTTGAATAGAAGAAAAAAAAAACGAGAAGAACAAAGTCAAATTAATGAACTCAATTAAAATGTTTGTTTCGATCCATTTTGTCATGAAACAGTGCAAATGGTCTTGTTTTGTGTTGTCATTCGTTGGAATTGAGACGAAGAGAAAAATGTTTTCAACAAATGAATTTCCATGTCGAAGAAAAGCTTTGATTATTTGCAATCAAAATTATAAATTATCGAATAAATTAGATGACAATCTGCAATCGATCGATGCTTTGAAAACGAAATTACGTCAATTTTATTTTGAAATCGAATTCGGTTGGAATTTATCGAACGAAGAAATCGATTTGTTAATCGAGAAATATTTTTTAAATTTAAATCCGAATGATTTTCTTTTTTTCTATTATTTTGGTTATGCAATGACTTATGAAAATGAAAATTATTTAATTGGAATCAACGATGAACATCTCGTCAATCAACAATTAATCAAATATGAATTTATTCATTTGGATCTCATCATTGATATGTTCAACAAAGCCAATGCTTCGTCGATTATTTATCTCTTCGAATTCTTTCATTCGAATTCGATTCAAAATGAATTTCAACGAATTCAATCGTTGGATGTTCAGTTGAATCAATTGATTTGTTTACTTTCATTCGATGAAACCAATTCAATCGAAAGAAAAAATCAATCGTTGTTGTTGAATTGTTTTGTTGAATATATCGATGAGAAATATTTGCCCATCAATCAAATGTTCGATTTAATTCAAGATGAAATTGTTTATTCAACTGGAAATCGATGGATTCCATTGAAACAATCGTTACTTCGCAATAATCTTTATTTCAACAATCAAATTCAAAATGAAATCAATGATAAACGAACGTTTCTTTCGAAGATCGTTCCTTCGATGAACAATCTTTGTCAATTTCATTTCAATTTAACTAACAAACAAATCAAAGATTCACATATGAAAATCATTGTCGATGAATATCTCATGAAGAATCCATTGAAAAAGATTTATTTCGATGAAAATCAATTGACATCGATCGGTGTGTTTATTCTCTCGTCGTATTTACAAGTCAACAACGATCTCGAAGGTCTTTATTTGAATGATAATCGAATAACAGACATTGGAATCAAATATCTCTCCAACAGTTTGATTAATAATCAACGATTGAAATATTTATCTTTGCAAAAGAATCAATTGACCGATGGTTCAATTGACTATTTCGTTCATTTGTTTGCAACAAATCGAAGTTTAATTTGTTTGTCATTGGATTTCAATCGAATCTCAGACAAAGGCGTTGACAAATTATTAACATGTCCCAATTTGAGTTTGAAATACATTGGCCTATCGAATAATGTCGATATAACCGATGGTTCATTGACATCGATTTGTCGTTTTATTGAAACAAATTGTGTCATTGAAGATATTTCCTTGTTCAATTGTCATCTATCCAAATCAATTCAATTACAAATTCAAAAAATTGCAAAAAAGAAAAAGAATTTTTCGATTTGTTTGAGCGATTGGAATTCGTAATAAAATAGATAGATGTCACGATCGATAGACAATCATTGGATACTTTATATTATCTACCTCGTTTCTCTTCTGTTTGTTGATTTTTCTTTTTTTTAGTTCGAATTGAACATGAAACGATCATTTTGTAAATCCAATCAATGTTTACTCTTTGTTTGTTTTCTTCTTTTTATTATTTTTCTTTATCAAAATCATCAGTCTTTATTTTCTAAAGAAATAAAAAAAACACGAAAAAGTCAATCGGATCCATTTGTATTAATTGATCAAACCAAATGGAGAGAATATCTTCTCTCAGGAGTCAAATCAACAAAACTCTGTCGAATTCCGTCGATCTATTCTCGAATCAGTGATGGTTTGTGTAAAATGTATTCTCGAAAGCAATGTGATCAATTCGATTGTGAAATGATTTATTCATCGAAAGTCAATCGTCGATCGGTGAAATGTTTGTCCGATGGACAAATCTTTCGAGAGAATTCGCTTGAAGATTCAATTCAATGTGAATTTGGTTCTTCATTAGATTTATTTGCAGAGTCTTCATCGATGATTATTGATTCGTACGTTGAGTTTTCTGAAGAATTCTATTTACGAACAATTCCTCGAGATTCTCAATCGATTTTAACAACAAATTTCAATTTCGAATCGATTTCTAATTATCCTTGGAATCGAAATGTTCGTCGAAATTTGAATTTTTCATTTGGTTATGATCGATCGTTGTTCGATTTTATTCCAAAACCTTGGCTCTACGATTATCTTCATCTTATCAAACAAAATCAATTTAATCTCACCGTCAAACAAATCATTGCCAATAAAAAGAGAATTCATTCTCAATCGAACATCGATTATTTTCTCAATCATCAAGTTCGTTGTTGTTGTTGTTCTTCTTCTTGTTTTTTTCGAAATTAGAAATGAAATGTTTAGAATGTGTCTGATTCTTCGTCGAGTGATCATGTTCAATCGTCGATCATTTGGATGAACAGTAATTGTGACACCAAATCCAAACGAACCGAATATTTAAATCAATTAATGAAATTCATTTCGATTGATAATTTTGGTAATTGTGGAAATAATCGACGAGATTTACCTCAACATATTGTCGAAATACAAAAGTCAGCAAATAAAAATCTAAAACAACGAGATACTTACGATTGGTTAAATGGAAAATTAAGTTTAATCAAAGATTATTTATTTACAATTGCCTTTGAAAATAGTCGAGATTTGGATTATATAACGGAGAAACTGTGGCATCCACTTGTCACTGGATCGATTCCGATTTATTACGGTGCTCCAAATGTTGACGAATGGTTGCCTTGTCAATCGAATTGTATTATTGATTTATCGAAATTTAATTCGAGTGAAGAAGCAGCTCGATTTATTTTGCATGTAGGTCAAAATCAAAGTCTTTATGAATCGTTTCATACGTGGAGATCAAAACCATTTCGAAAAGAATTCATTTCAAAGATGAATTATTTCGATCGGATGAACGATTATTCGTTGGATTGTATTCTTTGTAGTTTAACGAACAAAGTCAAACGAAATGAAAATATTTATCTCGCCATTGAACAAATCAAACAACGACTTGGTCAATTCTAAATATCGAACTGTTTTTGTACTTGAAATTCGTTTTATTTTCTTGTTTTGACATTTCAATTTCGTTTGACAAAAGATTAAGCCGCCGACATGTTTTACATTTAAATTGACAACGAAATCATTTGTTCGACTTGACATTCAATGAAATCTCTTTGTTTTTGTCTGTTTTTAATTAGTTTAATAAAAGTCAATTCAATTGAATTGAATTGTGATGAATTGTTAGTAACACTTTATGTTTATTCATCTCAATTCAATCCTCAATGGACAATTCGATCGTCTCAATTCAATGTCAGTCAACAACAACAACAACAACAACAATTCGATTTCAAAGAAACAAATCAAGTTATGGGTTATCAAGGTTTTTCAATTCGATGTCCAACAAATGCAAATGAAATGTTCATCAATGGAAATTATTTTCTCGAACAAATTCTGTTGGAAACAGGAAAATCTTTTCTTTCGAAAGAATTAGTTGAACATGTTCGACCTTTTCTTGGCAAAAAATCTTCATTGAATATTCTTTCAAAAAGTATGTCGAAAACAGCCAATTGTGATCGTGTTCCAATCAAAGGTCCTGATTCAGTTCCCATTTATAATCCTTTAACCGATAATGGAGGTTGTTTCATTACACGACAATCCAGAAATAATTGTTATGCTTATGGTTTCTCTCTCTTTCATTCTCTTTTTCTCGTTTTTCTTTAAGAATTTGATTTAATTTAGCAACAGATATCGTAACAAATACATTTCCTCAACCGGGTCGTTGGCATGGCAAAAGTCCGTCATCAATTACATGTGATTCCATTCGACAAGCATCGATACGTGATGGACTCGTTTACAAAGGTTACACTTTAAATGAAAGTCAACCGAAATTAGGTCATTATCTTGCTCTTTTCATTTGGTCAAATCTTGATTATCATTGGGTTAGAAAAGATGCCAACGGATTATGGTCACACAAACCTGGACGTAAAAACACTTTTTTTTCACTTCGCATAAACGAAGCAAATAACAAAAATGTTTTGTTTTTGTTTTAGCTGGTCGTGTAACAAATCGAGATAATCGTGGTTTATTTATAAATAATCCATTAAAATCAAATTTTACTCCTTGGACAACATTCTGTGGTTTTTATGTTGCACAACCATCGAGAATTAATATTCGTTGATTGACCTTTCCAAATGTGTCAATCGACTATTGACAACCTTCGCTTTTTCTTTCTTTCTTTCTTTCTTTCTTTCTTTCTTTTCGGAG
>Ga0209922_103608_pt1 | contig 12077 bp, 9 predicted proteins | sample ThiBiot_500_biof_FD_183946 | JGI IMG/M metagenome (GOLD analysis project Ga0209922, IMG submission 183946) | Wastewater bioreactor microbial communities from Cape Town, South Africa - Thiocy_expt_500_biof (SPAdes) | ecosystem: Engineered > Bioreactor > Thiocyanate-remediating > Anaerobic-Aerobic ...
GACCGTCAGCACCACGGGGTGGAAGCGGATGTCGATCTCGCGCTGCACGCCGGCCGTGCGCGTCGTGAGCTTGCTCTTGACGCGCGCCGTGGCGACGGCGCCGGTGATGGACCAGCGCTCGTTGATGCGGTAGCTCAGGCCCACCTGCCCCGCAAGGCCCCAGGAGTCGGAGAGGCGGATGTCCGTGGGGCCGCCGTTGAGCGCGTTGTTCGCGGCCGTGGAGGTGCGCTTGTCGAAGTTGGTGTAGTTCAGCCCCACGCCCACGAAGGGGCGCCACCGGCTGGCCGCGTCGCCGAACTTGTAGTTGAAGAACAGCGTGGGGGCGATCTGGCGCACCTCGGCCACCTTCCGGCCGTCGAAGGCCACGATGTGCGGCGGCAGCCAGGGGGCGATCTTGGCGTTCACGTCGTGGGTCGGCGGATAGCCCAGCGCGAGCTCGAACTCCATGTTCGGGTGGAACCCGTAGGCCACCGACAGGAACAGCGTGGACTTGTTCTGCACATCGATGCTGATACCCGACGGCGGGCCGGGCAGCATGGGGCCCACGGCATCGGTGGCCGAGGAATGGGGGGCGATGTGGCTCAGGCCGCCGCGCACGGTCCACTGGGCCGAGGCGGTACCGCACAGCGCGAGCAGCGCGGCGGCGCAGAGGGCATGGGGGATGAAGCGTGCCATGGTGTCGGTACTCCTTGTGCAACGGCGTTCAGCCGCCCGATGCCAGCACCTGCTGGAAGAACGCGCGCGCGGCCACGTTGCAGAACGGCGGCACCAGCGAGCCGTGGTAGGCCTGCACCACGGCATTGGCGCCGCCCTGCGCGGCCGCATTGGCCTTGGCCTGGGCGAACCCGGCCTTGACGGCGGCGAACGGGTCGGACGCGCCGCCGCTGGCCGAATCCACGTCCAGCACCGTGAGCAGGCCTGCCGGCAGGGCCAGCGGCGAAGGCGCGGACCACAGGCTCTGCATCAGCGTGGTGTTGACCTTGTAGAACACCGTCGGGTCGGCATTGCCGCCGCACAGCAGCACGGGCCGCCGGGGCGCCCAGTTGCGCAGGTCGTTGGCCTTGAAGGCCTGGCGCAGCGGGTGCCGGGGCGCGGCCGCCTGCGCGCCGGTGGTCACGCTGGGCACGGCGCCGTCGGGGTTGGCGATCGCATCCTGCAGATAGGCCAGGCGCGCGCTGTTCTTGATCAGGTTGTTGCTGCCGAAGCCCAGGGCGAACAGCGGCGCCAGCTCGGGCGGCTGGGTCGGCGGCGTGATGCCGGCGAAGGCGGGGTCGGGCGGCGTGCTGCTGAAGAGCTGCGTCTGCGGCAGCTTGCCCTGGGCGAACAGCGTGTCGATGGGCGAGGTGGACGGCAGCAGCTGGTCTATGCCGGCGGCATAGGCCGGCTCGAACATGTCGGAAGGCTGGGCGTAGATGTTGCCGTAGGCCTTCTGGTAGCTCGACGCCAGCAGCGGCGTGAACACGGTGGAGGCCAGGTTCACGTTGCCGTAGTACACGGCGTCGCCGAAGGCGCCCAGCGCGTACGGCCCCGACATGGGCGCGGACGCCGTCACGGACTGGTTGGCCGCCTGCAGCGCGCGGTGCGTGGCCATGGCCACGTGGCCGCCCTGCGAGTAGCCGGTGATGAGCAGCTTGCCGCCGTCCTGGCCGTTGATGCCGGGCAGCGCCTTGCGCGCTGCGGCGAGCGCGTCGATCATCTCCTTGGACTGCTGGTCCGCGTTCAGGTAGGGGTGGTAGCCGAGCTTGGAGACGTCGTAGCCCGCGTAGTTGGGCGCCACCACGATGAAGCCCTGCGCTGCATACATGGCGGCCAGCAGCGTGCCCTCGGAGGCGCCGGGGCGCGCGGGCTCGGTGATGTCGGCGATGTTGTAGGCGCGGTCGGTGCTCGTGCCGTGGGCATACAGCACCACGGGGCGCGCTCCGCTGCAGCCCGCCGCGTCGCCCGTGGGCACCATGAGTGCGCCCGAGGCGTTCGTCTTCTCGCCCGCGCCGCCCACGGTGCCGTATTCGATGTAGTGGATGTTCACGCCGCACTTGGGCGCGCCCGCGAGCGCCAGCAGGCTCTGGCCGCTCGGACTGGCCGCGAGCCGGTCCTTGAACTCGGCCGCGGAGAGCGCCGTCACGCGCAGCGGCGGGTTGTACACGAGGGAGCCGCGCGCCCCGCTCAGGTCGGTCTCGGTGCTGCCGCCGAGGTCGGAGCCTCCGCCGCATGCCGCCAGCATTGCGGCGGCGCTGGCCATGGCCAGTCCCGTCCATTTGTTCATCGCGAATCTCCTGTTGTAAATAGAACGACCGTTCGTTTTATTTCGCGATGTTAATCCCGGCCTGCCCTTGCGATGCTGGGGGAAACCACCAATGCGGGCCGGTCACAAGCCCGTATCGCGCGCGGCCCAGTCGACCAGTGCGTCGAGCGCGGGCCGCGCCGCGGCCGCGTCCGGGTGGTTGACGATGGCCACCAGCACGTAGCGGCGCCCGCTGGCGGCCAGCACGTAGCCGGCCATGGCCGCCACGTCGCGCAGGCTGCCGGTCTTGAGGTGGGCTGCGCCCGCGGGCAGGGCCGGCCTTCGGCGCAGCGTGCCGTCCACGCCCGCGACCGGCAGCGAGGCGACGAACTCCGGCATCACGGGCGAGGCCCAGGCCTGCTGCAGCATGCGCGCCAGCGCCCGCGGGCTCAGGCGCGCCTCGCGGCTCAGGCCCGCGCCGTTGTCCACCACGGGCGCATCGGCGCCGCCCATGCGCTGGCGCCACCACTGGGCGAGCACGGCGCGCGCGGCGTCGAAGCTGCCCTGGCCGCCCCTGTGCAGTCCCAGCGTGAGCAGCAGCTGCTGCGTCATGACGTTGTTGCTGTGCTTGTTGATGTCGCGCACCACCTCCGCCAGCGCGGGCGAGCGGCTGCCGAACGCCGGCTGCAGGCCCGCGGGCACCTGGCCGTCGCGCACGCGGCCCGCAAGCGTGCCGCCCACCTCGCGCCACATGCCCTCCACGGCGCGCGCCGCATAGCCGCCCGGATCGGCCGGCGCCACGGACCACTCGCGCGCGCCGCAGGCCTGCGGGTACACGCCCTGGAAGGCGATGCGCGCGGCATCGGCGAAATCGGCGCGCAAGGCCGTGCGCCAGTCGCCGCAGGCCGTGCCCGGGGGCGCCAGGGGCACGCTGGCCGGCAGATCCACCCCGGCCAGCGGCGGCGCGTAGCGCACGCGGGCCACGCCGGCCGCCGCGTCGGGCGTGAAGTCCATGGCCACGGCCTTGTAGTTGAGCAGCAGCGCGTCGGGCGCGGCGTTGTAGGGGCGCCAGGGCTCGCCGTCGAACCCGGCCGGGTCGTGGGCCGGCAGCGCGAAGGCGCTGCGGTCGAGCACGATGTCGCCCGCGATCCGGGCGACGCCCAGCGCGCGCAGGCTGCGCATGAGCAGCCACAGCCGCTCCACCACCAGCTTGGGGTCGCCCTGGCCCTTGATGTAGACGTTGCCGTGCAGGCGCCCGTCCCGGGGCATGGCGTCCAGGTACACGGGCGTGTCCCAGGTGAAGGCCGGGCCCAGCATGTCCAGCGCCGCGAAGGTGGTCACCAGCTTCATGACCGAGGCCGGATTGCCCGCCTTGTCGCCCTGGTAGGCCAGGCGCGCGGGCGCGCGCCCCTCGACGTCCACGACCATGGCCGACAGCGCCGTGCGCGGCAGCCCGGCACGCTGCAGCGCCGCATCGACGGCGGGGGGCAAGGCGCCGCCATCGGCCGGCGGGCCGGACGGGGCCGCGGCGCAGGCGGCGGCAGGCGCGCGCAAGGGTCAGGGACAGCATGGCCGCAAAGTCTATCGCCCTGCCCGGCCCCGCACGCCGCCATGGCCCGGCGCGCAGCCGATAATCGGGCCCTCCATGAATCTGCTCGCCTTCGACACCAGCACCGACACCCTGTCCATCGCCGTACTGCACGGCGCGCTGGTGTGCGAGCACCACGGCCCGGGCGGCGCCCAGGCATCGGCCACCCTGATCCCGGCCATCCGCGCGCTGCTGGCGCAGGCCGGGCTGTCGTTCGAGCGGCTCGACGCCGTGGTCTTCGGCCGCGGGCCGGGCTCGTTCACGGGGCTGCGCACGGCCTGCTCCGTGGCCCAGGGCCTGGCCTTCGGCGCGCGCGGCGGCCAGGGCGTGCCCGTGCTGCCCGTGGACACGCTGCTGGCCGTGGCAGAGGAGGCGCGCGCGGCGCATGGCTGCACGCGCGTGGTCGCCGCGCTGGACGCGCGCATGGACGAGGTCTACACGGCGCCCTTCGAGTGGCGGCCCGACGCCACGGCCGCCGCCGGCGGCCACTGGCGCGCGCCGCAGGACTTCGGCCTGTGCGCCCCCGAGGCCGTGGAAGTGCCCGCCGGCTGGACGCTGGCCGGCAACGCCCGCGCCGCCTATGGCGCGCGCCTGGCGCCCGGCGCGCCCCACGTGCAGGCCCTGCCCACGGCCACGGCCCTGCTGCGCCTGGCGCCCGCCCTGCTGGCCGCCGGCTGCGCCGTGCGCGCGGACGCCGCGCTGCCGCGCTACATCCGCGACAAGGTGGCGCAAACCACCGCCGAGAGAGAGGCCGCCCGGCGCGCCGCGCCGGCCCCGCACGCATGAACGCGATGGCCCAGCCCCCCGCCGCCGCCGAGGCCCGGTTCGAGTCCCTGACGCCCGAGCGCCTGGACGCGCTCATGGCGATCGAGCAAAGCGCCTACTCCCACCCCTGGTCGCGCGGCAATTTCACCGACGCCCTGGCCGCCGGCTACCAGGTCCAGCTGCTCACGGCGGGCGCCCAGATCCTGGGCTACTTCGTCGCCATGCCCGGCGTGCAGGAGGCGCATCTGCTCAACATCACCGTGGCGCCGGCCTTCCAGCGCCAGGGCTGGGCCCACATGATGCTCGATGCCCTGGCCCTGTGGGCGCGCAGCCAGGGCGCGCAATGGCTGTGGCTGGAGGTGCGCGTGAGCAACGAACGCGCCCGGCGCGTCTACGAAACCCACGGCTACCGCCGCGTGGGCCTGCGCAAGTGCTACTACCCGGGCCCGGACGGCCAGCGCGAGGACGCCGTGGTCATGAGTCTGCCGCTATGAGCCTCGAACTGGACGCGCGCCAACGCGCCATGCTGCAGGAAATGGGCGTCACCGTCTGGGCCGCGCCGCCGGCGCGCCCGGCCCCGGAACCCGCCCCCGCCCAGCCCGCCGCCGTCCGCGCCGAGGCGGCGGCGCCCCCGCCCATGCCGGCGGCCGCGCCCGCACCCGCGCGGCGCCCGGCGCCGGAGCCCGCCGCGCGCGCGGCACCGGCGGCGGCAGGCGTGCCGCCGGGGGGCCTGCTGCTGGGCGCGCCCCAGGCGCTGTACCCGCAGGCCGACCCGGCCGCCACGCCGCCCGAGCTGGGCGCGGCCTGGCTGGTCGTGCTGGAGAGCCCCACGCCGGGCGAGCCCCTGGCCGGCGAGGTCGGCCGGCTGCTGGACAACATGCTGCGCGCCATGGGCCTGCACCGGCACCCGCGCGCCTTCGTGGCCACGCTGGGCCGCCCCGCGCCCGGCCTGCCGGCCGAGGGCGTGGAGCCCGCCGCCGGCCTGCAGCAGGCGCTGGCCACGCTGCGCCCGGCCATGGTGCTGGTGCTGGGCCTGGCCGCGGCGCGCGCGGTGCTGGGCAGCCGCGAGCCCCTGGGGCGCCTGCGCGCCGCCACGCACCAACTGGCCGACGGCACGCCGGCCGTGGTCAGCTACGACCCGGCCTACCTGCTGCGCGCCCCCGAGGCCAAGGCCGCCGCCTGGGCCGACCTGTGCCGCGCGCTGGCCCTGGTGCGCCATACGGCCGCTGGCTGAGCCCCTGCGCCCATCGGGGGCGAGTGCGATAATTGCCGGCTTACACATTCAGGAAATAGCGCCATGGAAAGCTACCCCAGTTGGTAGCTTTCAGCCTCCCGGACTGCCGAGGGGCTGAAAGCACCCCATCCCCCTCGCAGATGCCACAAAAACAACCGGGAAAGTGAGCCATGCTCAACATCTTTTCGCTCGCCAATGGCCGGCTGGTCCAGGAAGAAATCGAGTCCCTGGAAGAGCTGGCGCGCTTCCAGCCGATCTGGGTGGACCTGGAGTCGCCCACGCTGGAGGAAAAGCGCTGGATCAAGCAGCACTACGGCCTGTCCATCCCCGAGGACGCGATGGACGAGGACATCGAGGAATCGGCGCGCTTCTACGAGGAAGACAACGGCGAGCTGCACATCCGCAGCGACTTCCTGGTGGACGATGACGAGGAGCCGCGCTCGGTGCGCGTGGCCTTCATCCTGAACCAGCACAACACCGGGCTCAAGAGCTGCGGCGTGCTGTTCTCCATCCACGACGAGGACATCCCCGTCTTCCGCCTGCTGCGCATGCGCGCGCGCCGCGCGCCGGGGCTCATCGAGGATGCCAAGGAGGTGCTGCTGTCGCTGTTCGACACCGACGTCGAATACTCCGCCGACACGCTCGAAGGCATCTACGACGACCTGAAGAAGGTCAGCACCCAGGTGCTCGAAGGCCACGTGACCGACGACCACGCCCAGCGCGTGCTGGCCGACATCGCCTGGCAGGAGGACCTGAACGGCCGCATCCGCCGCAACATGCTGGACACGCGCCGCGCCGTGAGCTTCATGATGCGCAGCAAGATGCTCAACGCCGAGCAGTTCGAGGACGCGCGCCAGATCCTGCGCGACATCGAGTCGCTCGACAGCCACACGCAGTTCCTGTTCGACAAGATCAACTTCCTGATGGACGCCACGGTCGGCTTCCTGAACATCAACCAGAACAAGATCATCAAGATCTTCTCGGTGGCCAGCGTGGCGCTGCTGCCGCCCACCTTGATCGCCAGCGTCTACGGCATGAACTTCCGCGCCATGCCCGAGCTGGAATGGGAGCACGGCTACGTCTACGCCATCGCGCTCATGATCGCCAGCGCCGTGGTGCCCATGCTGTACTTCCGCAAGCGCGGCTGGCTGAAGTAGCGGGCCGCCTGGGCGCCTGGCCCATGGATTGCAGCCAAATACGGCTGCAAGCCTTGCCAGCCAAGCGCCAGCAGCTATATCACATATAGCAAACGAACCAAAGGACACGGCCGGGAAACGTTCCGCCACGGGCCGGGGCTTCGAGCAACGCCCGCGAAACGCCCGCCGCCCAAGATGGCACCCGTGGCCCCGCCCGCTCTGACGGACAGCGCGCAGACTCCTTGCAGAGCCCGAGCCAGAAGCCACGCAACAATGCGGCCCTGGAAAACAGTGGGCGCTCACAACATCCACCGTCCGGGGTGTTGCGCAGCCCCCGGGAACCTGCCTACGATGCATGCCCACGCCCCGCACGATCGTCCCCATGACCAGCGCACCCGCTCCCGGCCTGCAGCTCCTGGGCAGCGTGTGCTGGCACGCCGCAGGCGGCGGCGGGCGCGTCGCCTTCCAGGCCGAACGGCGCTTCCAGCTGCTGGCGCTGCTGGCCTGCCACGATACCCCGGTGCCGCGCAGCCGGCTCGCCGGCTGGCTGTGGCCCGAGCGCGAGCCCGCCGACGCGCGCCGCAACCTGCGCAAGGTGCTGCTGCAGGCGCACCGGCTGTGCGCCGAGCTGCCGCAGGCCCCGCCGCTGGAGCTGCACGGCGAGCAGCTGCGCTGGCACCCCGCCACCGACCTGCACGGCTTTCTGCGCGCCTGCGACGGGCCGGACCCGGCCCGCGCCGTGCAGGCCTACCGCCCCGGCCTGCTGGCCGGCCTGGAGGCGGGCCTGGGCGACGATGCGCTGGAGTGGCTGGCGCGCCAGCGCGCCTGGCTGGACGAGCGCTGGCACGCCGCCGCGCGGCGCTGGCTCGACGGCCTGCGGCACGCGCCGCAGGCGCAGGCCGCGGCGGCCGAGCAGGTGCTGGCCCGCGACCCGCTGGACGAGGCCGCGCTGCGCACGCTGCTGCAGGCCTGCGCGGCGCTGGGCGAACGCACGCGCGGCCTGCGCGCGCTGCAGGCCTACGGCGTGCGCCTGTGCGCCGAACTGGGCGCCGCGCCGTCGCCCGAGCTGGCCGCGCTGGGCCAGGCGCTGCACCCCGCGCCGGCGCCGATGGTCACGCCGCGCGTGCGCGAAACGTCGGACAGCGCCGTGCAGGCCATCGTCCTGGCGGCCATGGATACGGTGGCCGACGCCAGCCACTGGCCGGTGCTGCTGCAGCGCCTGACGCAGGCCACGCACGGCCTGGGCAGCCTGTTCGCCGGCTGCAGCTTCACGCGCTCGCAGGATGGCCTGCTGCTCACGCACGGGCTGGACACCGCGCTGGGGCAACGCTTTCTGGACCGCTACCAAGACAACCCCTGGGCGCGCGGCATGGCGCGCGTGCGCCCCGGCCGGGGGGTGGACCAGATGCAGTTCACCGATCAGCGGACACTGGAGCGCACGGCGTTCTACCAGGAGATCATCCGGCCGCAGGGCATCCTGAACATGGCCGCGATGGGGATTCCCATGGACGCGCCGTTCACCACCGGCGGCGTCAGCATCGGCTTCGGCGGCCCGCATGCGAGCGAGCATGTGGCCCAGGCCGTGCGCCTGCTGGAGCACCTGGCGCCCTACCTGCAGCGCGCCATGGCCGCGCTGCTGCGCCGGCGCCGCCTGCCGTGCGCCGAGGCGCTGGCCGCCGGGCTGGACCGGCTGCCCGGCGCGGTGCTGATCCTGGCGGCCGGCGGGCAGGTGCTGTTCGCCAACGCGCGCGCCGAGGCGCTGCTGGTAGCGGGCGACGGCCTGTGCCTGCGCGCGGGCCGGCTGGCCGCCGCCCGGCCCGCCGACGCGCCGCGCCTGGACGCGCTGCTGGCGCAGGCCGCCCAGGCGCCCCGGCCGCTCGCCACGCTGCGCGCGCACCTGCGGCTGCACCGGCCCGCGGGCCGGCCGGCGCTCGGCGTCAGCGTGCTGCCGATGCGCGACGGCCGCGACCGGCTGCAGCTGCCCGGGCGCGCGGCGGTGCTGGTGCTGGCCGAGGAGCTGCCGTGAACGACCCTGGCCGCAGGATTACGAGCCAAATCGGCCTTCAGCGCTTTATACGCAAGCGCTGGTAGCTCTTATTTCGAGAGCAACCGCAGGAATTCCCGGATGATGTGGTCGGCATAGCGGCTGGCCACATGCCGCACGAAATGCGGGAAGTCCACGTGGGCGCCGTCGTCGGCGCGGTCCGAGATGGTGCGCACGGCCGCGAAGGGCAGGCCGTAGTCGTGGCACACCTGGGCCACGGCCGCGCCCTCCATCTCCACGGCCAGCGCCTCATGGCCGGCCGCGGCCAGCGCCTGGCGCAGCGCGCCGGATTCGGCCGAGGTGGAGACGAAACGGTCGCCGCTGACGATCAGCCCCTGGTACACGCGCGACGCATGGCTGTGCCCGATCCCTGGATCTTGAGGATCGAAACCGCCATTTCCCCTTACCAGGTAAGCGCTGGCAGCTTCGAATAGCATAGCGGTCAACCCTGCATCGCAGGGCATGCGCGCCATGCCGTAGCCGGGCAGCTCCCAGCGCGGGAAGATGGGCGAGGCATCCATGTCGTGCTGCAGGAAGCCGTGCGCCACGGCCACGTCGCCCACCTGCACGCCCGCGCCCAGGCCGCCGGCCACGCCGGTGAACACGATGCGCTCCACGCCGAAGCGCTCGGCCAGCACCGTGGCCGTGGTCGCCGCCGCCACCTTGCCGATGCCCGACAGCGCCAGCACCACGGGCTGCTCCTGCAGGCCGCCGCGCCAGAAGGCGCGGCCGGCATGCATGACGCGCTCGGGCTGCGCCAGGGCGTGGACGAGGCTGCCCTGCTCTTCGGGCAGGGCGCTGAGGATGGCGGTGGTCATGGCGGGGCGGACGTGAAAAAGCCGGGATTATCCCGGCCCTGCAGCGGCTGGCGGCGGCGCTACTTCTTGTCGCGCAGCTCGCGGCGCAGGATCTTGCCCACGGGGGTCTTGGGCAGCTCGGTGCGGAACTCGACCACCTTGGGCTGCTTGTAGCCCGTGAGGTTGGCCTTGCAGAACTCGCGCACCTGCGCCTCGGTCAGCGCCGGGTCCTTCTTCACGATGACGAGCTTGACGGCCTCGCCGGTCCTGTCGTCGGGCACGCCGACCACGGCGCACTCCAGCACGCCGGGCATCAGGGCCACCACGTCCTCCACCTCGTTGGGGTAGACGTTGAAGCCGCTGACCAGCACCATGTCCTTCTTGCGGTCCACCACCTTGAAGTAGCCGCGCTCGTCCATGGTGCCGATGTCGCCGGTCTTGAAGTAGCCGTCCTCGGCCATGACCTTGGCGGTCTCGTCGGGCCGCTGCCAGTAGCCGGCCATGACCTGCGGGCCCTTGATGGCGATCTCGCCGGGCTGGCCGGTGGCCGAGATGTCGTGCCCGTCATCGTCGAGGATGCGCATGTACGTGCTGGGGATGGGCACGCCGATGCTGCCCGAGAACTCCTTGGCCGTGACCGGGTTGCAGCTGGCCGAGGGGCTGGTCTCCGACAGGCCGTAGCCCTCGCAGATGGGGCAGCCGGTCTTCTCCAGCCACAGCTTGGCCACGGCCGCCTGCACGGCCATGCCGCCGCCCACCGAGACCTTCAGGTGGCTCCAGTCCACCGTGTTGAACTGGGGATGGTGGGCCAGGCCGTTGAACAGCGTGTTCACGGCCGGGAAGCTGTGGAAGCGGTGCCCGGACAGCTCCTTGAGCACGGCCGCCAGATCGCGCGGGTTGGGGATCAGGATGGTCTTTCCGCCCGTGCGCATGGACAGCATCATGTTCACCGTGAAGGCGAAGATGTGGTAGAGCGGCAGCGCGCACACGGCCGTGGGCTGCTCGCCGGCCGGGATCTTGCTCGTGGCGGGCGCGTTCCAGGCCTCGGACTGCAGCACGTTGGCGATCACGTTGCGGTGCAGCAGCACCGCGCCCTTGCTGACGCCCGTGGTGCCGCCCGTGTACTGCAGCAGCGCGATGTCGTCGGGCATGAGCTCGGGCTGGCTGAACGCGGCCGACGCGCCCTTGGCCAGCGCGTCGTTGAAGCGCACCGCGCCCGGCAGCTGGTAGGGCGGCACCAGCTTCTTGACGCTGCGCACCACGTAGTTGACGAGCAGCCCCTTGAGCCCCAGCCGGTCGCCCATGGCGCACAGCACCACGTGCTTGACGGCCGTGTTGGCGATGCAGGCCTGCAGCGTGGCGGCGAAGTTCTCGATGATGACGATGGCCTTGGCGCCCGAGTCCTTGAGCTGGTGCTCCAGCTCGCGCGGCGTGTACAGCGGGTTCACGTTCACCACCACGAAGCCCGCGCGCAGCACCGCCGCCACGGCGACGGGGTACTGCGGCACGTTGGGCATCATCAGGGCCACGCGGTCGCCGCGCGCCAGGCCCAGGCCCTGCAGGTAGGCGGCGAGGCGGCGGCTCAGGGCATCGGTCTCGCCAAAGCTGATGTCCTTGCCCATGAAGCTGTAGGCAGTGCGGTCCGCATAGTCGCGAAAGGCCTGCTCCATCAGCTGCACCAGCGACTGGTACTGCGTCGGGTCGATATCGGCAGGCACGCCCTGCGGATAGGCCGCCAGCCATGGTCGGTCGGTCATCTCCAAGTCTCCTGATGTGTTCATATGAAAAACCGTGCCGGAAAAATCCGCACGGTCGTACTTTTTATCAGGGGATTATGCCCCGTCAGCCCTTGAGCGTGACCAGCACCTCGTCAAGCATCTTCTTTGCATCGCCGAACAGCATGCGGTTGTTCTCCTTGTAGAAGAGCGGGTTGTCCACGCCGGCATAGCCCGAGGCCATGGAGCGCTTCATCACGATCGAGGTCTTGGCCTTCCACACCTCCAGCACCGGCATGCCGGCGATGGGGCTGGCCGGGTCTTCCAGGGCGCTGGGGTTCACGATGTCGTTGGCGCCGATGACCATGGCCACGTCGGCGTCGGGGAAGTCCTCGTTGATCTCGTCCATCTCCATCACGATGTCGTAGGGCACCTTGGCCTCGGCCAGCAGCACGTTCATGTGGCCCGGCATGCGGCCCGCCACCGGGTGGATGCCGAAGCGCACGTTGACGCCCTTTTCGCGCAGGGTCTGGGTGATCTCGTTCACCGTGTGCTGCGCCTGGGCCACGGCCATGCC
>Ga0209922_103612_pt1 | contig 12069 bp, 7 predicted proteins | sample ThiBiot_500_biof_FD_183946 | JGI IMG/M metagenome (GOLD analysis project Ga0209922, IMG submission 183946) | Wastewater bioreactor microbial communities from Cape Town, South Africa - Thiocy_expt_500_biof (SPAdes) | ecosystem: Engineered > Bioreactor > Thiocyanate-remediating > Anaerobic-Aerobic ...
AATTTCGAAAATTGTTCAAGAAGTTCTTGTTCGTCTTCCTTGTCAGCATTAGTTGATGAAAGTGCATTTCGAAATTCCAAATAAATTTTATTCCAAATAATTGGTGGAGCAGCAAACATTCTCGGTCTAACAAGAGCCAGTTCTTCCATGAGTTTTGATACATCACCAGTTGAGAAACCGGCTCGTCCACCTCGAAAAAATGTTGCATACAGATTGTTTCGACCACCGTACCATGCCAATGGTTGATAAGCAAATCCTATGTAATTCCCATTCGATGGTGATAGATCATCGGGAAAAAGCGATCTAAATGCACTATCAGATATCATGACTCCTTTAGGAAAACCTGAACTACCACTCGTATAAATAATAGTAAGACAATCATGCGGCTTAGTATTAACATGTGAATATTGTTGGCATAATCCTGATTTTTCTATATCATCCATGTAATATGTAGAAAATAAACGACTTTTTTCGCTCATAGAGTCCGGTATCGTATCCATGCAAATAATATATCGTAAAGATTGACATTGCGACTGTAATCGAATAAATTTCGGTAGCATTTCTCTATCACAAACAACGAGAGATATATTTGTATTATTTATAATAAATATTGTATCCGAATCACTTAATAAGGTATGTATTGGTACACTAATAATACTATGAAACATACACGCCCAATCTGTTATTATCCATTCAGGTCGGTTATGTGCACAAATACCTAAATATTGACGAGGTTCAATCAATGTTCGTAATCCATGACCAAAGTTGATTGCTCTCATACCCACGTCCTTGTATGTCAACCATGAATAAGAGTTCAAATATCGTATTCCTAAACAATGTCGATCACAATACATCTCCATTATCGTATAAATCGTAGTTCCCATGCTTCTTCCTAAACAAACTTTCTTCTCACCATCACCAAATGCTAATTCAGGAACTAATGGATGTGGATGTTCTGGTTTCAATGTTTTCGTACATTCTAAACATTGATCATAGTCACTACATATGATACAGTTATAACGATAGGTGCCATGATCAAAATTATAAGAACATACGTTACAATAAAAAAAACTTTTCTTTTGGGTGGAATCCATACATGAAATTAAACACAAATAATTCTGCGAAAAAAATAAAAATACACAAAATACCTCTTGAAAAATTCGGCGAAAAATAACTTGGAAAAAAGGAAAAAAATATGTCAAGGACAGAAAAGTACACACATTACTGTCGTATAAATAGATGTAAATTTGATTGCAATTCTCTACTAAACAAACGATCATGGCATCAATCGATCTTGTTACAATTCCTGCACGTGATATTCAATATATCATTGAACGACTCGAAAAATATGAGCATATGACGCATGAAGATGCAGCAAATTGTGTTGCTGAACTCGCACATTATTATACAGCACTCAAACATGGAAAAGTTGGTGGTCCATCAGCAACAATTGATAAAGCTTGGCATGCACATATTCATCATGTACCATACTGGTCTGGACATCCAAGTGATGGAAATGAAGATGATATCTACGGTTATTTGGTTGAACAATTAGGTATCGATCATATCAATACAATAATGTGGGATCGAAATGATTCTGTATGCATAAATGTGGATACAGAAAGTTCGGCTCGATGTCAAAATAAATGCAAAGCATGCAACAGCTGTAATTCAATTGGTTAAACACATTTTCATAAATATTGACTATTGACTTCAAAATAATCATGATTCCTGTAGAAACCAATAGAGTTTAATTAAAATAAAATAACTTTCCTTTGTGTGTTTGAGAACAAGAAAAAACAAGTTAAGAATTTATCAAATTATCTTTGTTTTACAAAGTCATCATGATACTGGTGTACTTTTGTCTGATAGTAGTTCTCTTATGATTTTACTCATATAAAAAGGACTCAATTTATTTCTATTTCTCAATACAAATACTACAGTTTTAAATGAAAATTTTCATTGTATTTTTACTCGTTTGTTTAAGCGTCGTTAATGCTTCGCTATTAAAAAATGTTGCAACACCAACTGCTTTAGTTGGCATCAATGTAACATGGGCATTTACTAGTGCAGTTAACACAACAAATGTTACTGTTGTTGTTAAAAGACTCGATGCTGGCGAATGAGCTGCTGTAGGTCTTGGACAACATGTTGCTATGGTAAAAATGTTAACTTCTCGTAAGATTTCTTCGATTGTTGTACATATAGGGTGAAGCTCACGTATTTATATGTAAACGACTTCTTAATGATACCGTTGTTATAAATCGATATAAAAATCCTCATGATCATGAACATCCTGAACCTGCAGGAACAGAAGATGGTGGTTTGTTTACACCCTTACCATCGACATTCTCAGATGGCATAGTGACGTGTCAATTTACTTTATCTAATTTCACTTCACAAACATTGATACAACCTCAAGCATTAAATCCACTTTCACTATCAGAAAAATATCATCCGATATTTGCTGTAGGAAAATTAGATGCTAATAATGTTCCACAAGAACATGATGCACTTTCAAAAGAACCACGACTTAATACTGTTCAATTAAATCAAAATCAAAATATTTTATATCGTTTTTAAAACTCTATTATTAATTAAAAACTGATTACTAGTTTATGAACTTCTTGGTAAAATTCGTTGGATAACATGTATACGAGTTTGACTTGAACAATAACGAATAATTTTAAAGAATTCCTTTCGAAAACTAGTTCCCATCAGTGTATGAAAATAGAAACTACTCGAATGAGCACTGAATGTTGTCGTAGTTAAAGTTCGAAGAATTAAATTTTCTTGTGCAATTCTATATGTATCTTTTGTTGATCTTGGCGTTAATGATGTATAAAACAAATAGATTGTATAAGGTAAAGTCGATAGAACAATAATAAGTACTTGACCGATTAACATACGTAAAAGTTGAACATCTGTACGTCGAAATCTCGGATTCCTCTGTATTAAATGACGATATTTTTGTAGATTTTTTAATGTCAAACAACCAAACAAGAACATGAACAATGACGGACAAATTGAATACATAGTCATATGCCAAAATGTAAAGAATACAGAATAAATAACATTGACAATCGTACATGTAGCAATGATAGTTCCAAATCGATTTGGTTTATAGGTTATTTCAAAATAAACAAACTGATGACTATAGGATAGTAAGATGACAATTGTAATTAACGTGATTACAATTTTAGCAGTTTTCAATGAACTCATTTGACGGATTCTAATATTTGTCGAACTATGCAGATATCGATCTAGACATGCAAATACAATTATCCAACATGATATTGAACGCATTGCATGAAATGTAAAATATTCTAATTTACAAAATCCATTATTTAAATTATTTAATGTTAAATCAAAGCTATTCGAAAGAATACGAACAGGTATAACAATAAATATAACAAATAAATTGAAATATGTTGAACAACGAAAACAGAATGAACATGGTTCATTTCGTAGGGATGGTCGAGTAAAAATTAATATATTAAAAATCAACCCAATTGCACCAACTATAAAATTAAATGATGATAAAACGAGAACAATTGTTGATGTTGCTGTATTTAATTGATTGACTATATCGTTATTTGTTGACATATTTCCTTTACAACATTACACATTCAAGATATAGGTCCGTACAAAAAAATAATGACGTTTATATATTTTGTTCCATATAAAAATGAATTATTAGTTATTCATTAAATTAATTTTAAATTATGAGATTTAGAAAATGAAGGTGTTAGTTATCAACAGAATTGGATAGGAAAAGGAAAGGATCTATTTTATTCTGATGATTCAATTGACAACAAATCTGAGATCCTTTCAATACTGCTCTCTAATCTCCATAGATGATCAAAAGAATCAGCTTCAGATAGTTCATAGATGTACAATGCTCGTTGATAATATTCAAGTGCTAATTTCAATTGATTGAGATTCTCGTAACATAAACCGATATCGGATAAAGTACTACCAATTGTAATATTATCAGGTAAAAGAATTTCTTCTTGAAGTGAAAGAGATTTCAGTTCATATACCAATGATAATTGATAATTAGGTATGTTACGTTGAACTTGAGCAATACAGGAAATATTAGAAGTAATATCTAGATTGTTTGAGCCGAGACTTCCTTCTATTACTCTAAGACGTTTAAGTAAGTATTCGGTAGCACGATTATAATCTTGTTTTTGATTCCAAACTAAAGCGATTTCATGTAAAATGATATTAATTGACTCATCATTTTGAGCATTATATTTTTCATAATAACCTAAAGCTGATTCGAAAAATTTCAATGCTTCATCGAATGTTCTTTGTTTAGAATAACTCAAGCCAATACAATAACGTATTGTTGCAATATTTGTATGCTTGAGTGGATTCTGTTCTTCAAGTATTTTTAATCCTCGTTTATAGAAATCAATTGCTTCATCATAAGATTCTTGATTATATCGAATACTTGCAATATGATAGAACGTGTCGACAAGTTCATTGTTATTTGATAATTTATGAGTTTCGAATAAACTTAATATTCTTTCCAAACGTTCTAACGCTTCATCATCCTTATTTAGCTTACGTAAAGTATTACTAATTGTCATAAGAAGATTTACGATCGATGTATGGTTCGATGAATCCAGCTGTTCTTTGATGACTAAAGATCGTTCATAATAATTTAAAGCTTCTTCGAATTCATTTTGTTTCACTAAGATGTTACCAATTGAATTCAAAGTAGAAATCATATAAATATGACCATTTTCACCAAAAAGATTCTCTTGCATATTTAGTGCTTGTTTCTTATATACTAGAGCTTCATCATCTCTTTTCAATTCACTTAATATATCACCTATATTACTTAAAGTGTTAACTTTATTTACATGATCTGATTGATAATATTGATCATAAATTTCCATTGCTTCTTGATAAAAATGTAATGCTTCGATATAGTTTTGTTGGGAATAGAACGTTGCACCAATGTGAGCAAGAGTTTGCGCAATAAGAACATGATTTGATGAATTATTTTTCTTTCGAATCGTTAATGCACGATTTTGTGCATCTAATGCTTCATCATATTTTTGCTGATTTTTCAATACACGGCCAATTAAAATTAAACTCGAAGCAATTTCTTCATCATCACATGAATAATATTTTTCTTTAATTGATAAAGCTTTTTGATAAAATGTCAAAGCTTCATCATAATTTCCTTTATCTTCATATAAATCGCCTATACGCAGCAAATTGTAAACAATTTTTATATGATCCGATGAATAGAGATTTGTTTGCATTTTTAATGATTGCTGATAATATTTCAGTGCTTCATCATATTTTGTTTGTTTTTGTAATACTTTACCTATAAGATTTAATGTATCGACTATATCAGAATGCAGGTATAAATAAAAGTTTTTTTGAATACTCAATGCTTGTTGATAATATTGATAAGCTTGATCATAATCTTTTTTCTCACAGAAGACATTTCCAATACAATTGTACAGCCATGCTTTAAATTGATCATATGATGGATAGGATCTTTCCAGTGCATCTAAAGCCTGTTGATAATATTGATGGGCTTGTTCCCAATCTCGCTTCCCATATAAATGTGTATTCCCAATTTTATTTAATACCCACATAATATCTAAGTGATCAGGAGATAAGTAGTTTCGAATCGCTACTAATACATGTTGATACGATTCTAAGCATTCGTCGTATTTTTCCTGATCAAATTTAATATTTAGAATTCGATTCAACAGAGTACTATAATCAATATGATAAGACGGACGTATTCGTCGAACTATTCTCATCGCTTTTTCGAGTAAATTCAAAGATTGATCATATTTTTTCTCTCCCAATAGAATATCACTAGTTAAAGCTATATTTGTAGCAGCATAAATACTATTTGATTGAGAATAATAACTAAGGATATTTAATGCTCGATCGGAAGATTCCAATAATGTGTTCTTTTCCCCTTGATCAAACATTAGACCAGCAATAGACATTAAATTTATAACCATATCAATATGAAAATCATTATAATATTCTTTACGAATTAATAATGCTTTCTGTAGAAAGTCAAGTGCTTTATCTTTCTGTTGTCTTATATTATAAATATTCCCAAGAAGTTGTAAACTTGTAGCAATATGTGAATGATTAGAAACATAATATTTCTGTTGAATTTCTAATGCTTGTTCGATATAATCAAATGCTTCTTCATATTTTCCTTCTGTACATAATAGGTCACCGATACTTAAAAGTATAACAGTTGAATCTTTGATACGAATTGGATTCGATTTCAACATTCGTTTATATGAACTATCAAAATACTCTCTGGATGCAGCCCAGTTTCCCTTTCCATTAAGAGTTTGACCAATTGAATACTGAATCCATGCTAAATCCTCATTTGGTGAATCATTCAATAAACATTTTAAATAATTTTCAGAGTCCTCCAATTGACATCTATCACGTAAAAAATTTCCGAATATAATTGGAATACTTAGATTATCTATTTGTCGACGAGTATCATTAATATATTTTTCTATAATCAATTGACCATCATTAACTATAGTTAATCGAATAGTCCAATATTTATCACGTTCTACAACACTTTCCAGTCGATATGTTGTGTTTATATCAAATAAAGTTTGATTTAATCGTGACAAGATTAATGTATTACCAAGTTCTCGAATGTTACATTGAATTTCAAAAATAATATTGATTAAATCATCGGATGGTTGAAGAGGAAGATCTAATGTCAGAAGAAAGCCTCTCATTAATATTAGTTTACCTTGATTATTTTTCATCTCATTGAATTCATGTTTGGTTAATTGCATGGAATGATAGACAATAAAGTTTGCCTGAGAAGATTGAGTTGTCGTTTGATGCTCTTGACGTAGATCTTCACAAAGATCAGCAAGGAAATATCTCAATCGATAAAGATTATTAATATTGAATGTTTGTAATTCTTGATTAATTAATTGTCGAAGAAATGTATGATTGAGATACCAATCTAAAGCATCGTTTGATTGATATGCTTGGATCAATTGATAATCTGAAGGAATTTTCTCTTGAAAAAATTCAATCATTTGTTGTTTAGCATTTTCATCTCGTGGTAAATGATGAATGAGTTTATGAAAGAGATGAAATCCAAGAAAATCATGAGCATGTTGTGATAAATCTCGTTTTTCATAGTGTTCCTGATCGAAAATAGTCCACTGATAGAATTTTTTATTGTATTCGGTTATTTCTTCATCAATCGATGAAACAAGTGAATCAAGTTGATGATAAAAACCAATAATATTTAAGTTTTCATCCCGCACTAATCTGTATCGATTATCTGATGAAGAAAATATAAAAATTGAATGAACTTGTTTAAATAGTTCAATATTCGATAATAGCAAATCAATATCTGATGATGCAATGATCAAAAATATTGCTTGATGCTCATTTGATTGAATGAAATGTTTACAGGATTCGATGTTGATATGATATATTATTGGGTGTGATAGTTTATTGATATGTTCGATTTGTTGTTGTTGTGAATCCAAAGAAGTAAAAACGATAGTTTTTCCATGAATTGATGATGTCTCCATTTGTTTCTGAGTTAAAATAGAAGGCGAATGTTATCCTTATATACACGCTTGACTTTGGTTTTTACCAATCAATATGAGTAATATCGTACAATTACGTCATCATATTCTCGTCATTGCTATAATTTTCGTTCCAGTTCAATGACTTTACCTTTTTTCAATAGATGATAAATACGGAAAATACAATGAAATTTTATATAATGTAGTTTTTTAATATCGTATAAAGTATTTGAGGAGGTATCTTGTACTAAAAAAAAACATTTGCTGATTCATCATAGTACCAGTACGACAGCGCCATCATCAAAACAGAATATAACTAATAAGATTCGCTATAGATATAAGACTTGTTATCTATATTTCTAATGTTTATAAAATAAAACTTTTCATAATTGAATCAAAAACATTTCAATTAATTTTAAATAGAATGTCGTTGTCACTTCATACATTACCAGTAGAAATGATTTATCGGATATTAGACCATTTGAAAGAGGAACAGTTGTTTTTGGCGATGAGTAATGTGTCTCAACGTTTCAATGCTATTCTCGATTCTTATCCACGATATTACGTATTCTATATGATTTATTTTGGTTGCAAACATACACATGCACATCTATGTTTTCTGTTAGACGCTAACAATACTCGAACTCTATAAACGTAATATTAGAGTTGATGATGTTCGATCTCTTTGTGACATTTTGAAATACAATAATACGGTAACATCTTATCAATGTACTCTGTGAGAATCTTGTCGATTTGTCAATGTTTTATAGAGACTCGAAGAACTAACGCTGGCGATGAGCGAAACTCGAAGCGAAGATCTTCAATATCTCTTTGATACATTGCAATATAACTCAGTAAATTTCAGTCATTATTAAACTTACGCTTACACTTCTATTCTATAAAGACACTCCTGAAACTTCACCTTAAAAGTATTCCGATTGGAGTCAACGAAGTTCGTCATCTTGCCGAAGCATTGAAGCACAACACAGTAACATGCAATCTAGGAATTTATATTCACGAAGAAAATTATCCTATTTTCTGTAGACACTCATAAGATTGTGTCTTTTTGAGACTGGAACTAAAGATGCACTCATCGAATGTCTTCCTCCAAGGTACAAAAAATCCAACGTACGATTGAATCTAACAATTTATTTCGATCAATTATAATATTTTGATGATTTTCTGTAGCTATTTGAAGATCCAAATGATTTATTTCTACTTAATTTACACACCTTGAATGAAGAAAGTCTCAATTTCCTATGGAAAAATTGTAAACAATATTCAGCAGTAATAATTTAGTTCTCTATTAAATGAAACTAATCAACTTCTTACAGTCACTCACAGAATTCGAAGTTGTAAATACTAGAATTGGAGATGCAGTAGCCCAATATATCGGCGAAATATTGAAGTACAACACAGTAACATTACATTACATATATTTATTAAGAATATAAGTATTGAACTTTTGTTTTTATCGTTTTCAGACGTTGACATTATTGGTACTTTCAGAAAATCTAATTGGAGATGACGGTGTACGATATATTAGTGAAGGGTTAAAATACAACAATGTAAAATTAAAAACATTACTAATTCATTATTGAGCCGTACTATCACGTTTTTTTTCTACAGACACTTACATACTTCTATTTTGGATCGAACGAATTTGGTGTCAGAGGCGTTGAATATCTTAGTGAAGGACTAAAACAAAACAAGGTAAAGCGTAATCTGATTTATTCATTATTGCCAAATTTATGATCCTTGTCTTTCTGTAGACACTCACCACACTCGTTCTTGAAAGAAATAGAATTACTAGCCAAGGTGCTCAATATCTTGGTGATTTATTAAAACAAAATTCGGTAATTTTTCTATTGTTCATATGTGTATTGCTTTATTTTATTTATATAGACACTTAATTATCTAGACCTAGAAGGAAATCATATTGAAGATGAAGGTGTCCGATATCTCAGTGAAGCGCTAGAGCAGAATGCTGTATTGCATTATTAACACATCGTGTTATTTATTGATATTAAATTGAATTTTTGTATTCTTTATAGACGCTTACAAAACTACACATATCATGCAATCAAATTGGACTCAAAGGTGTTCTATGTATGAGCAAGGCATTAGAACAAAATATGGTAAATTTCAGTTGATTCATCCATTTCGATCACACTGAGCATTTCTACGCTTTACAGACACTCACAGAGCTTTCTATGGGAGATGGTACAGCAGAAACTAGGGATCTAGAAAAATATTTTAACGAAGTGCAGAAAACAAGACCCAATCTAAAAATTTTATTTTAATATACGTAATTTCAATATTTCTTGAAAGATTTTATTATTCGTAAAAAAATAAAACTACAATCAAAATCAGAATATTCATCATTCGAGTTCAAATGATTGCGTCAAATTTCTTGAATAATATACGAGAGTGTATGATTTATTATTTAAAGCTTTAGAGATAGATTCGTACGAAGGCATCAATCGCTGTTCTGCATATTGGACACGATCTCAGTGAATGACCGCACGGAACACAAGTTGCTAAATGTCCACATGGTATGCAAGCCAGACGTCTTTGTTCTTCCAGACAGAGAACACAGAGATTCTCTGGTGACGTTTCGTTTGACTCAGTTTTTTGCTCTTCTTTTACCTTCTTCACTGTTTCTGCTTTTTTCACCTCTGTTTTTACGACAGAATCCGTAGAATCTGATGTTTCCATAGCATTTGCATTTAATTCATGATTGGGCTGTTGTTGTGCATTTGCTTCATGTTCGAGTTCTTGAAGTCTTTTCAGTGCAACTGAGGGAACAGTAATGTTTTCCTTTTTACCATCAATACAATCTATTTGCTTTTGTAAAATAAGACAGGTCGAAAATAAATCATAGCTATTAGCAAAATCGTCACCTAAAAATCCAAAAATCATACAAAACTAATACTTAATGTATTCTAATCGTACGTTTTAATCTCAACTGATCCTCCCAACATCTCTTTATGATTGAAAGTTTGAAATTAAGATCAAGCATTCGCTGAGATATCGGCAGATCTAATCGGGCAGCAACCAATCGTGAAAGCGTGCTTTCATCAAGAATATTAAGCTGTCCTCTACCCGTAATCATATCGCTACGATCATTTGTTCTTGCTCGTTCTAAACATTTGCACAAAAAAAAAGATTAGTTCTATGAAAAACAATAACAACAACAACAACAAATGAACATACCCTGTTGAGCTCTTTTTGCTTCTTGAACTTTTCTATAAAGTTCAGTTCCACAAAGTTGTTTGGCGTATGCACAATGAGGAAACCATCGAGCGTGTTCAATCATTGGATTGTCACTGATTCCCCAATTCTGCAATGAACCATTACAATAGAAGCAAGTGACAATTGTTCTAGTACCCGTATAGAAAAACCCTGCACGAACAAGATCATCGGCTGATGGTACATTTTCAGCGGGCCACGTTTCGAAAGAAGCATAACGTCGAGGAATTTCAATATAATTCTGATGACAAGCTGCAGTATAAACAATGTCATTTGAATGAAATACAGGGTGTCCCAAAAATCCGTTAGGAAAGTTTTCATCAATATCTCCTATGGTACATAAGCAATTAAATAGTCTTTTTTATAGAATGATAGTGTATTCTCTTAAGTTTTATTTCATGCCATTTGGTTTACAACAAATGTTCAAAATGATCACCATCACTCTCAATACATAAATGCATCCTTTTCACGATATTTATAAAAACATTATTCAAAGTTTCTATAGAAATTGATTTGATTTCGCTGTTGATTCTTCTTCGTAATTCAGTTAGATCTTAGTAATTCAGTTAGCAAAAACGATCAAATGTAGCTTTAATACAAACTTCAGTTGGTGTATTTTTACCAAATTCCACTTGCAACTTTCGTCTGACGACCACAGGCGACTCAAATTTGGCCATTAACAGAACTATTTTTATTGTAAGCTCGATCGGTACTGACATCTATCTGAATGTACATAAAACAAAACTTAAGAGAATATACCATTATATTGTAGAAAAAGCAATTTGATTCCTCATGTTATACAGGAGATATTAATGAAAACTTTCCTAACGGATTTCTGGGACACCCTGTAGATCAGTATTTGTTGGATTTATATTCCCATTTCTTGTTGACTCTTCATTAACAATACGAATTGTTGCGTTTTCTCGTTCTTTTAATGTTGCGATTACGTATGGACATTTGGGAGAAAGCTTTTGATGCGTTTCCCAAGGATTATCAACGTTTGACGTCCATTGTTGACAAATTAAGTTACAATACAAACATATCACCCTATCGCCCACGTTGCAATTAAAAAATCCGGCTTCAATCATTTGTACACTCGATGGTGATGTCCGATTCGGCCAATGAGAAAAAGTTCTTCTGCGCATTTCCTTTACCGTTTTCGTTTCTTTCCAAATACTCGATCCATTTACTCCTTCGTTCACTTCAACTTTTTGTCGTTTTGACGGCTTTTCATTATCAT
>Ga0209922_103613_pt1 | contig 12068 bp, 10 predicted proteins | sample ThiBiot_500_biof_FD_183946 | JGI IMG/M metagenome (GOLD analysis project Ga0209922, IMG submission 183946) | Wastewater bioreactor microbial communities from Cape Town, South Africa - Thiocy_expt_500_biof (SPAdes) | ecosystem: Engineered > Bioreactor > Thiocyanate-remediating > Anaerobic-Aerobic ...
TTACCGGTACTGCCCGGCAAAAGAACTATGCAAAATTAGCGCTCGATGTTGCGGCTCCCCTTATGAACAGGGCCACGCGGGGATTGTATGAGCCCGGGTCTACCTTTAAGCCTTTGGGAGGGCTGATCGCTCTTGATGTTGGCGTTATTAACGCCCACTATGGAGTTTCTTGCAGTGGTGCATACTATGGATGCTCTAAAGTAATCAGGTGTGAGCATCACAATCCCGGGCATGCGGCCAATCTGAGGCTTGCGCTGGCTAACTCCTGCAATTCCTATTTTTCCCAGATATACAGGATGACAGTGGATAACTCCACAGATCACAGTACAAAGAAAGGATACACCCGCTGGATGGAATACCTCAATGCATTTGGATGGGGAGAAAAGCTCGGCATAGACCTTCCTAATGAACTGCCGGGAAATATTCCGGACACCACCTTGTATAATAAAGTGTACCGGGGACAATGGAATTCCTGTACGAATGTTACGCTGGGCATAGGGCAGGATAAAATGCAGGTAACCCCTGTGCAACTTGCCAATGCCATGTGCATCATTGCTAATAAAGGGTACTTTTATACGCCTCATTTTGTGGAAAGAATAGATAATGAAACAAAAAAAGATACCATTCTTAACCGGTTCCGTGTAAAATATTCCCCCCTTACTCATATTCCTGATGAAGCTTACGAAGCTATACATGCGGGTATGCAGGATGTTGTGGAAAGCGGTACGGCAAGGATTGCAAAGATCCCGGGGATAAATATTTGTGCCAAAACAGGCACGGCGGAAAAATATACAGTGCTTGACGGGCACAGGATCAAGTTGCCCAACAATTCTATGTTCGTTTGTTTTGCCCCGAGGGAAAATCCTAAAATAGCTATTGCCGTAGCAGTTGAAAATGCAGGCTTCGGCTCTACCTGGGCTGCACCTATTGCTTCTTTCCTTGTAGAAAAATATCTTACAGATTCTATCCGTTCTGAAAAAATGAAAGACCTGGAAAGGATAGCAAGTACCAACCTTATGCCGGCATACCTGAAACGCCGCCAGTTTATTGCCGACTCTACCCGCGCCTATTATTATTTTAATCTCCGCAAGGATAGCAGCTATATCAGAAAATATTTGAGAGGCTACCGCCCGCACGAAGAAAAGCCAAAAGAAAAAAGTATAGTATTCATACAACCAAAAGAGAAGAAAGACGCTATCGCCGGCCGGAAGCCTGCAAAAGAAAGGAAGGATAACAGAAACACGCATTTATTTATTCGCGGGCAACAACTGGTTGGGAATGATAAGAAAACTTTAAAAGCGCAAATATCAGGATGATAAGGAGCAATTCAGAAATGTCTAAAGGGATCGACGGTCTTGTATTATGGCTGTACATTCTGTTGTGCTGCATAGGCATCACAAGCATTTTCGCCGCCACTTACAGGGAAGGGGATGATATAGTACGCAGTTTTCTTTCTTTCAAAACGGATTACAGCAAACAGGCTGCCTTTTTCCTGGTCTCGATTGTGGCGGGTGTGGCAGTACTATTGATGGACAGCAAGTTCTTTACCGCAACAGCCAATTTATGGTATGCCTTCGGAATGCTGCTGCTGATCCTGGTATTCCCGTTTCATTCTAATATTAAAGGCACCAAGTCTATCATTAAGTTTGGAGGTGCATTACAATTGCAGCCCATACAGCTTTGTATTCTCTTTGCCAACCTCGCGCTTTCCAAATACCTGTCGCGCATGGAGACTGATTTTACAAAGAGCCGCTCCCAGATGATCGCTGCTGCAATTGTAATTGCCCCCGCTATTCTTGCGATATTACAAAGTGAAACAGGGCTTGCACTGGTATATTTTTCTTTTTTCCTGGTCATGTTCCGCGAAGGGCTCCCCGCTGTAATATTGATCATAGGATTTTCTTTTGCCATATTAGTGGTAGCTACGCTTGTGGTGGATCCCAACGTGCTCGCACTTACACTGACAGGCATTGCTGCCTTCGTGATCTACCTTATGCGAAGACAGATCAAAAGGCATAAGTCTGTGCTGGCAGGAATTATCGGGATATGGGCTATCTGCGTGGGTATCCAGCGCTTTGCGGTTCCGTTTATTTTTGATCATGTGCTGCAGCCCTATCAGGTAAAACGCATTTATGATACGATCGGTAAAGATTATGTGCCCAAAGATGCCGCAGCGGCAGAAGATATTGCCAAGAACAGTGCACCCAAAAAGGATGACGGAGACTATAATGTAAGGCAAAGTAAAATTGCCATTGGCAGCGGGGGCTGGTACGGGAAAGGGCTTCTGAAAGGCACGCAGACACGCTATTCCTTTGTGCCGGAGCAACGTACTGACTTTATCTTTTGCACTATAGGGGAAGGCTTTGGCTTTGCAGGTAGCATGGTATTCCTGGGCATATATATTATATTGCTGTTCCGGATTGTGACCATTGCCGAACGACAACGAAGTACCTTCAGCCGTTGTTATGCCTATGGTGTGGCATCGGTGCTTTTCTTCCATATTGCCATTAACCTCTGCATGACTATGGGGCTTGCACCGGTGATCGGGATACCACTGCCGTTCGTGAGCTATGGCGGCTTATCGCTGGTTACCTTCAGCATTATGATCTTTATACTTTTGAGGCTTGATAAAGACAGGCAGATGGTACTGAGATGATTTGAGATCTGAAATTTGAGATCTGAAATTATGATATGTCGGCAAGAGTATTCATTGGACAGGATAGTAATCGGCAGAAAACAACTGTAAAAACGCTCATCGCTTAATACCTTTGCTGCATGAAAATTATTCCGCTTAGCGAAGGCACGTTCACTATAGATCATTCAAAATTATTTATTCCATTCAATCCGGATGCGGATGATCTTCAGCAAAGAAACAGGGGAAGCCTGCTGGTAGAGATCCAGCCTTTCGTCATCATTACATCAAAGGATATTTTGCTCCTCGATACAGGATTAGGGTTCGTCAATGAAAATGGCATTTTGCAGATCCATCAGCATCTTATTGACCATGGCATCAGCCCCTCTGATGTGACTAAAGTTTTAATGAGCCACCTGCATAAAGACCATGCCGGTGGTATAAGCATGAAAGACAATATTCTTGACCGCTATTTCCTGAGCTTTCCTTCCGCTACTTATTATGTGCAGCAGCAGGAGCTGGATTTTGCGTTGGAGAAAGGGTTGCCTTCCTATATACCTGAAGAGATTGAAATATTAAAGGACGCTGACAATGTTGTTTTTATTGAGGGCAATGGAGAGATTGACGGCTATATCAGCTATGAATTAACGGGCGCCCATTCTCCTTATCACCAGGTGTTTACCATAAGAGAAGATAATGAGATCATTTTTTTCGGGGCGGATGATGCGCCGCAGCTGGGGCAGATGAAAAATAAATTTATTGCCAAGTATGATTATGATGGCAAAAAATGTATGGAGCTAAGGCAGGAATGGTGGAAGAAAGGACAGGAAGATCACTGGACCTTCCTGTTTTATCATGATGTAAAAAATCCTGTCTGGAAATTCTAGTGTTATGTCAAACGTGAAACGACAGACGACAAATGTGAGGGCCTCACATTTATCGTCTCACTTCTCACAAAGAAACAGACAAATTATTGTTGATATAGCACTAGCTTCTCCGGTTATTGGAGTAGATCAGTATATACTGTGCCAGTGTAACTATTGAAGCAATGGCTGCCACTACATAGGTCATGGCTGCCCATTTCAAAGCATCTTTTGCCATAGGATACTCCTGCGCGCTGGTAACATTGGTATGCTGCAACCATGCCAGCGCCCGTTTGCTCGCATCAAACTCTACAGGAAGCGTTATTACCGAAAAAATGGTAGTGAGCGCAAAGAGAATAATGCCTATCAGCAAAAGCGACGGGAACACCTTAATAAGTAAAATCCCGCCTATAAGCACCCATTGCACCAGCAGGGAGCTGTATTGTACCACCGGTACCAGCCTGCTCCTCAGCATCAGCCAGGGATAAGAGGTGGAGTGCTGCACGGCATGACCACATTCATGAGCCGCTACTGCAGCGGCAGCCACCGAACTGCTGTTGTACACATCAGGGCTTAGGTTCACGGTCTTATTGAGCGGATTATAATGATCTGTCAAAAATCCATCTGACATATTCACGGTCACATCATATATTCCATTTTCTCGGCTACCTGCCTGCCGGTTAGCCCGCTTGCTATGCCTACTTTGCTGTATCTGGCAAACTTTCCCTTTAGCTGCATGCTCACCAGCATACTGATACCCACAAAAATTAATGAAACGATCCAGATTGAACCCATAATAAAATTTTTTTTCATGTAAACTATATCAAATCTCTGACCATTTCTCAGGGTTAAGGCTAAAGTTTCTTCCCGCTTTAAAAGACAAGCCTTTTTGTCAGCGATCTTGCATTTAGGAAAATATAGCTGACAAATTGGCTTTTAAAATTAATTTTTGGCAATGAAAATTTTTTTTATAAGTATTTGATTTTAAGTTAGTTAATTTGAAATAATGGCTAATGATACCGCCCTAAAAGTTATTCACAGGGACCAAAATTAATTTTGTTATGTTTGAGCAATTTGTAATTTAGTGCAAGAATTTAATGGGTTAGTAAGTACTAAAGGGTCAGCGAAAGTTGACCCTTTAACTTTTTAAAAACCGGCTTTGCCTACTATTTTCATCTCACTATCTTTTCTTCATTACTTATTTAAAAAGGTCAGTCGTATCTCAAGTCATTTGTTGGTTTTTGAGCATTACAAAAAGAAAAATGAATTCATGCAGTACTGTAAGTTGAAAAGTGTGCGGGTAAAATAAGTGTGCAATTCATAACTTATATCTTTCAATCATTTACCCCGTATCTTTAATACATGAGTAAAATCAAGTCAGCTTTTTTTTGTGGTAACTGCGGATATGAATCTCCGAAGTGGGCAGGGCGATGTCCGTCATGTGGTGAATGGAATACATTTGTTGAAGAAGTGGTTGAAAAGCAGTCGAAGCAAACGAACAACTGGAAGAGCTACAAAGACAATGGCGCGAATATTAAAACCATTCCGCTTCATGAAGTAACCGCAGGTGAAGAAAAGAGGATCATCACACAGGATGCAGAGCTGAACAGGGTTTTAGGCAATGGCATTGTTCCGGGAAGCATTGTGCTGATCGCAGGCGAACCCGGCATAGGGAAATCAACATTGTTCCTGCAGAACGGGTTATCGCTGAAGCATATTGTTACCCTGTATGTGAGCGGAGAAGAAAGTGAGCAGCAGATCAAGATGCGGGCCGATCGTTTAAACATCAGCAATGAAAATTTTTATTTGCTTACTGAAACATCAACCCAGGTTATTTTCCAGGAAATAAAAAAGCTGCAACCAGACCTGGTAATCATTGATTCCATTCAAACTTTACATTCACCTTATATTGAATCTTCAGCAGGGAGTGTTTCCCAGATCAGGGAAACAGCTTCCGAGCTCCAGCGTTTTGCGAAGGAAACAAATACTCCGGTATTCTTAATAGGGCATATCACAAAAGAGGGGGCTATCGCAGGTCCGAAGATCCTTGAGCACATGGTAGATACCGTTCTTCAGTTTGAAGGCGACCAGCATTATGTTTACCGTATCTTGAGAACAGTGAAGAACAGGTTTGGCTCTACTTCCGAGCTGGGCATTTATGAAATGACGGGGGCAGGGATGCGGCCGGTGTCAAATCCTTCTGAGATCCTCATCACTCAAAAGGAAGAGCAGTTGAGTGGTATAAGCATTGCGGCTACCCTTGAGGGACAGCGCCCCCTGCTGGTAGAAGTGCAGGCGCTGGTAACCCAGTCGGTATATGGTACCCCGCAAAGAACCAGTAGCGGCTTTGATCTTCGCCGGCTGCAGCTGCTGCTGGCGGTGCTTGAAAAAAGAGGAGGCTTCCATTTCGGGATGAAAGATGTATTTGTAAATATAGCAGGCGGTATCAAGACAGAAGACCCTTCCACAGACCTGGCAATGGTAAGCGCATTGCTTAGCTCGTATGAAGATATCCCGCTTGCCCGGCATATAGCTTTTGCCGGCGAGGTAGGGCTGAGTGGTGAAATAAGAGCGGTTAACCGCATAGAGCAAAGGATAGCGGAAGCTGAAAAGCTTGGTTTTGAAAAAATGATCATCAGCAAATACAACCAGAAGGGATTGAGCAGGCAGCGTTTTAATATAGAACTGGTAACGATGGCGCGTGTGGATGAGCTTTATAAATACCTGTTTTAAGAAAGCAATAGTGATAAAAACAATTTTCCATAGCGTTTCTCATATACTGTTCCCGCATCTGTGCAATGGTTGTGGCAGCGATCTTATCAGCGGGGAGCACCTGCTGTGTATACAATGTGCCGGGCAGTTGTATGAAACAGGTTTTGCGGCCGCGGAAGATAATCCTGTAGAGAAGGCAATGTGGGGCAGGCTGAGATCTGTGTCGGGCATGAGCCAGTACTATTTTTCCAAAGGCTCTTTATTCCAGCAACTGGTACACCAGGTCAAATACAAATCCAATAAAGAGCTGGGGATCTACCTGGGAAAGCTGATGGGATCAGCACTGGCAGCTTCTTCCCGCTTTCAATCCGTAGATGCACTTGTACCGTTACCCCTTTTTCCCGATAAGGAAAGAAAAAGAGGCTATAACCAGTCTGCAATAATATGTGAGGGACTTGCCTCAGCAATGCAATTACCGGTATTGTACAATTTGGTGGAGCGTATACGTTATACAGACACGCAAACGCATAAAACAAGAATGGAGCGCTGGCAAAACGTAGAGGGTGTATTTATTGCCCGCCCGAATGCAATAGCGGAGGGTAAACATCTTTTACTGGTTGACGATGTAATTACTACAGGCGCTACTATAGAAGCCTGTGGTAATGCAATGCTGGAAGACCTTCGGGGCATAAGGCTGAGCTTTGCAACACTTGCCTATGCAAATGCCTGAAGCTGATACCGGTTATTTACTGTATTACATGAGAAGGGTACTTCTATATATAATCATCCTGCCTGCGGTCATTATCTTTTTTGGCTGTAAAAAGACATCTTTTATGATGGATAAAGATGCAGCATTGACCATTACGGCAGATACCCTTTCATTTGATACGGTATTTACTTCAGTTGGATCGGTAACACAAAACTTTACAATAGTAAATCCTAATAACCGGAAATTAAAGCTAAATACAGTCAGGCTGATGGGCGGCAGCAATTCTCCATATAAAATAAATGTGGATGGTATTGCTTCCACGGAAGTACGCGATGTGGAGATCAATGCCGGCGACAGTGTATATGTATTCGTGTCTCTTACTGTTGATCCCTCTTCTTCCGGCACTCCCTTTATTGTGAGCGATAGTATATTGGTTGGATATAACGGGAACGAACGCTATGTGCAGCTTGAGGCTTACGGTCAGAATGCTCATTTCCTGAAAAATTATGTTATTGATGCAGACGCCACCTGGGAGAATGATCTTCCGTATGTAATATCGGGAGGACTGCTTATAAAAGAAGGCGTAACCCTGACCATGGAAAAAGGCTGCCGTGTTTATATGCATGCCAATGCACCGGTGATGGTGGATGGCAGCCTGGTGGTGAATGGCACAAAAACCGACAGCGTCACTTTCGGAGGAGACAGGCTGGATGAGCCTTACCGCGATCTTCCCGCCTCCTGGCCCGGCATTTATTTTAGTGAAAAGAGCAGGGATAATGTGCTGACGCATGCTGTTGTGAAAAATGCTTACCGGGGCATTATCTGCGCAGGGCCTGCGCCAGGCAACGCTCCCAAGCTGCAAATGAATGCATGTATGATTGACAATATATACGATGCCGGTATAACAGCGCTTGGCTCAGGCATAAGCGCCGTAAACTGCCTGATCAGCAATTGCGGTTCTAATATTTCTATCACCGCCGGGGGAACCTATGACTTCACTTTCTGCACTATTGCAAGCTTTGGCAATTCCTACATAGAGCATAAGCAACCGGTGACATATATCAATAACTTTGATGATGCAGGTAATAGCTATCCTCTTAGTACTATATTTAAAAATTGTATTATCTGGGGAGACGGAGGAAGCATAGAGAATGAGGTGGTGGCAGAAAAAAGGGGAGATAGTAATATGGAGGTGCTGCTGGATCACAGCCTGTATAAAGCAAAGTCAATTACCGGCCTGATAACCCTGGAAAACAGCATTGCTAACCAGGACCCTGCATTTGACAGCATCAATACCGCCCGGCATTATTTTGACTTTCATCTGGGTAAAAAAACTTCCCCGGCAGTGGATGCGGGAGTGATCACAATGGCGACTACCGACAGGGATGGCAATCCGAGAGATGACAAACCTGACCTGGGATGTTATGAAAAGCAATAGTTACGATTAACTTAACAGTAATAAAACTTATTAATTTTTTGCATCAATTTTGTACTTTACTCTAAAAACAATAATTATGATACGCTTATTATTTGTTGCAGTCGCTTTATCCATGGTGGCTTCCATCTATGATTTTAAGATAGAAGGGCTGGATGGCAACTCTTTTATGCTTGAAAAATATAAGGGCAAAAAGATGCTGATTGTTAATACCGCTTCCAAATGCGGGTATACACCGCAATACAAAGACCTGGAGACACTGTATAAAACCTATAAGGACAAACTGGTAGTTATTGGCTTCCCTGCGAATAATTTTAAGCAACAGGAACCGGGCACTAATGCGGAGATCCAAACATTCTGTACCGAAAATTATGGTGTTACTTTCCCCATGTCTGCCAAGGTATCGGTGAAAGGAAACGACATTGATCCATTATTTAAATACCTCTGCGATGAAGCGGAAGGAATGGGTATCAAAGACCCGATAAAATGGAATTTTACCAAATTCCTGATTGACGAGCACGGGAAATTGATCGCGGTGTTTCCCAGCAAAGTCAATCCCATGAGCGAGGAAGTGCTGAAGTACCTTAACTGACATAACACTTATTATTCTGTGAGACGTGAAAGGTGAGATGTGAAAGCTCATTTCACAGCGGCGGGGAATTGCTGCATATACTTAGTTCCCGATGCATTGTGGTTCAAATGGTTTCACGCAGCGGCCGCAAAGAAGAGATCGCTGCGCTCATTGCACCGTAGCAATCGCTGCGGGTATTGTATTTCACGCAAACGATTGAACATTATTTTGGCTATAATTGTCGTTCTGTTTATTTAATTTGGCAGATAAAGAGAAACTTATGTTTGGCATATACAGAAAGCAGGAGAATGGCTTTGATAAAATAGTGCTGAAAAATGATCAGGAAGATTGTACAATAGAGATAATTCCTTCCTGCGGGGCAATGCTGCACGCGTTCGTGATAAAAGATGGGAAAGGAGAAATTAATCTTATTGATAGCTATAGCAGTAAAAAAGAATATGATGAAGCCACCGAATCGACAGGCTTCAAGGGGCTTAAGCTATCCCCTTTCCCCTGCAGGATAAACAAAGGCAGCTATATCTTCAATGGTACAGCCCATCAATTCCAATTTACCATTACAAAAGAACATGCTGACACAACCGGTGCGCAACTGGTATTGCAGTATGATTATGCCGGAAATGTTCCCGGGTTCCCTTTTCCATATACCTGCATTATTACTTATACACTTGAAAAAGACAATACCCTTACGGTATCCACTGTTGTTAAGAATACAGGCGGTTCTTCAATGCCTGTCGCTGACGGCTGGCATCCTTATTTCACATTCGGAGGAAAGGTAAACGACCTGTTGCTCGAATTCAGGTCGGAGGAAATGCTGGAATTTGTAAACCTGATCCCTACCGGTAAAACCATTCCTTTCCCGGATTTCGTGCGGCCGGCGCTGATTGATGGCAGGGAAATAGATAATTCTTTTGTGCTGGATTTTTCACAGCCGCAACCCATGTGCATACTCCGCGACCCGGCAAGCCAACGGCAACTGGAAATATACCCCCAAAAGGAATATCCTTACCTGCAGATATATATCCCCCCGCACCGCCGGAGCATAGCTATAGAAAACCTGAGCGCTCCACCGAATGCTTTCAACAACGGTATAGGATTATTGACACTTGAACCCGGTGAGGTTACTGATTTTTCAACCACGTACAAAGTAAAGTGAGCTGCGCGGTTAAAAGAACTTGAAATCAATGAAACCCTTTACGACAGAAGGTTCTGCACCCTCTCCACGAGCCTGCCTGCCGGCAGGAAGAGGTCCGGGATGAGGCGATTAACTGAATTTCAATCGCTTATTCATATTTGTCGGGCAGGCAATAGTGAAATAAAATATTGAAATGTTTTTTGTGGCAACGGTCGTGTTTATACCCGCACGTATATTTTTCTCTTATCCATCCAGTAGCCTACCAGCCAGCATAACATCATATAGCAAAGGGCAAACAGCAATGAGCCCCAGGGACCGGGAAGGATCTTTTGAAATACAGTATTGCTGATGCTGTTGAAAAGGCTGGTTTTGGGACCTGTCTTTATCGTGAAAAGAACGGTAGCCAGTATTTCGGACAGGAGGTAAATAAATAACGGGTTTTTACCGAATACCTGGAAGAAATAAGCGCCTTTGGTCATACCTTTAATTTCGGTCACAAAAATCAATATACCGAGTATTATCATATCAAGCCCCACGGTATATAATACAAAGGGACTGGTCCATAGTTTTTTATTGATAGGGAATACAAAATCCCAGAAATATGCAAGGCACATGGATGCAAAACCTGCGATCATCAGCCTGGTAACTGTTTCAAAATTGTTACCTTTCTTCTGGATAAAAACACCCGCATAATAGCCTGCCACAACGTTGACGATAGTGGGCATGGTGCTCAGCAATCCTTCAGGGTCAAAGGCAACGCCTTCCCCATGGTACAGGTGGCTTTCTCCAAATAATATCATATCCAGCTTATGCCCCGCATTAGTCGTCATATTATAATCCCCGCCCACATACAGGATGATCCAGTACCCTATGAGGAAAATGGCGCTTAATGTCCAGACTGCTTTTTTGGATAAAAAATGGATCATTAATGCTGCTATACCATAGCACAAAGCAATTCGCTGCAGCACGCCCAGTATGCGGGTATTTTGTATAGGGAAAAATTCGTAGCCGCCTCCCTTTACTTCCCTGAAAAAGGGAAACCAGTACATCAGGTAGCCAAGAAGGAAAATGATGAATGTTCTTTTGAATATCTTTCCCAGCACAGTACCGGTGCCAAGCTGTTTGTATTTCGGCATAGAAAAGCTCATGGCGTTTCCCACTACAAACAGGAATGTCGGGAATACGAGGTCTGTAGGCGTAAACCCATGCCATGCAGCATGTAATAAAGGAGCAAAAGGGGTAGCGCCGCTCCCCGGGGTATTTACGATGATCATAAAGCAGATCGTCATACCTCTCAAAACATCCAGTGCAAGGAAACGGGGAGAATCGGGTTTTGTCATAACCAACAGGATTTATACTTTAATATAGATTTTCTTTTTATCCAGCCACCAGGCAATGCCCCAGAAAATGATCACATGGAATATGGCATACAGCAAAGAGCCGTTCATGTTACCAAACAGGGGTGCAAAAACATGATTATACATCCATCCGCCCAATCCTTCATAGCCGTTATCGGCAGGAATGCGCACTAATCCGTAAAGCCTCACCCATACCCCGCTCAGCACAAAAATAAAGAGCGGGTTTTTGCCGAACACTTCAAAAAACCTGCTCCATCCGCCCCTGTGCCCGTTTGCTTCTATCAGATGCAGCAAAGTGGCCAGCACCATTATGGCAATACCGGTCGTATATATTACAAATGAGCTTGTCCATATTTTTTTATTGATGGGGAACACCATATCCCAGCAAAATCCTGTAAAGACAAGCAGTCCCCCGGCTACAAACAAATTAGCGATGATCGTATACCAGGAAGCAGCCATGGCTGTTCCGGCTATTGCATTTTTCTTTTGTACAATATAATCACCTGCAAGATAGCCCAGTATCACCTGCGTGATGGCGGCGATAGTGCTGGGGAAACCTTCAGGATCAAAAGCCACTCCTTCACCGTGATACATGTGGGATTCCCCGAGAATGGCTTTGTCTATCGGTGTGCCAA
>Ga0209922_103622_pt1 | contig 12050 bp, 7 predicted proteins | sample ThiBiot_500_biof_FD_183946 | JGI IMG/M metagenome (GOLD analysis project Ga0209922, IMG submission 183946) | Wastewater bioreactor microbial communities from Cape Town, South Africa - Thiocy_expt_500_biof (SPAdes) | ecosystem: Engineered > Bioreactor > Thiocyanate-remediating > Anaerobic-Aerobic ...
ACCTCATCGTCAAGGGGGACGCCGCCAAGGGCGACGTACTCGGCACCGCGCGCATCGCCGGCATCATGGCCGCCAAGCGCACATCCGAACTGATTCCGCTGTGCCATCCGCTGGCGCTGTCCAAGGTGACGCTGGACATCACCCCGGACGCCAGCCTGCCCGGCTGCCGTTTGCGCGCGACGGTCAAGGTCACCGGCCCCACCGGCGTCGAGATGGAAGCGCTGACCGCAGTCTCGGTCGGCTGCCTCACGGTCTACGACATGATCAAGGCGGTCGAGCGCGGCGTGCGTATCGAAGGCATCCATCTGGTGGAAAAGCTCGGCGGCAAGTCCGGCCACTATCGCGCGCCGAAAAGCAGGAGCGGCAAATGAGTCTCGTGCGCCATGTCTGCCGGAGCGCATCATGGCGCTGATGCCCGCCGCCGAAGCGCTGGCCGCGATCCTCTCCGGCGTTACCGCACTGCCCGAGGAAACGGTAGCACTGCCCGCCGCACATCATCGCGTGCTGGCGCGCGATCTTGCGGCACGGCGGACGCAGCCGCCCGAAGATATGTCGGCGATGGATGGCTACGCCGTGCGCGCCGCCGACGTCGCGACGATTCCGGCGCGACTGACCGTTGTCGGCGAAGCCGCCGCCGGACGGCCCTGGGATCAAACACTGCAAGCGGGACAAGCGGTGCGGATCTTCACCGGCGGCGTCATACCCACCGGCGCCGACGCCGTGGTGATTCAGGAAAACACCGCACGCGACGGCGACATCGTCATTGTCAACGAAGCGTCGAAAGTCGGCCGCAACATCCGTTTCGCCGGCATCGACTTCCGCGAAGGCGACGTGCTGCTTCCCGCCGGCCGCCGTCTCTCGGACCGCAATCTCTCGCTTGCCGCCAGCATGAACTATCCGGAGATTCCGGTGCGGCGCCGTCCGCGCGTCGCGGTGCTGGCAACCGGCGACGAACTGGTGCCGCCGGGTTCGACGCCCGGACCGGGGCAGATCATCCTTTCCAACGGCTTCGCGCTGCGCGCGCTGGCAGAAAACGAAGGCGCCGAGACGATCGATCTCGGCATCGCGGCCGATACCATCGAGTCCACCACCGCGGCGATCCGTGCCGCCCGCGACAGTGCTGCCGACATTCTCATCAGCACCGGAGGCGCATCGGTCGGCGATCACGACCTGATGAACGTCGCGCTGACGGCCGAAGGCGTCGAGATGGCGTTCTGGAAGATCGCGCTGCGCCCCGGCAAGCCGATGATGCATGGCCGCCTCGGACCAATGCGCGTGATCGGCCTGCCCGGCAACCCGGTGTCGTCCTACGTCTGCGCCTTCCTGTTCATGGTGCCGTTGATTCGTGCCCTTTCCGGCCGGACCGATGTCCATCACACCATCGAACACGCCGTTGTCGGCAAGGATCTCGCCGCCAACGATCAACGGCAGGACTATCTTCGCGCGCGCCTCGACGTGCGCGACGACGGCGTCACCGTCGCGACGCCCGTGAACCATCAGGACAGTTCGCTGCTGGCCAATCTCTCTGTGGCGCAGGGACTTCTCATCCGTGCGCCGCATGCCGCAGCCGCCGCTGCCGGCTCGACATGCCCGTTCATACGGTTGCCCGGCTAATCGATTTCGAATTCCATCGTTGACCGAAAATTAAGGTATTGCGGAACACATATGGAACATATAGTGTCCGTTCATGATTTGTTTCGAATGCTTGTGTCTCAAATGGGATCGCCGGGCCAGCGGACAGGCTGGCTCCAGGCGGCAGGCAATTGATACGGGGGATTAGACTGCGATGCTGACACGCAAACAATTCGAGCTGTTGCGATTCATCAATGAGCGCCTGAAAGACACCGGCGTCCCCCCGTCCTTCGACGAAATGAAGGATGCGCTCGACCTGCGCTCCAAATCCGGCATCCATCGGCTGATTACCGCGCTGGAAGAACGCGGCTTCATTCGCCGCCTGCCCAACCGCGCCCGCGCCATCGAGGTCATCAAGCTGCCGGAGACGGCGGCCAGCGGCAATGCCCGCCGCGGTTTCACGCCCAGCGTCATCGAAGGCAATCTCGGCAAGATCCGCCCCTCCAGCGGTATGGAGAGCGATGGAGAAACCCCGGTCGCCGTCCCGGTGATGGGACGCATCGCGGCCGGTACGCCGATCGAGGCGCTGCAAACGCGCAGCCACACCATCAGCGTGCCGCCCGACATGCTCGGCTCCGGTGAACATTACGCACTCGAGGTGCGCGGCGATTCGATGGTCGATGCCGGCATTCTCGATGGCGACATGGCGCTGATCCAACGCAACGACAGCGCGGACACTGGCGACATCGTCGTCGCCCTGATCGACGAGGAAGAGGCTACGCTGAAGCGCTTTCGCCGCCGCGGCGCGTCGATCGCGCTGGAACCCGCGAACACCGCTTACGAGGTCCGCATCCTGCCGCCGAACCGCGTACGCATTCAGGGCAAGCTGATCGGGCTGTACCGGCGTTATTGAGCGAACCAAGCTCAAGAACGTGGATGGCCAGGACGAGCCCGGCCATGACGGAGAATTAGCCAGCTCGCCTCCGGATATTCACCTTAATCCTCTGCCTGCCGGTCGGCCTCCGAAGGTGTGGCATCGACCGAAGGCGTCCGTGGCGCGCGGACGGCAGCCGTACTGGATGCCACGCCGACTGCTGGCGACCACGGCCGGTTGACGCCCTCGGGCCGGATCGCGGTGATCTCGAAAGCCCGCCCCGTCCGATAGAGCGCCAGCGTGCCCTGCCGCCGCAATCGCTCCTGATCGATCACCAGCGCGGCGCAATCCGCCGGAGCCTGCCGCGAGGTGACGAGAACCGCTGTCCGCGCACAATCGTCCGCCAATGCCTCCGGCTGCAGGACCAGCGCCGCCAGCCTGCCGTCGGCCATTTCGACCACGCAGCCATCGGCATCGCACGACACCCCCTCGGAGAGCGCCGGATGCGCCGCGTCGCGGCTGTCGGCATCGCCCGCGAGCCATTCGCGGACGAGGAAGCTGTCCTTGCTCGCCCGCATCAGATGCAGGCGGCCTTCCCTGCCCCGCACGGCGACGTTGTGGCCGTCGCCGGACACCAACAGGTCCGGCTGCGGCACCAGCAACGCCCAGACCGTGGCGGCCGTCAGCGCCCCCGCGCCAGCCCAGCGCAGCGGCGTCCGCAATAGCCCGAGCAGCACGATGCCAGCCGTCGCCAGCAGCAGCGGGCCGGTTCCGAACGCCGCCATCCGCCCGATGGCGCCGGGCAGCGCGGCGACCCAGACCGTCACCACGATCATCCAGTCGATGCCGAGCCCCATCAGGTTCCAGAACACGCCGTCGAGCCCGAACGGCATCGCCGCCAGCCCCAGCAGACCTGCGGGCATGACAATGCCGGACACCACCGGCATCGCCGCCAGATTGGCGAGCACGCCATAGGGCGTAATGCGATGGAAATGAAACGCCGCGTACGGCGTCGTCGCCAACCCGGCGACGAACGACGCCAGCGCCAGCATCATGATCTCGCGACCGCCCCACAACGCAGCGCGGGCCACCTGCGAATTGTCGGGTGACGCGAACATCTGCGGCATGCCGATCTGGATCAGCGCCACCAGCCCGAGCGTTGCAGCGAACGACATCTGGAAACTGGGATGCACCAGCGCTTCCGGCGCTATCGCCAGTACGATCATCGCTGCAACGGCCAGCGTGCGAAATGTCACCGCGCGACGATCGACCATGATGGCGATCAGCACTACCGCGGTCATGAAGAACGAACGCTGCGTCGCCACTTCGGCACCCGACAGCAGCAGATAGAACGTCGCCGCGGCGAGCGCGGCCGCCGCCGACCACTTCTTGATCGGGAAGGTCACGGTCAGTCCGGGGATCAGCGCCAGCAGCGCACGCACGGCGAAGAACACCACGCCGGCAACCACCGCCATGTGATAGCCGGAGATCGACAGCACGTGCCCGAGGCCGGAAATGAACATCGCGTCGTTGACCGGCGCCGTGATGGCATCGCGCCGCCCGGTGAGGAGTGCCGTGGCAATGGCGCGATTGTCGCCACTCAGCACGGTGCGGATGCGGGCATCGATAGCATCACGCATGCCCTGCATCGCTGCGACGTAACGCAGCCGCCAGCCGCCGCTCTCCGGCGGATCGAGCGTCTTGATCGCGCCCATCGCAAATCCGGACGCGCCGATGCCCTGAAAATACATGTCGCGCGCGAAGTCGTAGCTTCCGGGCCGTAGCGGCGACAACGGCGGCAACAGCCGCGCCTTCAACGCGACGAAGCTGCCGACCGCAGGCGCGGTGCCCTTGCGTACCGAGAGCCGCACCCGTTCAAGCTTCGTCGTCCCACGCGCGATATCCATTTGCGTCACGCGCAGCACGAAGCGATCGGTGCGCTCGCGCTCCTCATGAGTTTCGACAAAGCCTTTGAGCTCGGCTGAATAGATCGGTTGGGCCAGCACGACATGCGAGACGCGCGCCGTCTTCACCGACGCAACCGCGAAGCCTGCGACCGTCGCTGCCAGCATCGCCATCGCGGCGAAGGCCTGCCGGCGCCGCAGCAGAAACGCCGCAACGCCGAGCCCGACGGCGATGATGGAGACCAGCCATGCGACGGGCTCGCGAGCGGCGGCGAAGTAGATTGCGATGCCGCCTCCGAAAGCGATGGGCAGCCACGGCAGCAGGCGGCCGTCGCCAGCCTCCCGTCGCACCCATTCATGCAGCTTGCCGGTCGCCGACGGCCACGCACTCATGGCCCCGGCACTGTCGCCAAGGGGCCGTGCGCCGTCCTGTGTCGGCCAGGTTTGTGCCCTGGCTCTCCCTTTGCCCCGCTCCGCCACCGCGCGCGATCCTCAAACGCCCGGTCTCAGATTGGAGCAATTGGCGCGCGTCAGCAATAAGCGCGTAAAGCTATAGGGAACGACGCCCGAAACTTACCCCTTGCCGCCGACTTCCTTGGCGAAGGTATCGCGCAAGCCGATGGTGCGGTTGAACACCGGATGCTCCGTTGTCGAATCCGCGTCGCGCGTGAAATAGCCCTGCCGCTCGAACTGCATCACCTCGCCCGGGCTGGATGCGATGACGGCGGGCTCGACGCGCGCGTCGCGCAACACCTCGAGTGAGTCCGGATTGATATCGGCCGCAAAGTTCGCGGCATCCGGTGCCGGCTTCAGAAACAATGGATTGTAGACGCGGATTTCCGCAGGCACCGACGTCGCCGCCGAGAGCCAGTGCATCGTCGCCTTGACCTTGCGGCCGTCGGGCGCATTGCCGCCCTTCGTCGCAGGATCGTAAGTGCAGCGAAGCTCGATCACCTCACCGGCAGCGTTCTTCACCACCTCGCGGCAGGTGATGAAATAAGCGTAGCGCAGCCGCACCTCATTGCCCGGCGACAGGCGGAAGAACTTCTTCGGCGGGTTCTCCATGAAGTCGTCGCATTCGATGTAAAGCTCGCGGCTGAAGGTGATCGGCCGCGTGCCCGCGGCCGGATCGTCCGGATGATTGATCGCCTCAAGCTGTTCGGTCTGTCCCTCGGGATAATTCTCGATGACGACTTTCAGCGGCCGTAACACCGCCATGCGGCGCACCGACGTCTTGTTGAGAATCTCGCGGATGCAGAATTCCAGCATGCCGACATCGACCACGCTGTTGGCCTTGGCGACGCCGATGCGTTTGATGAATTCGCGGATCGCCGCCGGCGGCACACCCCGCCGCTTCAGGCCGGCAATCGTCGGCATGCGCGGATCGTCCCAGCCATTGACATGACCACCGCGCACCAGCTCGGTCAGCACGCGCTTCGACAGCAACGTGTAGGTGAGATTGAGCCGGGCGAATTCGTACTGGCGCGGCTTGGACGGCACCGGCAGCTTGTCCAGCAGCCACTCATAAAGCGGCCGATGATCCTCGAATTCGAGCGTGCAGATCGAGTGCGTGATGCCTTCGATGGCGTCGGACTGGCCATGCGCGTAATCGTAGCTCGGATAGATCGACCACGCCTTGCCGGTGCGCGGGTGCTCGGCGTGAATGATGCGGTACAGCACCGGGTCGCGCAGATTGATGTTGCCGGCGGCCATGTCGATCTTGGCGCGCAACACGCGCGCGCCATTGGGAAACTCGCCGGCCTTCATGCGGCGGAACAGGTCGAGATTCTCCTCGACGCTGCGGTCGCGGAACGGACTGTTCTTGCCGGGCTCGGTCAGCGTGCCGCGCGCGAGGCGGATTTCCTCCTGCGACTGATCGTCGACATAGGCCAGACCCGAGCGGATCAGGCTTTCGGCCCACTGATACAGCTGCTCGAAATAGTCCGATGCATGGAACAGGTTGTCGCCCCAATCGAAGCCGAGCCAATGCACGTCGCGCTTGATGGCGTCGATATATTCCTGCTCTTCCTTGGCGGGATTGGTGTCGTCGAAGCGCAAATGGCAACGGCCGCCGAATTCCTGCGCGATGCCGAAATTGAGCGCGATGGATTTGGCGTGGCCGATATGCAGGTAGCCGTTCGGTTCCGGCGGGAAACGCGTCACGATCTGCGGGTACTTTTTCGCGTCGAGATCAGCCTGCACGATATCGCGAATGAAATCGCGCCCTGCGTCTGCCTGCTCCAATTCTACCGTCATTCTGATGTCCTGCTGCCGATCCGGCGCACTATCGCTTGAGCACAATCTTGCGGAAAACCGGTGTCCACGTTTCCGGATCGTGCTCTATCTGCCAAATTCGACGGTCCCAGCCAACCCCACAAGGGAGGCTTTAGTTATGCGCCGTTCCTGCTATACACCGTTCGCGCTGCCCCGGCCCGCTCCCGTTCCTCTATTCCCGGCATCATGACCAAACCTGTCGTTACGCGTTTCGCTCCCTCGCCCACCGGTTTCCTCCATATTGGCGGCGCACGCACCGCGCTGTTCAACTGGCTTTATGCGCGCGGCCACGGCGGCAAGATGCTGCTGCGAATCGAGGACACCGACCGCGAGCGCTCGACCAAGGCGGCGATCGACGCCATTCTCGACGGCCTGCAGTGGCTGGGCCTCGAATGGGACGGCGACGTCGTTTACCAATACAGCCGCGCCGCGCGCCATCGCGAGGTGGTCGAGCAGATGCTCGCCGAGGGCAAGGCCTATCGCTGCTACGCCACGCAGGACGAACTGACCGCGATGCGCGAGAAGGCCCGCGCCGAAGGCAAGACGCGCCTTTACAACGGCCTGTGGCGCGACCGCGATCCATCCGAAACGCCGGACGGTGTCGCGCCGGTCATCCGCCTGCGGGCGCCGCTGACCGGCGAGACGGTGATCGAGGATCAGGTGCAAGGTCGGGTCGTCTGGCAGAACGAGAATCTCGACGATCTCGTGCTGCTGCGCTCCGACGGCAATCCGACTTACATGCTGGCCGTGGTGGTCGACGATCACGACATGGGCGTCACTCACGTCATCCGTGGTGACGATCATTTAACCAACGCGGCACGGCAAAAGCAGATTTAGCATGTCGCATATCCCGCTGATTCACGGCCCCGACGGCTCCAAACTGTCGAAGCGGCACGGCGCGCTCGGCGTCGATGCCTATCGCGCGATGGGGTATCTGCCGGAGGCGCTGCGCAATTATCTGGTGCGGCTGGGCTGGAGCCATGGCGACCAGGAGATTTTCTCGACGCAGGAAATGATCGAGGCATTCGATCTTCCGGCTATCGGCCGATCGGCAGCCCGCTTCGATTTCGCCAAGCTGGAAAACCTCAACGGCCATTATATCCGCAACAGCGACGATCAATCTCTCGTGAATCAATTCGAGAACATGATCCGCTATCTGCCGGAGAAGGCGGAACTCGCGGCCAAGCTCAACGATACCACCCGGGCGCAACTGCTGCGCGCAATGCCGGGGCTGAAGGAGCGCGCCAAGACGCTGGTCGATCTGGTCGACAGCGCAGCCTTCATTTTTGCCAACCGGCCGCTGGCCATGGAAGCCAAGGCCGCCGCCCTGCTCACACCGGAGACGCGCGGCCTGATCGCCCAGCTTCGGCTGGCGCTGGCACAGGTCAAGGAGTGGAGCGCCGCAACAACTGAAGCAGCGATGCGTGCTTTTGCGGAACAAAATAACCTGAAACTGGGCTCCGTCGCCCAGCCGCTCCGCGTCGCGCTGACCGGGAAAACCACCTCGCCCGGGATCTTCGACGTGCTCGCCGTTCTCGGCCGGGACGAGTGTCTCGCACGGTTGCAGGATCAGTCGCCATCCTGACCTACGAAAGGGGAATAGACGCATCTTGCAGTGCATACTGCAATGCGATACCCCTTTCCGCGGCGCTTTCCAGAACGTCCGGCCGGGTACGCGATCTTGCGGTCGCGTCAAGCCATGCCGGGTACTTACAACGATCGCATCGGGGATTTCACGATGGACGCAAAAACCAACTCAAAATCGGCCACTCTCACCGTCGGTGGCAAATCGTACGACTTCCCCGTCAAGAGCGGATCAGTTGGGCCGGATGTCGTCGATATCAGCAAGCTCTACGCTCAGGCCGGCATGTTCACGTACGATCCCGGCTTCACCTCGACGGGAAGCTGCGAATCAAAGATCACCTATATCGACGGCGACGCCGGCGTGCTGCTGTATCGCGGCTACCCGATCGAGCAGCTTGCTGAAAAAGGCGACTTCCTCGAGACCTGCTATCTGCTGCTTTACGGCGAGTTGCCGAACAAGGCGCAAAAGGCTGACTTCGACCAGCGCGTCACTCGCCACACCATGGTGCACGAGCAGATGGCGCGGTTCTTCCAGGCCTTCCGTCGCGACGCTCACCCGATGGCAGTGATGGTAGCCTCGGTCGGTGCCCTGGCCGCGTTCTATCACGACTCTACCGACATCAACGACCCGCAGCAGCGCATGATCGCCTCGATGCGGATGATCGCCAAGGTGCCGACACTGGCGGCGATGGCCTACAAGTATTCGGTCGGCCAGCCGTTCGTTTATCCGCAGAACAATCTCGACTACGCGTCGAACTTCCTGCGCATGTGCTTCGCGGTGCCGTGCGAGGAATACAAGATCAACCCGGTGCTGGCTGACGCGCTGGACAAGATCTTCATCCTCCACGCCGACCACGAACAGAACGCTTCGACATCGACGGTGCGCATCGCCGGTTCGTCCGGCGCCAACCCGTTCGCCTGCATCGCGGCCGGCATCGCCTGCCTGTGGGGCCCGGCGCATGGCGGCGCCAACGAAGCAGCGCTGCAGATGCTCGCCGATATCGGTTCGGTCGAGAAGATTCCGGAATTCATCGCCAAGGTGAAGGACAAGAATTCGTCGGTGCGCCTGATGGGCTTCGGCCATCGCGTCTACAAGAACTACGATCCGCGCGCCAAGATCATGCAGAAGATGTGTCACGCCGTGCTCAAGGAGACCGGGCACGCCAACGATCCGCTGCTGCCGATCGCACTGGAACTCGAGCGCATCGCGCTGAGCGACCAGTACTTCATCGAACGCAAGCTCTACCCCAATGTCGACTTCTATTCGGGCATCACGCTGAAGGCGATGGGCTTCCCCACCTCGATGTTCACCGTGCTGTTCGCCGTCGCCCGCACAGTCGGCTGGATCAGCCAGTGGAGCGAGATGATCGAGGATCCGGCACAGAAGATCGGCCGCCCGCGCCAGCTCTACACCGGTGCGACCAAGCGCGATTATGTTGACCTGGGCAAGCGCAAGTAAGCGCCCCCGTTCAATACCTTGAACATTCGGGCCCGATCCAACAACTGGATCGGGCCCGTTGCTTTTAAGCAGGACTTGCGGCGCTACACCTGAAGACATTCGTTGGAGGTGTCATGACCACGACCATGGACACGCTGTTCAGCAATGCCCGCCTTCCCGACGGAACGCCGGCCACGATTGCAGTCGCCCAAGGCAAGGTAGCTCACATCGGGCCAGACGCAGGGCAAAACGCGATGGCGGCAAGCACCGTCGATCTCGGTGGGCAGCTGGTCTTGCCCGGATTTGTCGAAGGTCACATCCATCTCGACACCAGCTTTTATGGTGACGTGTGGCGACCGCACCGGCCCTACACAGCCGGCTTCGACGTGCGCGAGCGTGTCGAATTCCAGCGTCAGAACATGGCGGCCGCCGCACCGATGGAACAGCGCGCGCGAAACCAGCTCGAACTGTGCATCACCAACGGCACGACGCAGATGCGCAGCCATGTCATGGTCGATGCCAGCGTCGGCCTCAAGTCGCTGCAGACCATCGCCGCGGTACGCGAAAAGTACAAACACCTGATCGATATTCAGCTCGTCGCCTTCCCGCAGAGCGGCATCCTCACCTGCCCGGGCACAGCCGAACTACTCGATGCGGCGTTCGATCATGGCGCCGACGTGATCGGCGGTCTCGACCCCGCGTCGCTCGACCGCGACGTCAAAGGGCACCTCGATGTCGTATTCGGCATTGCCGAGAAACGCGGCGTCGGCGTCGATATCCATCTGCACGAACCGGACATGATGGGCGTGTTCTCGATCGAGGAAATCGCCGCGCGTACGCGCGCACTCGGCATGCAGGGCAAGGTCGCGATCAGCCACGCGTACGGACTCGGCGATGTACCGCACGATACCGTGCAGCATACCGCCGATCTTCTCGCTAAAGCCGGCGTCGCCATCATGACCAACGCTCCCGGCGCCCGCGCCTTCCCGCCGGTGCTGACGCTGCGCAACACCGGCGTCACCGTGTTCAGTGGCAGCGACAACATTCGCGATAGCTGGTGGCCTTATGGCGACGGCGACATGCTCGGCCGCGCCATGATGCTGGGCTATCGCTCCGGTTTCCTCACCGATGAACATCTCGGCGTCGCCTTCGACATCGTGACGGCGGCCGGCGCCAAAGCACTCGGCATTGCGAATTATGGTCTCACGGTCGGCGCGCCGGCGGATTTCGTCACCCTACACGCCGCGCACGTGCCGGAAGCGGTGGTGGGAGTTCCGAAGCCGCGCTCGGTCTACAAGGCCGGCAAATGCATCGCCCGCGACGGCGCGCTGCTCAGCTGACGCAAATCGCGCGCCGTATCACCGTCGCATCATATCGAGCACAACATCGGCGGCACGCTCGCTCGGCGTACGCTCGCCGGTGGACATGATCGAGTCGAGGCGCGCGAATGCCGCCGCCTGCCGCTCTCGCAGCGGCGTGTCGGCAAGCACCTCCCGCAGCGCCGGCATCAGCTTCTCGGCAGTGCAGTCCTCCTGAATGAATTCCGGGATGACATTCTCGCCGATCACCAGATTGGCGAGGATCACCGAGCTGGAGCGAATGGCACGGCGCGCAATCCACGCCTCGACCGCACCAGCCTTGTAGGCCGTCACCATCGGCACCTGCGCCAACGCCAGCTCCAGCGTCACCGTGCCGGATTTGGCGAACGCCGCGCGTGCCTGGCGGAACGCCGCGCGCTTCGCTTCCTCGCCAACAACGACGCGCGGCTGCACCGGCCAGTCCTGCAGCATCGCAACGATCATCTCCTGCAGATGCGGCATGGTCGGCAGCACCGCTTCGAAAGCAACGTTCTGCTGTCGCAACAAATCGAGCGTCGCGCCGAACACCGCCATGTGATGCCGAATCTCGCTGCGACGACTCCCCGGCAGCACTAATAACAATGGAGGCTCGGCGTCGCGGCGCTGCTGCTCCGACTCGTCGGGCCGCAGATTGGCGATCTGCTCGGTCAGCGGGTGTCCGACATAGGTGCAAGGCGGACCGCCGAGTTGCTGGAGCGATTCCGGCTCGAACGGCAAAATCGCCAGCACGTGATCGACATAAGGCCGCATCGCACGGGCACGTCCCGGCCGCCATGCCCACACCGTCGGCGCAACGTAATCGACAATGCGGATATCAGGATTGCGCGCGCGTACGCGCTTGGCGACGCGATGGGTGAAATCCGGGCTGTCGACAATCACCAGCACATCGGGTGCCGCCTCAAGCACTGCATCCGCCGTCTCGCGAATGCGCCGCAAGATCATCGGCAGCTGCTTAAGGACGGCGGAAAATCCCATGATCGACAATTCTTCGATGGGAAATAGCGAGGCAATGCCTTCGCCGATCATGGCGCGGCCGCCGATACCTT
>Ga0209922_103642_pt1 | contig 12009 bp, 12 predicted proteins | sample ThiBiot_500_biof_FD_183946 | JGI IMG/M metagenome (GOLD analysis project Ga0209922, IMG submission 183946) | Wastewater bioreactor microbial communities from Cape Town, South Africa - Thiocy_expt_500_biof (SPAdes) | ecosystem: Engineered > Bioreactor > Thiocyanate-remediating > Anaerobic-Aerobic ...
TATAATCGTCGATGTTTTCTTCGTTTTATGATTGCTAAAGCTTTTCGAATCTATGATATTCAATTGATCATGAAAATGGGATATTTTATTCGAAATCTTCAACATGAAATTGAACAGATTTATTCACAAACTGATAATTGTCAACCGTTGTCTGTTTATCGAGCACAAAATGTATCATTAAATGAATTGGATAATTTCAAGCGAAGCAAAGGATACATTTTATCATTCAATAGTTTCCTTTCGGCAACTATATTCGAAGATGTATCATTGGAAAATGCTCGTCGAGGACAGAACAATTGTGATACAGTTGGTATTTTATTTCGAATACAGATAGATTCAAGAAATTGTTCAACGCCATTTGTTTGCTTGGAAGAAAATGAAAACAATGAGATTTTGTTTTCGTTAAATGCTAATTTTACTATCGATGCTGTACAAGAGATTGATACGCGTGTATGGAAAATTGATTTAACATTAGTTGATGAAGATGATCGTTATATGAAACAATTCGTCGATTCGATTCAAAGTAGTATCAAACCGAAAGGAGATTTGTCTTACATTGCAGAATTTATCAAAGAACTGCGACGATTCGATGATCAACGAACATTTGCCGATCGTCGAGAACAATTATCTTCTGAACAATGTTGTCAATTTTGATTAGTAACATGTTTTCTATATGTATATAAACGTATCAATGTGCATTATCATTCAATAATAGAGATAAGATCGTACCAAGCAACAAAAGATTGCAAGGACGAACATTTTCTTGTGTACTTCTTTTATTTATTCAGAGATTCCTTATCTAACACTTTATTAGTGGTCGTATATATTAAACCCCTCAGTTATTCTAACAGTTGATATATTTGCAAGACAAAATGAAGTGGGCTTGCTTTCTGATTTTGACTATATATGTTACCATTAACTATGGACTTCTCTATCCTGCTGAAAGTGAAACTAGACAAGTTCGACAATTAGACGGCATTTGGTCATTCCGTCTCGATGAGGCAGGCGCAGGTGAAAATGAAAAATGGTATTCATTACCAAATTTACCGGAACCAACCATTCCGATGCCTGTTCCAGCATCATACAATGATGTGACACAAAATGTTACCATTCATCGTCATATTGGATGGGTTTGGTACGCACGAGATTTCCATATTCACGTTACGGCACCACGTTGGGTTCTTCGATTTCAAGCTGCTCATTATGAAAGTCGTGTTTGGGTCAATGGACAATCAGCAGTCAATCATTCCGGTGGTCATTTACCATTTGAAGCTGATATCACACCATTCTTGCCCGCTGGTGTTAACACTTCGCGTGTTCATGTTGTTGTAGCCATCAATAATACTCTTACACCCACCACATTACCACCAGGTGAATTGCATATTCACAATCCAACATATCGTGAATTAGAAACACCATTTGATTTCTTCAATTATGCTGGTATTGATCGATCAGTTGTTCTCTATTCAACAGCTAAATCATATATCGATGATATTGGAATTGAAACACAGAGTATTGACTTTGATTCACAACATGTAGCTCAATCGGCTACGCTTAACTATACAGTTACTATTGGTGGTGCTCAATCGAATGCTCTTCGAGTTCTTATTCAACTCATCGATGCTACTGGTGTTATTGTTGCTAACAATTCGGATTCACAATCACGATTTGTAGTTGAAAATCCACATTTATGGGAACCATGCGGAATGAATTATACTCATCCATGTACTGAAGAAAGTTATCTCTATACTCTACAAGTAACACTCTACAATGAAGGAGCCTTCAATGACCCAGTTGATGTCTATCGTATTAACCATGTCGGTATTCGTACTATTCGTTTAACTGATTCGAAATTTCTTGTTAATGAACGACCATTCTATTTTCATGGTGCTAATGCTCATGAAGATAGTGATATTCGTGGTAAAGGTTTCGATCATGTTATTCTTGCTAAACACTTCAATCTCTATGGTTGGTTACATGGTAATTCATTCCGAACTTCACATTATCCCTATTCTGATGAATTCTATCATATGGCTGATCGATATGGTATCGCCATTATTGGTGAAACTCCAGCTGTTGGCTTACGAAAACCTAATTATTTTTCGGCAGCAACTCTTGCTCATCATAAACAAGTCGTAACAGAAATGATTAGCCGTGATCGTAATCATCCAGCAGTTCTTATGTGGTCTCTTGCCAATGAACCCCTATCAGAAGCACCTGAAGCCGAAGCTTATTTTAGTGCAGTAGCTAATTTTACTCGACCCCTTGCAGCTGGTCGTCCTATCACCTACGTTATATCTGCCAGTTATAGTGGTGATAGAGGTATTCAATTCTTTGATATGATCTGTATTAATCGTTACTTCGCTTGGTATAGTCAATCAGGTCGTCTTGATCAAATTCCAAGTTTAGTCACTGAAGAATTAGCTAATTGGCGACAACGATTTCCAACTAAACCTATCTTAATGAGTGAATATGGTGCTGATACAGTACCAGGTCTTCATAGTGATCCACCATTCATGTTCACGGAAGATTATCAACGTGACTTCTATCTCGCATATCATCCTTCTTTCGACAATGTTTCATCTATTATTCATCCTGATCGAGGTTTCTTTGTTGGTGAATTACCATGGAATATGTTCGATTTCGCTACGGATCAAAGTGTAACTCGTGTTGGTGGTCTCAATCGTAAAGGTTTATTTACTCGACAACGTCAACCTAAAGCTGCTGCTTTTGTCATCAAAAATCGTTATGAATATTTAGAAACAGTCAAAGTTAGCTTGTAACTTCCTTTTTGTCTGTTCATAAACAGTTAGCATGATTTTTCTAATAAAGATAAAGGAATACTAACAAAGTACACTCGAGGTTAACGATATCTTTATCTACACTAGTTTATTCTTGGTGCAGAAAAAAAGGACATGTCATTGAAAGTGAAATCTTAATTCACGAAACATGATTTCTGTGTGTTGTTTAATCGCATTTGCATGTTGTAATATTGTTACTCAAGGGCTTTTATATCCAATTGAGACAGAAACAAGACAGATTCGATCATTAGATGGCATATGGCAATTTCGACTTGATGAAAATGGAGTTGGTGAAAGTGAACAATGGTTTTCTATGCCACAATTGCCTGAACCAACAATTCCAATGCCTGTACCATCAGCTTTTAATGATGTAACGCAAAACATCACAGTCCATCGTCATATTGGATGGGTTTGGTATGCTAAAAATTTCTACCTACATAATACAGCACCACGATGGGTTCTCCGATTTCAAGCTGCTAGTTATGAAAGTCGAGTTTGGATTAATGGTCAATCGGCTGTTAATCATTCTGGTGGTCATCTACCGTTCGAAACAGATCTTACACCATTCATTACAAGTGGAGGAAATGTTTCTGTTGTTCGAGTTGTTGTCGCTGTGAATAACACTCTTACAACTACATCTTTACCACCGGGTGAACTAGTTATTCATAATCCAACGTATCGAGAATTAGTTACTCAATTTGATATCTACAACTATGCTGGCATCGATCATTCTGTTATTTTATATTCCACTTCGAAATCATACGTTCAAGATATTGTTATCGATACGCAAAGTATTGACTTTGATTCACAACATATCGCAACATCAGCTACGCTTAACTATAGTATAACTATCGGTGGTACAGAATCAAATGTTCTTCGAGTTCTTGTTCAACTCATCGATGCAAATGGTGTCATTGTCGCTAACAATTCGGATTCACAATCACGACTTGTAGTCGAAAAACCACATTTATGGGAACCTTGTGGAATGAACCATACTCATCCATGTACTGAAGAAAGTTATCTCTATACATTACAAGTAACACTGTACAATGAAGGAGCATTCAATGAGCCGGTTGATGTCTATCGAATTCCATATATTGGTATTCGTACTATTCGTTTAACTGATTCACAATTCCTAATCAATGAACGTCCATTCTATTTTCATGGTGTCAATGCACATGAAGATAGTGATATTCGAGGAACAGGATTCGATGATGTTATTCTTGCTAAACATTTCAATTTATACGGATGGATACATGGAAATACTTTTCGAACATCACATTATCCATATGCTGAAGAATTCTATCAACTTGCCGATCGATTTGGTATTGTTGTTATTGGTCAAACAGCAGCCATAGGAATGAATCGAGAAGAATACTTTTCAGATGGAATGTTGGCACATCATAAACAAGTTATTGTCGAAATGTTTACACGTGATCGAAATCATCCATCGGTTGTTATGTGGTGTTTAGCAAATGAACCACAATCGAATTTACCAGTGTCGAGACCTTATTTTAGTGCCTTAGTTAATTTTACTCGGCCGATAGCCGCTGGACGTCCTCTAATTTTAGTCACAAATCAGTATGCTAACAATGATCTTTGCATGGAATTCTTCGATATCATTGGCATCAATCGTTATGTTGCTTGGTACAGTGATTATGGACGTTTAGATCAAATAACTAGTACTATTTCACAGGATATCGCTAGTTGGCGATCGACCTATCCAACAAAACCAATTCTAGTCAGTGAATATGGTGCAGATACTATACCTGGTCTACACAATGATCCACCATTGATGTTCACCGAAGAATATCAAACAGAATTCTATGCTGCTTATCATCTAGCTTTTGACAATGTTTCATCGCTTCTACATCCTGATACAGGTTTTTTCATTGGTGAATTACCTTGGACGATGTTCGATTTTGCTACTGAACAAAGTACGATTCGTGTTGGTGGGATCAATCATAAAGGTTTATTTACTCGACAACGTCAACCCAAAGCTGCTGCTTTTCTTCTCAAACATCGCTATGAACAATTCGAGTATGTAACAACGACAATCAAACGAGAAGCATAATTGTTTTTTTTTCCTTTCAAAATCATCAAGTATCTGTTGAAAACTAATAATTTCAAAAAGAAAAGAAAAAATAAGATGATTTTCTTCTCTATCTTGCTTTCGAGTACAACACATGTCCTCCAATTCTTCAAATTCAAGGATAAATACAAAATAAATATTAACATCGAAGAAACAATATTTTTTGCTGTTTAATTGTTTTTTTTCTGATATCTTCGACAACTCGTGTCATATTATTTTATTTTTTTTTGTCGTCACTATTATGCAGATTTAAAACAACCAATTAAAATCCGCCAAACGTAAGTAAGTGAATAAGTGTGTGTTCGTTCGTTCTTTACCTTGTTAAGCATCACATAACTAAAGAAAAAGTTTATGGTCGAATTTAATCATGTATCTATGTGTTTCACTAATCTTCATTTTTCTTTATATTCAATTGATATTTACAAACAAAATCACTAAAGATAGTTCTTTGTTTGATACATGTAATATACCCGAAATCGATTCGTATATTACACAAGGAGAATTTCAAAAGCATTTCGTCGGAAAAGACTTTCGTCTTTCTAAGCCAGTTGTCTTTCGACAAATTCCAATTAATAAACAATTTCGTGAATTAATTAAACTCGATTCAATATTAAAACGATATGGAAATAAACATATTACAGTTACAACAGCTAATACATATTCATATAAGAAACAATCGATGAAATTAAATGAGTATATTCAATTACAAATCGATAAAAATCCATCGAAACAAAGTAAATGGGGAAATGAAACCGTCTACTGGTTTGGTGATGATCTTTTTCATGATCAAACATGGCTCAATCAAATTCTCAAATACTATCAACATCCACCGTATACGGTCGATGATTTCATTCAACCATCGTCAACATTTGGCATGGGCGGACAAGGTACAGGTGTACCTTTTCATTTTCATGGGCCTGGATTTCAACAGATGATCTACGGACGTAAACGTTGGTATTTATCATTGGAAAAACCATCGTTCGATCCAAATGAAACAACGCTCGAATGGGCTATTGAACGGCGATTTAAATCTCCGCAACCATTACTTTATGAATGTACATTAAATCGAGGTGATGTTATCTTCTTTCCTAATTTATGGTGGCATGCAACATTAAATCTTGATTTTGCCATGTTTCTTTCCACATTTCTTAGTCTTTAATAGTAAAAATTAAATTTCTATCGAAGAAAATAATTGTAAATATTTGTCATGAGTCAAAAGTTTTACGTGCATAAATGTCTAACATATCAATTGTAAATTCTTGTGAGTCAGCAAAAAAATTTTCGCTCACTCTCTCTCTCTCTTTCATCACATCTGTTTCTCTCTCAAATAAAAAAACATTAGTGTCATCAACATATATAATCGTTTATTTAGTTTTCTATTTCGTCTTTTATCTCGGCATAAGACCTTTTTTATCATTGTGTCTGTCGGGTCAAATTTTTTTTGCCAACAAAAAAAATGAATTGATGATAGTCACTATGACAGTTGTTCAAATGCTTCGATCCTATTGGTCGATCGAGCAAACATTAAACATATCATCAAGCCTTCATACAGATTCTCTTTCTTCTATTTGTCGCTTTTTGACCGATCATTAGAAGAAATAATAATAATACTAACAACAACAACAACAACACGAGAAAACAGCTGTTTATCTTGGATCTATTAGATTACAAGAAGAAAGGAGGAGAAAAGAAAGTCGATGTTTTTTTTTGCACGACGCAAAAGAAAGTATTTCGTGTACATTTTTTTTCCTTTTCTTTCTAGATTTTTTTTATCGTTTACTTCTTTCTCGTTTTTTCTCTTTTTCTCACAAATAATAAAAAAAAAAGAAAAACAAGTAATCTATTCAAACGAATGTTCACCTCATCTGACCCGAATCTAACTGATTTGGATTTCGAACTTCTTGACGAATTACAACAAAATCAAATCGAAAACGAGTCAATGATTAATGATCTATTATCATCATCATCACCAGCTACATTTCGAATTATCAAGCCAATGTAAAAAAAACAACAAACGTTTTTGTTTTCTCTGCTTCTAACATCGTTTTCTTTTCATAGCAACACAAATAAACGTGCTGGCACGATTCAATTGCGTCGACAATTAGTAGAAAACAAAAACTTGTTCTTTTTTGTCTTTCGTCTAAAAATGTCTTTTGTTTTCTTTCTTAAAGACTGACGATGGAACAAGCAAACAACGTACGCCACCGAATTCGACAGGAACGAGTCTTTCGCCTCTGTCCGGTTCGTATTTAAGTCGACTTTCTTCATCAAATGACAACAGTCCGATTCGTACAAGCAATAGCATACGTTTCACATCGCCTCCGACGGCAAATGTATCAACGAAACCTGTCGAAACAGTGACTTTATTACTTAAACAGACAATAGCGCCTGCACAATTTATACAGGTAAAAAAAATAAATACGCTAAAGATGAAAATAAAGAAAAGACGTCATATTTATTACATATCTCGTGTTTTCTTTTTCTCAAATGAAAGTACATTCGATTAACCTTCGTGAGGAGATCAAAGTCTAATGTTCATTGATGTATTTTCATTTAGACTGCTCCAACACGTTTGGAAAATCCGACGAAATATCATCTCGAACAAATATCACGTAAACAAAATTTAGTTCACGATGAGCCAACAATTCAATCAACTGACGTAAGTCGTCCTATTGAAACTTTCGAAATAACTCGAAAATTTTCTTTACTAGTTGCCTCAACAAATTCAACAAGAGGAATCCTCGCCAGACAGTGAAATAACTTCTGAAGTAAGTTAAGAAAAAATGATTTACAAAATACATTATTTTTCTTCTTTCAGATGGATGATCAATTCAATGATGATGCAAGTGTCGATAGCACACCAAGAGGCATTAATATCACACCTCGAGTAATTTTTTTTTTCAATGAAAAAATATGTGAATCATGCATCGTTTGATTTTAGTTATCAATGACAAGTGACAATCCGAGTTCGATCTATTTGTCATCATCGGCATCGAAAGATCCACTCGATAGTGCCAGTCATCATTCATCATCATGTCCAACAAATATCTTAAGTGCTAAAGCAAAAATCGGTTTGCCTTTAACAGACGATGAATTGCGTTTAGTTATACGTGATCGACAGAAAAAAGATAATCATAATATGAGTACGTTGAGTTTTCTTTTCGATAAAATTCTTCATTCATGATTTGTTTTTCTAGTTGAACGTCGTCGACGTTTTAATATCAACGATCGAATTAAAGAATTGGGAACTCTATTACCCAAAGGAACTGATCTGTACGAATCTTTATCTTTTAATAACATGTAATTTGACTTATTTTTCTTCTTTTGTTGTAGAGATACGAAACAAAATAAAGGTACAATTCTTCGAGCATCGGTCGATTATATTAAAGCTCTTCAACGTGAATATGCGAATATTTCATTAGCTGAAGAACGTTGTCAAGTACTATTCGAGCAGAATAACGTTTTACAAGAACGCATTCGAGTACATATTCTCTCGATATTTGAAAAGAATCAAAAAAGAAAATTTGCCTATTTAGGAATTAGAAAAGAAATGTGCATCAAACGGTATTCCAATCGATCATTCATCGACAAAATCAACACCAGCTATTACTGTTAAGCCAACAAATATTATTAAACAAGAGCCATCATCATTATCATCATCATTAAACAATCCAACGAATCCATTGGTTCCACCATCAACGCCAATCTTTGCAACATTTGATAATTTCCCAACATTAGATTCGTTGAGAGCATACGGCATTGTCGATGAAGATAGTTTCGATCGAAAAAGTCTCACTGGTAATTCAACAACAGCAAACACCAATCTCGAATCACTATCACCATTGACAACACATGATCCGTTCTTATCATCGACCTCGTTTGGCTTCGACAATGAAATGGATATTGGTGGAACATTTTAGTGAACAAGGAAATAACCTGTTCGTTCGTTCGTTCGTTCGTTCTTTTTTGTCTGTCTATAACTGCTCAAACAAAATCTATCCTCTGTGTTTATTTCCAATCGATTTTTACATTTGTACAGAATGTGCAATAAGAGAAAACAAAACGGCTTATTTGTATATGTTCGGTTTCTATAATGTACATATTTTACCTTCTACGTTGTTTATTCTTGCAAAACAGTGCGCGTGAATTATTTTCTGGTGCTGTATATGACAAAGAAAAAAGACGATATATATGTATATAATTACTTTCAATTTGGGGCCTTGTTTCATTTTTTTCTCCTTCTTCTTTTTCTTTTTTCTTCTGACAAAACGCATCTACCTATTCAACCGTGTGATACATACACATATTCGAAATATCTCATCTTCTTCCTTTCATATTCGCCCATTTATCTGTATTTGTTTATTGTATTCATATCCATTGCATCGTTTTGTATATTGTATATATTCGCTTTTTTTTTATATTTAGTTCGTTTCGTTTCTTTTGTATATGACGAACAGTCGTATTTATCAACATTTTCTCTCTTCTTCCTATATTCATAATAATCAACATTACCTTATTTTATTGTGAAAGAAAGAAAGCAAACACTGATATGGATTATATATATATATATATGTGTGTATAATGTGCATGATAGTAGATACTTTAAATAAAGATTAATTCAAAAAAATTGATTTTTTCCATTTTCTCGTTGACTGATTCTGAAATTGACAAGTTCGAATTCGATGAAATATGAATTGAACACATCAAGAAAAAAAACATTTTACAATTGTTCACAAAGAATCGAACAGAATTCAAGGATATTCTCCGGTTGTGATCGAAGAACTTCTCGTGTTAAATAACTCAACAAATCTTCGAATTGTTCAGGCACACGCAAACGTGTATTCGAAATAGAACGCGGCATTTTTCATTTACTCACATAGCAACAAAGAAGATTTCATTAGATTTATTTTCACATACAACACAACAAATAAATAAACTTACAAAGAAAAAGAAATTAGATACATATTGTTTTTGTTATCTATACATTATATTCAGAAGGTTTACTATCGATTTTCGTTTTAAAGCAACGTTGTTTGTTTTGTTTACATTAAACAAATGTATTCGTTGGCGAACCTTTGACAGCTAACATCGATGAATTTGTCATTTCGTAGAAGGGTTGAGCTGTTGGTTGACGAACGAATGGTTTTGGTTCGACATAATGACCTAATTGAGCTAGATCGACAAAATTTCGATTAGCATTTGTCAACGGTATTTGTTGAAAACGATGTGATTGATAGGACATCGATGAATCGCTACATGTCGACGAATCTTCAGTTGAGACAGTGCCAGTCGATGATAATAACGAGAGAATATCTCGATTGGCAGCTGGAACGGAACTCGCTGATCCTGTTGTCGACGATGTTGCTGTCGTGGTAGGATAACGATGAATGTCTAATGTAACTGAATGTTTTAAATGTCTACAAAGCAAAATTAAAATAGAAAAAATTTTTGTCGTTGGCTTTTTTTTCTTTACTTGATCAAATTCGATACAGTTCGTTGTTGTGCACGTGAAACATTTTGTCCGTTAACTTTAACAATATAATCTCCTGGTTTAAGACCAACTTGTGCTGCTGAACTATTTTCTGTTACTTTGCCAACAAACGTCGGACTATCACCGACAACAGTAAAACCAAACGAATCATTGTTACCTCGAGTGATAACAAACTATTTAAAAAAAAACAAACAAATCATATTTAAAGTCACTTTCGATCAAACAAGTGTTTACTTGTCGTTCTGCTAGATCAGCTATATCGCGATTTATTGCCGTGACATGTTTCTCACCATGATCAGGCACTTGTTTATGTCGTAATTCGCCAACATCTTCTTGGAGAATATAAAACCAGCCTCGAATCTATTGAAAATCACAAAAAAACGATCAACTCAAATTTACAAAATAGAAATTTCTCCGTTCTTACTCGTTGTTTTTTCAGCGTATTTCGAATTCCAAATGACAAACAACCTTGTAATTGTGTTTCATTTTTGTCTTGTTGATAATTGTAAACAGAAAAACACAAACGTTTATGTAAATCATCCGTATTAATTTCGAATGTAAATTTTTCATTGAATATCGCTGAACCACTGACATTGGGCACAGCACGTGTATTACATTCCAACGGTTTTCGATCGGGAATTAATGTCATTTTAATGAGAATATTTGTTGAACGTTGATGAATACCTTTAACTCGAACAACTATAAAAACAAAATATGCAATTGAATTTATCAAATCTTTGAAGGTGTTTCTTACTTTTAACTGTGAGATGATTCTCGGATGTGACTAAACTGAGCTGAATGATGCCACGATTTAATTGTAATGGGGATTGTTGTTCGTTCATATTGGAGAGTTTTCGTGTTACAGCAAAACGTGGTTGAATGGGTGAATTTGAACTTGTGCTTGAATCGAGTTCCGATTGGAGTTTATCGTTTTTATGAAGTGTTTTCGACAGAAAACGAACGAGATTTGGTGAATCAAATAGACTACGTCGACGATTAAAATCACTTAATGGTGAACGATTCATTGATATGAAAAATCAATCTAAATGAACGAATTGGTTTTCATTCAATCTGGACATTGATATATTCGTTTTTATTTTATATATTTTCATCAATTCATTTGGAACTAATGACTAGATATTCACTCACCATGTCAATTCGTCTGTCTCTTATTTGAATAGAATGACTGGTGAAGAGAGAGAGAGAGAGGGAGAAAGAGAAAGAGAAAGAGAAAGAGAATGTTCGACCGTTTCTCTATTTCAAATTTTCTTCTTTTGTTAGAAGGAAAGAAAAGAAAACAACGAACATCGGTGAACTTGTGCTGCTGCTGATCGGTCAAACGAAAACAGAGAAAAAGAGAGATATGTCGATGAATGTTTATCGACGCCCAGAAAAACAACATTTTCACAGTTGCTCTATTTGTTAGCTACGTTTGTTTCTAACGAATAAGTGTCAATAATGATTTGATTTCTCACGATAATTAACAGATTTTTGTTAATTGACTAATCATCATAGGATAACATGGATATTTTCATTGACAAATCGTGATCGATGAGAATTGTTCGCAATTAAATTATTTATTTTCTCAAAGAAAAAAAGAAAGACAGAAAACAAAATCTATATGA
>Ga0209922_103644_pt1 | contig 12003 bp, 9 predicted proteins | sample ThiBiot_500_biof_FD_183946 | JGI IMG/M metagenome (GOLD analysis project Ga0209922, IMG submission 183946) | Wastewater bioreactor microbial communities from Cape Town, South Africa - Thiocy_expt_500_biof (SPAdes) | ecosystem: Engineered > Bioreactor > Thiocyanate-remediating > Anaerobic-Aerobic ...
GTTTTCTGTCGTTTTTTCTTCTTTTTTCCCCCTCTATTCAACAGTGCCTAAATACAATATTTGAGTATTTTTGCGCGCATGAATGCAAGATCGATTCGATTAGTATGATGTATCTCGTTCGTCGATAGTCAGAATGCACTGAAATGATTGATGAATTGTGTTTTGAAGGGAAAACTCGAAATTAGGTTTCTGTGTTTTTTTCTTTCTCTTTTTCTCGTTTGGCCAAATGAGATAAGATCACTGATCATCACGATCTTTGAAATCGAAAAAAAAAGAAAAGAAATGCGAATTTTTTTCTTTGTGATATTTGATAGTTTTCTTATCTAGTTTTTTTGTTCTTTATACAATTTGACAAGTTTAATTATACGAAAGAATGTGAACATCAATTTGGATCTACCAAAGAGAGAGAGAGAGAAAGAGAGGGAGAAATCAATAGTTGAGTGATTTTTTTCTCTTTCTTTCTTGTCCGCTTTCATCAGTAGATCAATTCAAACTCGAATGAATTCCTTAGGGATGAAACGCAATTTGCTTTTCCCTCGGTTTTGTTTTCAGAAATGAAAAAAAAAATTTAATAAAACAGAATGTTTCTCGATTTTTCTTCTGCAATTGCGACATTTGATGATTAGAAAGAAGAAATTTATTTAAGTAAAAGAAAAATCAACAAGAATTTTCTCCATGGATTTGCCTATGGTGTTAAATAAAACAAAGTGAGAAATTAATTCAACTGAATACGAATCGATATTTTTGTTTACGTTTTTTTTTTGTCGAAAAATTTAAAATAATGGAAATTTCTTTCTATTTAGTCGCTTGAATCCACTCGTCGTATGCTCGGACTTTGCGAAGAGGTACTCTTGAAAATGATTTTTTGCATGGAAAATATGTTTTTTTGTTTTGTTTCTAGAGCAAAGAAGCCGGTATACGTACATTGGTTATGTTGGATGAACAAGGAGGTAAATAACTTTTTTGATTTATTTTTAATTGCTGACATGGAAAATAATTCATAGTCCGAGAATGAAGACATCTAATGATATAACCACTGTTGTTGTTTTTTCTGTTGTTGTTTAGAACAACTTGATGCGATCGATGCCGGAATGGATCGTATAAATGCGGCTATGAGAGATGCAGAAAAGAATTTAGAAGGTTTGGAGAAATGTTGTGGATTATGTGTACTTCCATGGAAAAGGTAGATTAATAAAAAAAACAAAAACAACGTTGATTGGTTTTGGTTGATCTTTGCTGTTTACTTATCTAGAACAAAGAATGTCGAGAAAAGTGCTGCGTATAGTAAAACATTCAAAGGAAACGAAGATGGAAAAGTAAATTCATCAGGTCCACGGCAAATTGTGGCGCAAAATGGCATGGGACCAGGTTCAGGTTATATTCAAAGGTAGGAAAACACAAAATTATTCGTTCGAAAATAAGAATTTCGATTAAATTAGAATTACGAATGATGCACGCGAAGATGAAATGGAAGACAATCTCCAACAAGTTAGCACCATGATCGGAAATTTGAGAAATATGGCTTGTGATATGGGGAATGAAATTGCTAATCAAAATAATCAAATCGATCGTATTAAAGGAAAAGTAAGATGACTGAAGGAAAAAGAATTTGTTCAGGTGTCTTGACTCAAAATTGTTTTTTGTTTAGACTGATATCAGTCAAATTCGTATCGAAGGAGCTAATAAACGGGCTAAGACATTGTTGAAAAGTTAATTCGATCAAAAGAGAACAAAACAACATTTATCCAACCCCAAATTAATCTCATTTTACATTGTTTTATTCTTTTTTTATTTTTATTCGCGATTATTCGAGCAGCAAGCCAACAAAAAGAATGATCTGCAAGTTATTATCATCTTTCTCTCTTTCCTTACATTCCTTTATTTATTTATTTATTTATTTTTCTTTTCGTTTGTGCAAAACAAAAAAAAATAGTCAAACAGATTTCTATTTTCTTCGACTACCTTGCTTGTCGTTTTGTATTATGTGTGGCCGTTTTTAAATCGCTTGTTCTTTTGCACGACCCTCGACGTTTTTAATTTGTCAAACAATATTCATTCAAAAGCTTCCTATTTTAATATATGACAAATTCAAGTGTGTACGTGTTTTTATTTCCATGTTGTCTGTGTTAGATTCTCCATTTTACGACGCAATGTCATCTTTTTCTGTCTTCGTTTTTGTTTTGGATCTGTTGAATGAAAATCAATGTTATTTATCTGTATAAATATAAAAATATAGAATTATGAAATCGATTTCTTTTTTCTGCAAAATCAAACAGGAAGGAAAAGAGCGAGACTGTGAATAATTTCATCGATGTGCATGTTGTTTTAGTATTCTGGAAACTGTTCGATGGGATTTGCAATTCATCCTCCTACCTGATGAGTTCGCTTTTGTTTTTTTCTTTTCATTCGGATAGAAAATCTTCTTTCGATTAATAAGATTATCAGTGTGATTAAATTATCGAAAAAATAATTTTCGACTCAAGACGCGCTATTTATCTATTTTAATAGTAAAACAAAGTCAATTAATGTGTAAAATTTCTCATCTGTATTTTTCGTTGATATCTCCATGCAAATCGAATTGTCTGATCAGTATTCTCCGGAAGAGATCGAAGGAGCACGTCATGAAATTCTTGAATTACAAAATAATTTAAATGAAATCGAAAAATTATATAAAAATTTCTACTCAACATTAGGCCGTCAACAAACACATTTCGATCAAATTCAAACAACTGTTCAACAAACTGAAATTCATCTTGACAAAGGCTCGAATGATATTCATCAAATCTTACAATTACGAAAAAAACAAGATAAATATCGATCGATTATCATTGTATTTATTCTTACAACAGCTTGTTTCTTTTTTTTCGTTGTTATACTTGTTCTTGTTAATGTTATTAAAACATTTGGATTCAAACGAATCAATCAAAGCAGCCAATAGATAATCGCGTCATATCAGTCCTATTTTCAAGTATAAAAGTAACATAGTATCATTATTTTTCATACTTTTGAAGATTATACAAGAAAATTAAATTATGTCTTTAAGAACCGGTAGCAGCAGCTGTTCTTCTTTTTTTTTTTTTTATCTCTAATCCTCAATTTAGATAGTATTTGTTTTTCTAAGAGCTAAATAAAAAATGATCTTTAAAAACAAAGAGCTTGCCTTGATTAATTCTATGAATAGATGCAAATGTACCAACTAATCATTTGACTGTTAAACTAAATTACGTTAAAAGTTTCGATTTTTATTTCTGTTTTTTTTTGACGTTCTGTGAATAGTAACACTTTTTGTTTGTTTTTTAAATAGACAAAAAAAAATAGAAGAAAGACAAGCAAAAAAAAAGAGAATAAACTATTTATATATAAAATATATACTAATATATGTAAACAACAATTAAGTAGTTAGAAGGAATTCAAGATAACCGATTGCATTAACGGCGCAAGTTGATCATTGGGCAGATTTTTCAAAGCAATTGCTTCTTTTGTTAAACGCCCGAGAGCTTGTGCTTCGATAATCGCTTGTATAAGACGTGAATAGAGTAGAGGTGTTTGCTCGGGATCGAAACGAGCTTCGAAATATTTCCATAGTAGTTCAATAAAAACATTTTGTGCACGAAATACATCGTTATTTTGACAATCAGTTGATTCGAATGAATCGGAACCGTTGAAAAAAATCATAATTAGCATGGCTAATTTGATAATTAAATGATCATGCGAACAAATATCTTGAACTTCACGAATTAATTTCATCGTTCGAATATAAATTTCATCGGAATAACGTCGTAATTCATTTGCATGATAAAAAAAATCATTGGTTGTATTCGGTTCTTGATAGATTTCCGTTTCAGTATTCACACACATACATATATGAAAATACAGAATGGCAAGTAAATTATGTTTCACCAAGGTGAGACGTTCATCTTCATGTAGAGACTAGAAAGAAAGAAAAATATTCAACATTGATTTCGTTTGATAGATCAACTAACACTAAATTGTGGTGTTAATTTGAAAAATGTTATCATTCTTATTGTACTAATTTGTGCTGGCTCATTGACAACATCAGCAACATCATTGAGATTTCTTAACGATGATGAATTATGATTTTTTGTCGCTATAATATTTAGTCGAACGGCACGTGTATAATTTTCGTCGATTTTCGCTAATAATAAACGTTCGTTGAGATCTAATAAACATTTATCATCGAACGAATCGAAAAATTTCAAAATATCGTGATTAGGTTTAATATCAAATGAGAAATCTTGTGAATTCGAAAATGGATCACAGGGATCTTTTTGAGAGTCAGTATTGTAGTCATCGATATAGGTCTTGGGATAGTCAATTGTAGATTGAAATTGTTCAGTTTCGGGAACGGTCGGTGGTGAACTTGATGGTGTAAATGCGAACATTGTCGAATTTTGTGACATAGCACGTAGACGACGATTATCTTCGATTTTCTGTTTTTTCGTACGTTTTTCTTCTTCGGACATGATCCATTCTTTTCTCAAGCCTTTATCGAAACATTTCTTTAATCGGCAAGCTTTGCATCTCTAGAATAAAAACACATCGATCAATGAAATCTATCGATTCGAATTTTTTTACTTTTCGTGTTTCCAATGTAATCAAACAATCGTCAGTGCCGGATCGGCATTTGAATTTACCCTGAAAGAAACTATGCATTTACTTGAATTGTAACTTATGTTTTGATGCTTACGGCATTATTCAATGCATTCCGACGAAAGAAAGCTTTGCAACTCTCACATGTTATTTGATCAAAATTGTATCCTAAACAAAAATACATAGGTTACGGCGAACGTTGTGGACGCATAGAAAGAGGAAAATATGCTTGAGTACGACTTTGGTTTACATACCCATTGCTGGAGCATGGCAAACCACGCAAATTAAGTCATGACGGTCGCGTTTACGAGGATTTAAACTGCTAAATGAACGTTTACGGTGTTGTTGTTGACGCATAGCTGTTGTGTTAATTGTTGGCACTCTATGGTCAGTTTGCATTGTCAATAAATGAGACTTTGTATTTAAAGAATAGTTTGTTTCGTCGACGAATTGACTAATATAGAATTTAAAAAGAAAAAGAAAAACAAACAAATTACATAGATTAGACAGTCGAATTGTAATGAATCAATCATATATGCTTACATATGCGCGCATACTCACATCAACTCAATAATGCTCTAAACTGAGTGCGTTCTTTCTTTTTTTTTTCTTCTTCTTCTTCGTATTATTATTGAAGAGAGATACGAAGGAAAGGAAAGAAAAAAAAAGAGGACAAAGGGGTTGCGCGGGGTTGTCGATGATAGAATCAGAGAAAACGTAGACATAGAAAAGAAAATGAGAGAATAAGAAGAAACCGACACAGTCGTATCAATATGATCATGTGTTGACGACATGCAAAATACTAGTGAAATCTAGTTTTTTTCAAAAAGAAGAGAGGGAAAAAAAACAAGAGAAGAAAAACATTTATGGAAGCACACTATTACTTCATGGGTACTTTCTGTTTATTTTGGGCTATATAGTAGAAACATCGCTATCGAATAGGACCTCTCTTCTCGAAAAATATACTACGATATTTAATTTATGATTAAATAGATGTTCTACATCTTTTTTATTCGTAGATAACGTTGTTTAGTTAGTTTTTACTCTTATTTCAAAAAAGAATTAATTAATATTTGTTCTTCTACATCCGTTAAAGATGAAAAGAATTAGAGTTCAAATGAACGTTTCTTTTTCTTTCTGACAAATAAAAAAAAACGTATGACTTATTTGCGTCATACAACGGTTACCGTTCGTATCGAAAGAAACGTGATTTCTTTCCCTTCGGAAGTGAACCCAAAAAATGACTATGGAAGAATATGAATGCATTTATTAAAAAACAAAACGACCAAGATTAATTGTTTTCTCTTTTTATTTAAAAAAAATATAATACAATCATAACGAGAAAATAAAAGAGAAAAACAAATCAAAATAATATATTTTTAAACGAATATGTACAAACTAAAAGAATACTCGAATAGTATTGCGTCCTATTAAACGCATAGCATCACCGATTTCATTAATGGTACAAGTTGCTCAGCAACACGTGGATCCTGAATGAAATCTCGCCGGGTAAAATATGTTATCCAATGTGCATCAATAGATAAAGTTACTAATTGAAGATAGATATGAACTGTTTTTGTATAACCATATTTATCTTCACAATATTTCCAGAGTAAATCAACGAAGATATTCTGTGCATGATATATTGAAAATATATCCTTAGCTGTTGGCTCGTTTTCTTCTTTGTCGGTCGACAATGTTGAACCTTTGGACAATAGCATAATAATCAAAAATATTTGCAAGAGTACTCGATCATTCATCGATGCATAGACAAGTTTTTGTAGACAATGTGTTGATAGTTCGTATTGATGAAAACTAAAACATTGAATGAAATCTTTACCAGAAAAAACACATTCATCCGTATTGGGCTCATGATATGTGTCTGATGATGGATCATAATTCAATGCTGTACGAATAACTACGAGTGCGAATGTATTGTATTTAGTTAGAATTAATTTATCATGTTCATTTAATTGGCCAAATTCAGGTAGAAGTTTGAAAAATGTTATCAAACGTGTTGCATGCATATTCACTGGGAAATTAATCATTTCAACTGTTTGAGTTAATCGAACGGCTTGTGGATACGACGGAATGTTATTGGGCAATGATGTTAAACGAACTGAATCGGTATAGGCTTGTTGAATTTGATGAATTTTTGCATGATCATCAAATGTTAAGAGAGATTTTGGCGATGATGTTCTTGGACTATTGATGAGAAATGAAAGATTAGCATCTTCATCGAGATTCAATGATTCCGTTTTGATTCGATCCGATGAATCTTCGTAGGATGTCGGATAGATCATCTCGCGAAGTCGCCGATTATCTTCGATTTTCTGTCGTTTAATCGAACGTTCTTCGTCAGTTAAAATCCAATCGGCTCGCATACCTAGACAACCAAAAACAAAAAACAAACCAATCAAACAAAATAAAAGACAAATAGCGACGAAAAACCTTTTTGAAAACATTTTATTAATCGACATGCTTTGCAACGTTTTCTTGTCGACATATTAACGACACATTTGCCATCGCACATTTAAATGTTCCCTAAATGAAAATATCCTATTCGAATGGATGCTTGTTTTTTGTCAAACAATACATACCGGTTTTTTCAAAGCATTTCGTCGAAAGAACGCTTTACATGATTCGCAAGTAATCACATCGAAATTATATCCATGTGCTGAATCTTTGCAAATACTACACATTAAACCATCGAGTCTCTTTCGGCTATTGCTTATTCGTTGTTGTTGTTGCTGTTGAGAATGACATTCGAATGACTCATTCGAAATTAAATTAGAAGTTTTTAAAGTATGTGATTGACGTAGAGTACGCTTTTGATATCGTGTATCATCATCACTCATACTATATAATTTGTAACTAGGCTGTGTTGAATGGCGAATAGTACAACCAACACACTCGTTTGGAGAATTTACAGAGGCAAAGAAACACGACGGCAGACTGAGAAAAGAAAGAAAGAAAGAAAGGAAAGAAACGTCTATACATGCAGTCGTACCTGACGAGAGCGAAAAGGCAAAAGAACGAACGATGAAAAACATAGATTTCCATAATCAACACATGTTTTGCGACTTTTTTTTTAATTTTAATTTTATCAGCATATCAATAGTGAGTTCATTTCGAAAAAATTTTTCTTTTTCTTATCAAAATCATTTCCGTCGTATTGGTTTATCATCAACTATTTCAATATTATTATTTTCACATTGAAAACAAATATTTTTGTACACAAAAAATTTGTAGTTTAATGGGGGTTATAAGAAACAAAGAGACGGAGAGAGAGAAAGAAAAAAGCCATAGGAAATTTCGGGGGTATTGGGATGTAGAACAGAACCAATGAATGTTTCTATTAAACTCGCACAGTCATGCAACCAATAGTCTTTTTTTACGATGTCAGAAAGTAAAAGAAAAACAACAACCATATCCGAAAAATATTGAGAGAAAAAGAAAACGAAGAGAAAAAAATAGCATTTTGCAAATCATCAAACGATTCTGTCGACGTTTTTTCTTTCTGTCTTTCTTTCTTTCTTTCTTTTTTCTTCTTCTTTTTCTTTGAAACAAAATAGATGTCTGTCTGACGTCACTTCGAACTATAAAAAAAAATGTTCCTGATATATGAAAAAAAAAGCAAACTTTCTTCTCTTTTCTCATCCGAATTTGATTAGAACAGTAAACGAATTGTTTTTCTTTTCATTTCAATAGAAGCCAATAAGGAATGAAAAATCTTTGCCATGAGCAACGCACGAAGACAAGAAAATGTAAAGTACATTTAATATAAAAAAAAACTTATAGTCCCGAGTACTATTAGCTACCAATTGATGTCGCTGTTGCTATGAAAGAAAGTGCATTTTCTCCTTTTCTGATTGGATAGAAAATGCCTAAATTTATCCTTGTCTTGCTTATAGTCTTTTTTTTTTAATATTGATGTACTTTTTATTATGCAAGGACAAGAAATGACAAAAAGCACGTTAAACAGTCAGGTATTCGGGTCTGTTAGTTGCAAAACACATTGCATTAATGGTGATACTTGTGATGGATCGATATGATTATGAACGTAATCTTTCAAATGAACGGCTAAACGTTGAATAGAGAAAAGATGTTGAAGAAAATCTGTGAAGATCAAGATGGCTTTTTCCCAACTATAACGATGTAAACAATATTTAAATAATGATTCGGTATATAAACATTGACTTTCATAGACAATCGATGAATTTTTTAATGTTGGCTCATGACTTATATCATAATAGCAGAAGCCTTTGGTAAATAAAATTAGAAGAAGAAAGATTTTGAGAATAATATCATCATTATGAATTGTTTTGCTCATTTTAATAGCAAAATCAGTTAATTGACGATAAAAATATTCGCCAAAGATTTCAATCCAATCTTTGCCTTGAAATATCGGATCTTCAGTATGATTCTCATGGAATGTATCCGTTTCGGGATCATAAATTAAAACAATATGAAGAAAAACAACAGCTAACAGATTATATTTAACAAGCACAACACGATCATCGGAATCGAATTGATTAAATTCAGGTATTTGTTTGAGAAATGTTATTAAACGTATCGATGTGAGATAAGTTGGAATACGTATTAATTCAATTGTTGTATGAATTGGTTGAGTTGCTGGATAGATCGGTACGCCAACAACTTTATTGAAAGTAATCGATTGATTGTAGGCATATTGCACCTGATTGATTCGAGCCCAATCCGCAGATGTTAATTGCAAAATCGAAGAAGTTGTCGTTTGCAATCGTTTGAACTAATAGATGATTTTAGTTTGTGTGTATTTTTAAAACTGAATTACCTTTTTTATGTCTTGTTGCTGTCGATGACAATCGAAAGTATTTTTATTTTTCTGTTTTTGTCGGCGATTTTCTTCGATTTGATTTCGTTTTTGTTGTTTTCTACAATAGATTTGATTACAAATAATCAATCAGACAAATGTGCATGTACTCATCGTCTGTAAGAATCCATTCTTTACGCATGCCTAGAGAAAAGTTTAATTATCCTATAGAAATTCAATTAAATCAGCATGCGTCATACCCATTTGAAAACATTTTTCTAATCGACATTTTTTACAACGTTTTCGTTTCTCAACTGTTACTTCACAATGACCATCACCACGACATTTCAATTTTTCCTTAAAAAAAATACGAAATAAGGTCAAAAAAAATGTTATAGCCTCAATAATTAATATAGGTCGTGTCTATTCTGCGGAAAAATGTATTTGGATTTAATATAGAAGGAATTACAGTTTCGACATTATTTAGTTTTAGTTATCACAGTTCACGGATAAGAAGAAAAATCCTTGAAAAACAAATACGTAAATATTAGTATGATGCGAGAAAAATCATCGTTTCGAGCGCTAGTTCAATGGATGAAGTGTGTCTGAAGTGCAATGAAGGATAAAATAATTTTTTCTTTAAAAAAATTATAAAATATGCATGAACATCCTGACTTGTCATATTGTGTTTTGTCTGTGTCTACTAGACAAAGTGGTTAATTTGACTAGTCTTGTGTAAAAGAAATCTCGAGAAAAACAAAAATGATCTATTTTTGAAAATAAAAAGGTTAGTGTACCGGAGGTTTAAACGCAGTTCGACGGAAAAATGCTTTACATGATTCGCATGAAATAGCATCGAAATTATATCCTAAGAAAAAGCAATAGTTTTAGAAAAAAAAATTCTTTGGTTCGTTTTTATTTTTCATTTCGAATTACCAAATGCATGATCGCCGCAAACAACACAATGTAAATCAGATTTTAAACGTTTCGTTGGCGTTTTTTCCGTTGAATCTTCATTAATATTTACGAGATCAGATTCGAAAAAGTTCGCCATTAAAAATTAAATGATTCAATAACGATATTTCATCATATCTAGAAAAATATAATATACTGTTTTAGTTATTTACCTTGACAGAGACATAACGAGATAGAAAAGCGTATACGCACATGGGTCGAATTTATAACAACAACTTGTCAGATGACTACGCACTTACAAACAAAAAAGAAACTTTCTTTTTTCTCTTCGTTTTCTTTTACGTGATGAATAAGTTTTCTTTAGATTTTCAAGATTACTAAATTTTGGATAGAATAAGACGACGAAGAGAGTGTGTTTTCTCTCAAAAGATTTCTTCGAAAATGTGCATGTTATTTCTAATTAAATGATGGTTTCAACATTTTAAATGAATTCTCTCAAAGAGTATTTAGAGCTTTAGTTGCATTGTCATTCTTTTCTTGACTGATTAACATTATTAACCGAGAATGTTGATAGTTAAATTTAGATCTAGAAGAAAAATAAAACGAATAGATTTCATATTATTTTCATGATTGGTAGAACTATCAATATGTTTGCTCAGAATTGTGAAATCGAAATTTGAATTTTGTTTTCAATTTTACAAATGGCGTTCTTTAGTTTCTATGATACATGAAGTCAAAAAAACATGCAACGCAATTTTTTTTCATCATAATAAAAATGCTAATTATACCGTCACATGAATTCATTTAAAATAAAAGATTAATAAATCATTTTGTTCTATAATTAAAATTTCAAGTATACTTAAGAATTAAATAACTCTCAAAGAAACATATTATCTTGGTACATTCTCTCCTACATCAAGATTAGAAAAAGATCAGCATCATATGATAATAAACAGAAAGTATCAATCGATTGTGTTTATTTTCAAAATGATCATTATTATTTAAGTTATTTTTCTAATTTTAAATTCTATTAAACAGAACTGTGCATGCTATTGTGTCTTTAAAAGGTTGAATAAAAACATTTCAAAGAAATAGGAAACATTATTTGCACCCTCAAGACTGTCATTCTTACCCCATTTAATATGTTGAAATGAAATTTTGTCACACGAAATTCCATTCCATTTTTTTCTCTTATTATGAATCTGAATAGTAATCTCATAAGGGCTCATTCTGATAGATAAAAACATATAGATGGCGCAGAATTTCTATTTTTAGAAAAGAAAAACATGTTTTATCCTTGGACTCAAGTATAAAAAGAACGCGAAAAATGGTATTTTCACCTCGATGATTTGCAATAAAATTGAAATAGATAAAATCGTAATCTTTTTTAAGAATAAAAACAAGTAACGTTCATCGAGAGTCGATTCACTTGACCCTTGACTGAATGTGCTAGTGTGAGCGCAGATAAAAGTTTGAACTAAAAACGATCGACTATACGTATATATGATAAAGTTTCACCATACATCATATCGGGCTCCAGTATTGGTAGTTATCGAATAGCTAGGTCTAAATGATTATAGATATCTGAGAAGGACCACTTTATAGTTTTCTAAAGACAACAATCGACCCGGAAACGTCATATCTGATTTAACATAATCACATCATAGGAAAAATCTCTTTTT
>Ga0209922_103645_pt1 | contig 12002 bp, 15 predicted proteins | sample ThiBiot_500_biof_FD_183946 | JGI IMG/M metagenome (GOLD analysis project Ga0209922, IMG submission 183946) | Wastewater bioreactor microbial communities from Cape Town, South Africa - Thiocy_expt_500_biof (SPAdes) | ecosystem: Engineered > Bioreactor > Thiocyanate-remediating > Anaerobic-Aerobic ...
ACGCGCGATCCGGCCGGCGATTTCGATCACCCGTCGCTCGCGCCCGACGATCCCTTGCGCCGACACCTGACCTATCGGATCAGGCGGCCGCGATAGATCCCGCTCAGGTCGCGGGCGCTAGGCCGCGCTGCAACGCGGCGATCCGCGTCGCGGAGGCATCGGCGGCCCCCTGCGCCTCCGTCACGGCCTGATCCAGCGCGGGATAGGGCGGAGCGAGCGTCATGGCGCGATCGGAGGCGAGTTGCTCCAGATCGGTCAGCACATCCACTTGCCGCGCGCGGGCGGCGTCGAGATCGGCCAGCGCGGTCTGCGCGTCGAGCCACGCGTCGCTTCCTGCCGCCGCGCCGCTCGCCGCCCTGGTCAGTCGCTCGGCCCGAATCGCCCCTTCGCCAAACGCGGTGGTCGCCTGCTTCAGCGCGTCACGCGCAGTGGCGATTCGCGAATCAAGCGTGGGATCGGCCGTGGCCGGTTGGGGAGGGGGGGCTGTCGGCTCGCGGAAATCGAGCTGCTCGCCCGCGCGCGGCAGCAGCGAGGGATAGTCATGCTCGGCGCAAGCCCCGAGCGAAACCGCCAGAGCCACAAGGGGAATGAGACGCTTCATCGCCTTCGTGCTGTACGGAGCGAGAAAAGTGTTCGCAACGCTCTTGCGCAACACGAAAACCCCTTCTAGAGGAGCGCCTCCCAAGCGCCCGTAGCTCAGCTGGATAGAGCATCAGACTACGAATCTGAGGGTCGGACGTTCGAATCGTTCCGGGCGCGCCATTTTCTCCTGAAAAAGCATAGAGTTGCTCGTCCCCTTCGCGGGGATGCCGACCTAATTTTTTGATTAGGTCGGTTTTTAGGTCGGTTCTTCTCTTCGTCCGGTCCTATTCTAGTCCATAGTGTGCCACGCATTCCGAGCATGCGACTGGCGGCACACCGAACGCATGATTCGGGCATCATCACTCCCGCCTCGTCGATTAGGTCGGTGAAAGGGCGTCTCCGCGTCAATTACGTTGGTCGAATGATCTCATCCTTCCGCTCAATACGCGCGGCCGGCGCAGGGCTGCGCTACCGTGCAACGACGAATATGGGCCGGAAATTCAGGAGAGATGGGCTGACCTCACGAAAAGCCGTGATACGGAGCTGGCTCCAAACCAAGGGAAAGGTGACCGTCATGGCACTGGATGATTCATTTACGCTGACCAATGGCGTCAAGATTCCGAAGCTGGGCCTCGACACTTGGCGGGTATGCGATGATGAAGTTGGGCGCACTGCGCGCGCTGCGATCGGGCTCGGCCACAGCCATGTCGACATCGCTTAGGCTTATGAGAGCATAGCGTCGGCGATGGCTTGCGCGCCAGCAGTGTCTCCCGCGAGACGGTCTTCCTAACCACCAAACTGGTCGTGAAGCGAAGACCTTTCAAGTTTTCGCGAACCCTGTCGGTCAGATCTGGTGCGGTGCAATGATGTTCGACTACTTCGGCGAAAAGGATGCAACCGCCGGCGACATATCCGCGATCTAGACGGTCTTTGCGGATCCCGGAAGACGTACCTCGATCTCGGCGGGTTAGCCGACACCGCAGCTTGCGGGAGCACGGTCGCCGCAGCTGTGGCTTGAAGAGTGCCGCCGACCGCGGCGGAGCTTTCCTCTAAGGTAGGCACCCGAACCTGTTTCTGGCCCGTTTGGCTTAAGGGCCTTTGAGCTGGCGTGCGTAAAATCTCCTGGATTTCCACTGGTTGTGTAAATGCGCGACGCCCGAGATGATAGTATTGCGGTTCGGGAATTTGACTGCCGCGGGGGTTCGGCACGAAACCATTTTTATTGCCCGGATGCTCTTGCTTGAGTAAGGTCATTACGTAACGACAGGGGTCGGATGACTGATTTGGCGGCATCTGTTTGGCTCGACCTGTTCTGGTCGCCGGGTCATCTGGTCGCCGACGAAATCCCACGATGACGGCGCGCCCAAGCGCGACTGCGACCGATCAGGATCGGTTCGACAAGCTGACCGAGCGGCAGAAGATATATCTGCGCCATGTATTCCAGCATCGCACGTCCGACGAGATCGCCCATCTCGAAGGGGTGAGTGCGCGCGCGGTCGATAAGCAGCTCTTGCTCGCAAAGGACCTGCTGGGTGCAACTAGCCGCTTTGAGGCAGCGAGGATGTTCGCGGAATTCGAGGCAGGGGTAGAAAGATTCTACCCTGCAAGCATTGCCCCTACCCGGCCGGAATTCTGGCCGCTTCCATTGCCGGTGCCGACCAAGCGGGCGGCGTTGAACACCTTGTCGTGGCGGCAGGTTCTGGCGTGGGGCGCGATTATCGGGATCGTTACCCCGATTGCCCTGACCGTCGCGGCCATGGTGCTCATCGCCCTCTCGTTGCTGTTCGGCATCAACCCGAGGTGAGTGGCGCCGAGGCGCCATCGGAGATGCATATGGAAACGCTCAAGAACACAAGCAGGGTCATCGCAACCGAGCTGCGGCAGGCAGAGCGGTCGATCAATATGGCGCAGCGTGACGTCGCGCAGTTCCTGCTGACGACGCTCGACGCAACCGAGGCGCACAAGCTTTCGCCCGCGATCTCGCTTCGAACCGTACGTGCGACATTGGGCGCGCTGAACGCCCTTGCCGACGGCCAGGGCCAGATGGCGGTCCGCGCGCACCTCAGCGCCGAGCGGGCGGGTCAGGACCTTGGTCTCGACGCGACCGCCTGGGGTTCCGGTTCTCCCAAGCCGGCCCTCGCGACAATCGAAGAGGCGGTGGCGGCTTGATCGCGATTCGGTCCGCCGAATGAGTTCGGGATGGCCCCTCGCGGTGACATACAATGTCGCGCTCCTTGGGGTGTGTTGCTTTGCGTTGGTCCGGGGGGGCCGTCCCGAACGCATCGGCGCATGGATCAACTTGCTCGCTTCCTGCGCGACGAGCGGATTGAGATTGTTGAACCCGCACTTCAATGCACCGGCGCAGGCTGTCATCGTGGCGATCGACCTCGGCGTAACCGTTGGCTTTTTCTGGCTGGCGGTGACCACGATCCGGTTTTGGCCGATCTGGGCATTCGGGTTCGCGGTGGCCAATATCTCGACGAATGTCGTCGGCGCGTGGGTGCCGCGAATGCCGCTCTTCGCTTATCTCACGGGGCTTGGGCTGTATGCGTACCTTGCCCTCGGCGCGTTGTTTCTCGGCACGCTTTCCTTGCCGCGCTTGGCCAGTCCCTGGCTACGTCACGGCGGCCGCGGAATTCAACTTTCGGTGGAAAGCCGGCCCGGTGCCGATCTTGCGACTAATCCAGCAGATAGAGAACGACCCGACGCTCAACGTGACAATTGATGCCACGGGTCCCAAGCATGAAAGGCGTGCCACGGAGCTTGCGGGTTGGATACGCGCCCAGGGCCGTAGCAGCGAACTATGCGTATCAACTTGGCTGAAGACCTCGGCGGACCAATCCTGTCCGCGGCATCGGCGGACGATCTCCATGAGGCGCTCCTGCGATCGGCGCGGGAAATGGCGTTCGACCATTTCGCGCTCTCGCTGGAGATCGGTTCCGGCGGCGATGCGGGGGACGTCGGTGCTGATCCACAACTATCCTCCGTCGTGGGCCGACGTCTATGTCGGCTTCAATCTCGGAGCCAGCGACCCGATCCGGCGCGCGGCCGAGCGCAGCCTGTTGGGGTTTCGCTGGAACGCGGTATCGACGTTGATCCCGGTGAGTGGATTGGAGCACGCGATTTCGATACCGGCCGCCGGCATGGCATCGCGGATGGTTTCACGATTCCCGGGCATTTGCCCGGCTAGGTGCCGGCATCGTGCAGCTTTGTGACCGGGCCGCGCATCGGGTTGCCGGAACCCATGCTGTTGGTGGCTGAGCTGATCGGCGCGTTTGCGATCGCCGCCGCGCGTCGAATTGCGGGCTGGGCGTCTCGGCCGGATCGCCCCAGGCTCACCGATCGCCAGCGCGATTGTGTGCTGTGGGCGGCGCGCGGCAAGTCCGACTGGGAGATATCGCGAATCCTGGGAATCAGCCCCGACACGGTTTCAACGCATGTGAAGGAAGCGCGGGATCGTTACGATGCCCACAAACGATCCTCGCTCATCCTCTGCGCGCTGTTCGATGGCCTGATCAGCTTCGCCGATATCTTCCGATGGCGGGAGAAGGCGTAGTCCAGGGCGCATCGCTCCCCGACCGCCTCCCCATTTCCGGGTATGGGCGGGCTGCCCGAACCGATGTTCTCCTGCGCGTGCGGATAGCCCGCGTGGGAGAGCAAGATGTTGCGAGCGATCGAGGAGCGGCCGGCGATCGATGAGGCTGCGGCGTTGCGGGCGATGTTCCGTGCGCGCAAACAGGTCTTCATTGATCTGCTGCAATGGGATTTGCCGGCGCTGGCTGGCGAGTTCGAAGTCGATCAGTTTGACGATCAGGACGCCGAATATCTGATCCTGAGGGGACGCGACGGAGAGCATCGTGCCTCGGCCCGGCTGCTGCGGACGGATCGCCCGCATCTCCTCGGCGATCTCTACCCGCATCTCTGCGCCGGGCCGGTTCCGTCCGGACCGAGGATCAGGAAGATCACGCGTTTCTGCCTCGATCGTCATCAACGGGCGATCGAGCGTCGCGGCGCCCGTAACCAGCTTGTCACGGCGCTCGCCGACTATGCGCTTGAGAACGGTATCTCCGCCTATACCGGCGTCGCCGACCTCGACTGGTTCAATCAGATCCAGCGCTTCGGCTGGGCATGCGAGCCGCTCGGCCAGCCCGTCCGCCATGACAGCCGCTGGCTGACAGGATTGCACATCGCCATCGAGCTCGAGACGGTCGAGCGATTGCGCCGCGACGGCGTCTATGCGGAGCTGACCTACGCGCTCGCCATGCCGGTGACGGGAGGTGTCCAGTGAAGCTGGTCCCCTCTCTTGAATGCCGTGACGGCAATTGGTCGGCGCAGCTCGTGCGCGATGGCTATTGCATCATCCCGGATGCGCTGCCGCGAGCGGTGATCGGTGCGTTGCAGCGCGATCTCGAGGACGATTTTCGCGCAACCCCGCTGTGTCAGGGACGCTTCTATGGCGAGCGAACCAAACGGTTCGGCAGCCTGTTGCGCCGGTCGGCGCGGGCGTCGGCGCTGGTGATGAACCCGACGATCCTTGCGATGGTCAGGGCCGTCCTGGGGTCGGCTTGCGACCGGATCCAGCTCAATGTCGCGCAGGCGATCGAGATTCACCCCGGCGAGGTTCGCCAGTTTCCACACCGCGACCATGACATGTGGCAAGGCGAAAAAGGGAGCGCATGAATATCTCGTCAATGTGATCTGGCCGCTCTCGCCGTTCCGGCGCGAGAATGGGGCGACGCTGATCTATCCCGGTAGCCACGGCCGCGACGGGATGGCGCGCGAGGATCTCGCCGATCCGATCGCGGCGGAATGCGATCCCGGCGCGGCGATCTGCTTCCTCGGCTCGACCGCACATGGCGCCGGCGCGAACCTGACGGACCTTCCGCGCCGCGCCATTGTCGTGGGCTATTGCCTGGGCTGGCTCAAGCCATACGAGAATCAGTGGCTCGCTTATCCCCGGCGATCGCGCGGACCTTCCCGCGCGAACTGGCCGAGCTGTTCGGCTATGTCCAGCATCGCCCCAATCTCGGCAATTATGAGGGCCAATGCCCGTCGATCCTGCTGAGCGACGATATCCCCGATCGCATCGGGGCGATCGACGCCCTGCGGCCGGATCAGGCGGCGATGCTGGCGAATTTCGCGGACGAGGGTGAGCCATGAGCCCGGCGCATGTCCTCGAACCGACCTATGACACGCTGCGACGTCGGCTGGTCGCCGGGGACTGGCCGCCCAATTGTCGGCTTGAAGCAGCGCGGCTGGCCGAGGCGCTGGGGGTGAGCATCACCCCGGTCCGCGACGCCCTCAATCGCCTGACGGGCGAGCGGCTGGTCGAATCCGAGCCGGGAGAGGGATTTCGCGTGCCGCGCCTCGATGGTGCTGATCTCCGGACGACGTTCGCGTGGCACCATCGGCTGATGACGATGGCGATCCGGTGGCGGGGCGGGCCGCTTCCGGCGATCGAGATTCCGCAGGGCCATGACGGCATCGGCGAGCGCACCGCGCTCTTGTTCGGCTCGATCGCCGCGACGGCGCGTAACGGCGAGTTGAACCGCGCGGTCAGCCAGGCGGCTGCGCGCCTCAATCCTTATCGGCAATTGGAAGCGAAAGCGCTCGGCAACCCCGAAGCGGAGCTTGCCGCGCTCGCAGCGCTGGCCGGCGACCGGTCCCGCACCGCCTTGCTGGCAGCCATCGGCGACTATCATGCGCGCCGGAAAGCGGTCGCCGATCGGTTGGCTGAACTCGTGCGCGGCGATGAATTGTGAGTCCGCTCGATCCGCAGCGCGGAGATGACCGGGCGGTGACAACGCGCGTTGGATGCACGCGCCGACGCCTTTAGCTCCAGCCTGGACATGCGCGCCGGCTGCCCGGTCATGCCTTCCGAGGGAGGCCCGGAAGGCATTGAAGATATTGGGTTGGCAGCGGTGACAGGCAAGACGAACCACTGCCAGATTGGGGCGGACTTCGGCGCGATCGAGAGGCCAGGGCCACGTTTCCAGCGCGCATTGCAGTCGAGCTGCTACGAAACGGAGAACCCGCCCGGCCCGAAAGGGCGCCACGGGCGGAGACAACCGCATGGGGAATGGCCGCACCTGTCCCCATATTGCATTTTCGCTCAGCCTGAATCATGCTCGCACCGTACCGCGACACTCTGGCAGCCGCGGTGCTTGAACAATAGCCAGGCATTATGAACGGCAGACCTGAACGGTCCGCTGGCCGCATTGAAATCATGGCGCCGATTGTCGCCTGGTCGCGGCATGGCCCTGGGAATGCGGCAGACCGACACCGCTCGGGCTGGACGATGCCGCGTAGGGCCGTCTCGTGTCTTCCTCGCCCCTCTCTCCTACCCGGCCGCCGCTTTCTGCGTCATCTGGCTGTCATAACAGCCGATCGGAATTCGTGACGGAGGAGGTCGACTTGCCAGCAGTGCTGACGCTCGAACAGGTATTTCGCTCTGAGCGCGGCCGGTTGCTGCGCTATCTGACCCGGCGGATCGGCGGCGAGCATGCCCCGGATATGGTCCAGGAAGTATTCGCGCGCGCCGCCGGCAGCCAGCAGGCGACCCAGCTTGCCAATCCGGTCGCCTTCATCAGACGCATTACCCGCAATATGCTTATCGACAGGGCTCGCCGAAAGGAGGCGAACAAAGTCGTGCTATGTCCGTTGGACGATGAACGTCATTTGAGCGCTCCCCCGGAGCAGGGTTTGGCGATCGAAGCGCAAGACCTCTTGCGCATTTACCATAAAGCGGTCGCTGACTTGCCAGAAAAGACCCGTGTGGTTTTCCTGCTGAGTAGAGACCAGCATTTGACGAATCGGCAGATTAGCGAGAAGCTCGGGGTCACGGTGAAGGCCGTCGAATATCACATGACGCGAGCGCTCGCGTATCTTGCGACGGTCGTGGAGGCGCATCGATGACGGGGGAATCTGGGCCGGACAACCGCGCATCGAACCGGTTGACCGACGATGCGGCCGTATTAGTTCAACGCGTCCGGAGCGACCCTACCGAGGAAAACCTCGCGGCATGCAAAGCCTGGTGCGACCGAGGCGATGAATATGGTAAGGCATTTGCATCCGTGATGTTCATCGCTCCGTTGACCGACGAGTTGCGTCGTCGCATCGAGACGATCCTGGGTGAGCGCTTTCCGGCACTGGATGGCTTGCCGAGCGGGAATCAAATTGTACCTGCAGTCGAGCGAGCCACGGCAGGTCCGGGACCGTGGGAGAGAGCTCAGCCAACGCCCGGCCTATCACCACCGCGGTCTCGTCGCGCCGGGCGTGCAATATGGATTGGCGTCGGAGCTGCGGTATCGGCGGCGGTCCTGGTGCTGGCGATTGGCCTCGGTCCGGACTTGTCGACGGGATCGCTCCTTTCGCCCGCAAAAGCCGAGATTCTTGAAACCGGTCATGGTGCAATTCGATCATATTCTTTGGCCGATGGCAGTGGTGTGACGCTCGATGCCGACACCCGCCTGGAGATTACGATGGATCACGCCCATCGGCACGCTCTGCTCCGTCAGGGTCGCGCGCGTTTCACGGTAAAGTCGGATCCGCGCCCGTTTACCATCGAAGTTGCAAGTGGCGAGGTAGCGACGGATCAGGGTTCGATCGACGTCCAACTCGATCGAGCGCGTCGCGCCGATATCCGTCTTCGTGAGGGTGCGGCCACCGTTCGGTCGGATGGTCAGGACGCGCGCTCGCTCGTCATCGGTCAGCCGCTCGCCTTCTCGCAGGATAACCCTCGCTCAACGACAGTGGCTTCGCCGCCAGCCGATACGCGCGACTGGCCGACGGGATGGGTCGAGTATCGGACGGTTTCACTGGGGGCGCTCATTGCCGAAGCCAACCGGTACGCCAGGGTGCCAATAGTGCTGGACAGTCCCGATCTGGAGACCTTGCAGGCGACCGGGCGATTTAAGCTCACTGACACCGACACCTTCGTGTCGCGAATTGCGGAACCGTTCGGACTCCGGGTGAGTCGGCGCAGCGACGGGATTCATCTGAGCCGATAGAACTGCAGAGCGTCCCTAGGGTCAGTTCGGCCCTCTGCGTCAACGTGTGGCCCTGAAGGCGAGCCGAGGGCTCGCAGGCAGGGGACGGATAATGACGGGCGGACGGATGAGTGGTTTCGCGATGCTGATGGCGGGCGCGGTTTTGGTCGGGGCCGGGGCTCCAGCATCAGCTCAGGAGCGGGAAACCTATCAGTTCGATCTTCCGGCGCAGGATCTTGGCGACGCGTTGCGGGCGGTAGCAGCCAAGGCTGGACTGGAGCTTTACGCGTCTGCTGGCGACCTGAACGGGGTCGCGGCGCCGACGCTGCACGGCACCTTCACGGCGCGCGAGGCCGTCGAGCGGCTGGTGCGCGGGACCAAATTGTCGGTCCGCTTTGACAAGGGCGCGGTGATTGTCCGGGGGCGATCGGAGGTAGCCGATGCAAATGGCTCGTCCGAGAAGGACATCATCGTAACAGGCACGCAAATTCGCGGTACGCCACCGGCGGCGCCCGTCACGGTGGTTACGGCGCAGGAGATCAAGGACGCTGGACAGGCGGACCTGGGGGAAGTTGCCCGTAGCCTGCCGATGAATTTCGGAGGGGGCCAGAATCCCGGTATCGGGAATACGCAGGGAGCGGCGAACGAGAACGCCAACGTGAATGCCGCATCGACGTTCAACCTCCGGGGAATTGGCCCGAACGCGACGCTAACGCTGCTCAACGGTAATCGTCTCAGCTACAGCGGCGTGAGCGCCGCGGTCGATGTGAGTTCAATTCCCGTTGCAGCGGTTTTGCGCGTGGAGATCGTCGCTGACGGGGCGTCGGCGATATATGGTTCCGACGCAGTTGCAGGGGTGGTCAACATCATCCTGAAGCCCGATTATTCCGGACTGACTACATCGGCGCGGATCGGCGGGTCCACCGACGGCGGAAACTTCCAACAGCAATATAGCATTGTCGGCGGGAGTAACTGGGGCAACGGCGGGTTCATCGCTACATATGATTTCTTCAAGAATACTGCGATCGACGCCGGGGATCGCAGTTACGCCTCTGCGTCCAATTCAGACTCAACACTTTATCCCGCGATCGAGCGGCATAGCTTTCTGGCGAGCGCGCACCAGAAGATCGCGGACGGCGTCACGCTCTCCACGGATTTCATCTACAAGTTCGGCCACATGGATAGCGCGACCGGATACATCCTGAATCAGGCCCTCACTTACAACGGCTTCACTGTCCATCGCTCGTTCGAAACGCTCGGGATCGTACCGACATTGAACGTCGATCTTTCTTCGAAATGGACGATGAAGGTGACCGGCTTTTACGGCACCGATGACACGACCGGCCTGTCGACATTCTATACGAGCGGGTCGCTGAGCCGGCTTGCTCGCGCAGTCTATGACAATCGAAGCCTTGCCTTCGAGGCAAATGCCCAAGGGCCGATTTTTTCCCTCTCCGCAGGCGAGGTTCGTCTCGCGGTCGGCGCCGGCGTCAAAAGCTACAACTTTGTAGCCAATACGGATGCCACGCACGTTCGTCAGACTCGAAACAACTATTTTGGCTACGCGGAGATTTTCGCGCCGCTCGTGTCGCCGGCTCAAGGCGTTTCATTCATACGGCGGGCTTCGATCAGCGCTGCGGTTCGGGTCGAGAGCTATTCGGACGCGGGCAGGATTGCCACGCCCAAGTTTGGCGTCATCTACGAACCATTCGAAGGGCTTTCCTTGAAGGGTTCATGGGGCCGCTCGTTCAAGCTCCCCACGCTTTATCAGCAATATTCCGGATATTCGGCGGTGCTGCTGCCGGTGTCGGGCTATGGGAGCACCTTCCCGGCCGGTTCGACCTACGTCATAGCCCTTGGCTCAAACGATCAGGAAAAGGCGGAGCGGTCTGAGAACTGGGTGGTCACCGCGGAAGTTCGACCTGCGCGCGGGCTCGAACTGTCGGCAAGCTATTTTCATATCGACTATACGGACCGGGTCGCGCCGCCGCTCACCTCCATTGCGGGGGTGCTGACCAATCCGGTCTATGCCAGCTTGATCACCTCCTCCCCGACGGCCAGCCAGATCTCCACCGTCTCCAGTGGGGCAAGCGGGGGCCTCCAGAACGGGACAGGCGCCCCGTTAAATCCCGCCAACGTCGTGGCGATCGTCGATGCGCGCGATCGAAATGTGGCTCGCCAACTCTATCATGGCATCGATTTCAGCGCGCGCTACCATATCGACCTTGGCTCGCAGAGGTCGCTGTCGTTCACAGGCGGCGCGACCTGGCTGGAGAGCTGGCAGCAACTGATCTCCGGGCTTCCGAGAACCGATCTGGCCGGCAGAATATTCTTTCCTCCCCATTTCAAGGGACGCGCCAGCGTCACTTACGTGGGCAGATCCTTCACCCTCGCGAGTTTCGTGAATTACGCGGGGGGTGTCACGGACGCCAGGCGGTCTTCTGCGGTAGAAGTCCATTCGTTGACGACGGTCGATCTGACTGGGTCGATCAAGTTGGGCGGTCGGATGTCCATTTCGGTCAATGCGTTGAACCTCTTCAACGCGAAGCCTGCTAGGATATACACCGCCTCGCCCTCGGATACGCCATTTGACACAACCAACTACTCTGCCGCGGGGCGCTTCCTCGGTCTGACGCTCACCAGAAGCTGGTGACGCAATGCCCGAATATAGGTTGGCGAAGCGGTTGTTGCCGCTGCTCGCGTGCGTCGTCGCCTTCGGCGGCGCCGCGCACTCGGCGCGGGTGTCACCGGACCGAACCTGGACAATTGAGGACATCGTGGAGGCGCCGCATATTGATGGCCTACAGCTTAGCAATGACGGCCGTTTCATCGCATATGTGGTCCGGTCGGCCGATCTGAAGCGGAACAGGGACTTTGCCGAACTGCACCTGGTCGATGCAAAGCGCGGCGGCGATCGCGTTCTTCTCCGTGCCGATGTGATCCGTCAGTTACGCAGAATACCCGGCACGAGGGAATGGAGCGTTCTTGCAGACATTGGTGAGGGGTTGCAGCTTTATCGCATCGACGATCAGGCGGGCCTGCGAACTGTCTTGCGGAAGCGCGACACTGTCACCGTCGGTAGCGTCGACGGGGGCATCCGTGCTATCAAATCAGGTAGCCCATTGAATGTGGGCGTCATGTCCTATGACTGGTCGCCTGATGGAAAGTGGCTTTGGTACACCACCTTGCACCGCGAGATGGACCCGCTTGGCGTCCTGTTCGACCGGGCAGTCGAGAACGCTGAGGTGGGGAGACGGCCCGCGAGCGAGCCCAGTGTCGAATATCATCTGCGCGATGCGCAAGGTCATGATGTGGTCGTTGCGTCCCGGCCAGCCGAAGACCGGATCGCCTTCTCTCTCGGTGGAAATGTAAGCTGGGCGCTGGATGAGGTTCACTTCTTCACGGAGCGCGCGGGTTCGGAGGTTGGGAAAC
>Ga0209922_103663_pt1 | contig 11976 bp, 6 predicted proteins | sample ThiBiot_500_biof_FD_183946 | JGI IMG/M metagenome (GOLD analysis project Ga0209922, IMG submission 183946) | Wastewater bioreactor microbial communities from Cape Town, South Africa - Thiocy_expt_500_biof (SPAdes) | ecosystem: Engineered > Bioreactor > Thiocyanate-remediating > Anaerobic-Aerobic ...
TTGCCAATAATTCGAACGATTATTTTTCAAACGAAATGTTTACAAGATTCGATTATCGAACCAAGATTTGACGTTGATGTAAATCTATCGAAATTAATACCGATTCAACCTCCAGTAGAAGTTTTTCTTGTTCTTCGTTAACTACAAAACAAAAATTGAATTTAGAAAAATTTTCAATTGAATCGATATAAAGCAGGTTTTCATTCGGTGATTGTTTATAATCTCGATGATGAATCACTCTGTGATGGATATAGAAATTGTTCTTGTCTACCATCGATTCTCTCGCATCAGTCTGTTCATTGTGCTCAACAAGTAATTTACGATGAATTATTAATTTCCATTAACAAGAATGAGAAAAAAAAATGTATTTGTAGTTCTATACAGTTGATTCAACAGTTAATAATCATGTTCAAATGAAAATCTATTTCAAATCCTATTTAGTACGAAATGAAACGATTTTTCTTTTGGAAGAATTAGCCAATCGAACTGATTATGAAATCATTCGTAAGAATAATTCAATTAAAAGATAACTTTGAATTCACTCTCGAGAAATTAGATAATCAATGGTCGAATGAAATACGAACAAAAGTTTTGAATCTATTTGCAAATCATTCCGAACCATTGACAGATATCGAAGAGAAAATCTTTCGAATAATTTCAAGTAACAAACAGCTTTTTCTCGGGCCAAATCTTCATTTAAAATTCTATGTACGTAAATCGATATTTTCATTGATGAAATCTGATTACAATTCAAAACTAGGATGAAGGTCTATTTCATTTTCGTTTGACCTATCTTTGGGGTGATCAATTCTGTTTGACAAGTATCGATCTTCCCGTTTGTTTATTTTTTTTTATTTTTCGTTCAAAAAGAAAAACAAATCGAACTTTCTAGATTCTTTTGATTAGTAATACACCGATAATTGCCAGTTATTTATTCAAATATTTTCTTTCGTGTATTTTGATTCTTATTTTGATATTAATTCTCTGGTTTATTTATGTACTATTTGCAAAAAAGAACATATTATCACGAAAAAACAAGATTGTAAAGAAATTTTTCAACCAACGAACGATTTCTGAATATAAAAACATTGGTATTCTCATACAAATCCGTCAACAATCGAATCAATTATTACCGTATCAAGAATTGATTCGAAATGATAACGAAAAGATTCTATTAGAAAAACAACATCTCAAACAACTTGTTAATCAAATCACTAATCTATCGTAATTGATTTTTCAATTGACTATTTTTCACAGTGAACATATCCTGTTACCTGCTGTGATCAACAAGATGTATTCTGTTGAATAGAATCTAGATTAAACTCAAGTCTCATTCGGATTTTCTTCTTCATCTTTTTTGATCGGATATGTCCACTTGGACAAGCAAAGAAAATCAATTGAAGAGTTTGATTAGTTCAATTCATATCTTTAATATATATATATATAAGATCAAAAATTCGATTAGGAAATGAACATTTTTTTTGTTGCTGTTGCTTCATCATGAAGGACATGTTGTCGAGTTGAGCTATTTTCTAATCAACGACACGAATCGGACGTGCCAATTTTTATTTGGTCAACATTTGATCATCAGGGTAAATATTTTTCTACTCAAACAATTTAAATGACCATTAGCAAATGTATACATACACCTCTAATGATCATCACACATCCGGCGATAGAATATTTCTCAATAAAGAGAAGAATTAAAAAAAAAACGTGAAGACAACAACATCCATTAGACATTTACATGCTTGATTACTTTCATATTAGATGGAAGATTCCTTTTTTTTTTCTTCGTCTATTATGAGCACAAGTTGTTTCTGCTTCGTCTTCTTCTTCATTTTTTTTTGTTGTTAAGCATCGATTCGATTCTATATATCTAATAAGCAATTATCGAGAAAGTGTAAGAGAAGTTGTTCTGACAATTGTTCCCAAGAGAGATAGAGAGTTAAGGAGAAAAAAATATGTGTCGAGAGCTTATCCGTTGTCATTGCTTCGGCTCTAATCTTACTCTCGTCTATAATTTAAGATGTTCTCTCTCTTACAAACACGTCTTTTTTTCCCTTCGTATTCTCTATCCAATATGCGTATTAGTAATTTTCATTTCTTATTCATACTACCATCATCTTAGACGATGTCGTCTATTATTTATTGATGCTGGGAGGTAGAAGCAACACTAATTTATTCTCTTCACCTACACAGTCGGGCAGCTTGCCTCATACAACGATAAGTGTAGAGCAAAGCACAACAGGGGGGCTAGATGAAGAGAGAGAGAGAGAAAAAGAAAAAATCAGCGCTCTCTCTATTCCTTTCTGTTTCACTCGATGTTGATCGAGTGGGTCACGGTTCACACTCATTGTCACATACATATCGATTATTTACATGCAGCCAGCGCAAACCCGGTATGGTGCGTTTGACGACAAGAAACGAATGAATGCGTGACAGGGCCAAATCAATCCATCATGTCGGAATACGAACTATTAAAGCTTTAGAAAACGGTGACATTAAAACTAATCGAACATGGCTCCATATTTCTTCATCTATATATTGATATATATATTTATATATATTTCTTTCTTTTTTTTTGTTTTATACAAGAAAAAACGTTTCTTCCCTATTCACTGTGTATATCCATGTCGCGTGTGTGAACAAACAAACGAAGATCGAAAAAAAAAAGAACAAGCCAAAAAAGATGATGATGATGAGGAGGAAGAAAGAACTTATGGAATCAATAGAAAGAAAGAGAGAGAGAGAGATTGTGTATAAAAACGAACAAAACGGCACGAACACACGTATATAGTCGATGCGACAAAATAAAGACAGAATAGAAATTGACAGACAGAGAGAAAGATAGAAACAAAACGGAAAAACGAAGATGTCGTATGAATTGAGATTCAAATAGATTGCACATCGACCGGGCTTGTTGTTGTTGTTATTGATGATGATGGTAGAATGAAGTCAGTCCTCTTAGTTACATATGCTGTTCAGGTGATGGTGGATCAGGTTTCATATATGAATATGGATGATTGCCATTTAGATTTCCATTATAACCATATTGAATAGGTGGTGGTGGCGTTTGAGGAGTGGTACTTGTTGGTGGACCGTAATGATACATGGATGGTGGTGGAGGAGGAAATGGATGATTATAGAGTACATTGGGATCATTCATTGAATAGGATGGATTACAATCTGTTAAGTAGGGTGAAGATGATGATGTTGACGCTCCGACATTGCCCGGTAGAGCCCAACTTGTACCACGAGGTGGTAATGGTGGTGGAAGATTCGATGTTGACGAATTGAGATGCGGATGTTGAGGATGATGAAGATGAGTTAATTTATCTTTTTTCTGTTGTGAATGTAGATGATTTGACATTGATGGTGAATGATGATTATTGTTCGTTGATGTTGTTGATTGTAGATTTTTTGTTTTTCGTCGTGGTCGATATTTGTAATCGGGATGTTCTTTCATATGAATTGCACGTAAACGTTTAGCTTCATCGATAAATGGCCGTTTATCTTCTTCATTTAAACTTTTCCATTCGGCTCCTAAACATTTACTTATAGCTGAATTATGCATTTTGGGATTATCTTGAGCCATTTTTCGTCGTTGACCACGAGACCAAACCATGAATGCGTTCATCGGTCGTTTAACTCGATCGTCGAGAATCTTTTTCGATGCCGACGAATGATGATGATGATGATGAGGATGATGATGAAGACTTGTCGAATGAGAATTGGGCGTTAAGCCGGATGATGATGTTGGCGGTGTTGTACCATCAGGTGATGATGATAGAGGAGATGATGGATCATCTTTCGATGAATTCGAATGAGGTCCACTCATGCCATTCGAATATTGTGATGGTGGAACTTGTAAATGAGGTGGCATCATGAGATTCGCTTGTGAAGGATGTGGATTCATCATCCAATTGGCTGATGATGGTGTTGATGATATTTGTCCTGTTGATGGCATTTGTACGGAAGGATCGTACATGTTTGCATGATGGTACGGTACCTGATGATGTGGATAATGAGATGTATTAAAAGGTAACTCGGCGTTCGAGTCCATATTGTATAAAGACACCATTGCTAATTGAAAGTAAAGTAAGAAAATAATAAATGTCAGTTAGGAAAAAAAGAAGTGATAACATACTTTAAAGAAGAATTTTAAATGATAAAAACACTTAGCATTCCATTGGTTAATGACTGAAGGAAAAAAAGATACCATTAGTATTATTGTGATGGTGGTGGTGATCATCATGATTATCAGCTGTTTATATCTGTTCGGGACAAATGTCATTCTCAATTGTATTATGTATATATATATATGGCAATTACACATTCAATTCATTCATTCATTCTTTTTTTTGAGGTTTTTTTCTTTTTTTCCTTTTTCTTCTTCTCCCCTTTTTTGTTTTCTTCTCTATTGTTATAGAATAAAAGGAAGAACTTTACCTGGTGTATGTGTGTATATGTGTATTTGTTAATAATAAGAAACCGTCATGTTGATGAGATGAATTCAATACAATACAATCGCATCGATACTCAATGTGCCTGACGCCGACGCTCACTCCCGTTTTCTCTCTTCTCTTTCTCTCTCTCTCTCTCTCTCTCTTTCTTTCTCTTTCTATTTTTCTCTACGGATGGGAGCACAATAGAGAGCGAGAGAGAAATTTCTTTCCTTTTTTTCTCTTCTTTCAAGAGAAATACAAGCAATGGATTCGTTTAATATCCTTCTTCAATAACAGCACATGGTTTACCGTGTGCTATTCGAAAGGTGTGAGCGTGTATTGTTCTTTCTCTCTCTCTCTCTGTCTCTATTTCTCTCTCGTTCTTTCATAGCAGCAGCTAGGTCAGATAGATTCAAACCAACGAGCGCGCTATCGTTCGTTTCCTTTTCTTCATTTTTCTTTTCGCAGAACATAACGAAGAAAAAGAAAAGAGAAGAAGAATTTCTCTCTCTTGTTCTCTTTTGCACTCCGCCAATACGCTGTCATCAGACATAACAGTTATTTCGATTGGCGCATGAGACCTCGAATACAGCCAATCATCTAGATTGAGACGTAAAGAAAAATTCATTAGCATATTTTATTGTTTGTTGTTGTTACAATTGACGCGATCACATATATGTATTCATAGAAGAAGAAGAAGAAGAAAAAAGAAATACAAACGACACAAATAATAAAAATCAAAACGAAAAGAAAGAACATTCAATTTGTTTGTAATTTTTTTCTTTCATTCTTCAAACATCGTAGAAATCTAATAGACAAGGCAAAAAGAAGAAACTAATATGCTATATCGACTTATCATATGGATTAAGAAAATATTTTTATCCGACTTATGTTAATAATGCAATGAATACTAACAATAACAACATATTTGTCTAATCTTTAGTAACACTTTTTTGTTTCATGTGTGTTGGATGCATTTAAGGAGAGAGAAAAAACGAGAGGGAAAATGAAACTGAAACGAGATTGAAATTATTTGCCTTTTAGGTAGATAGATAAGAAAACAGCAATTATGCTGATATAATATATATACGTATACGTATGTCAACGATTAAATGTTCATCATATCAAGTGATAACACACGGAATGTTAAACTGCATTTGTCACCCTCAAAATTTTGAAGTGTAATTATCTCTTAATTGTTCAATACGAATAGGTGGCAAGAGAGATACGGACACACATATACGAAAGAAGATATATTTTTCTTTTGGCTTCATAATCTCTTTCACGTGCATGCACTCGAAATATTCTGTTCAATAATTATGGCTTTACTTCCTCTCTTGTCTCATCGTGTTGAGTTACGCAGCAAGAATCTTGTTTCTTTTCGATGATAATTAATTAATTGAATAACCCGTAATTGAGTTTGAACGTGACATACGATCATTTTTTTTTCTTTTTTTTCTCTCTCGACTTATTCTTGATTTGAAAAAACTACGAATTCATCTGTCGAGGCAACAGATGGTGGCGGTGGCGATGATGATCGTCATCATCATCATCATCATCATCATTTTCACTTGTACAGATTGACCCGCCCATATATATCTTGATACGTAAAATCGTTTTTTAATACAAGGACAGACTCGTTCGCGTTTTCTCTTTCTCTTTCTCTTTTTTGTGTGCCTGTGAGTTGCTAACGGGCAGCAACTGTGCTACCTTCCGAGAATATGTACCAAGGCACCAGCAGCATTTCCGTTTGTTGCTTTTTTTATATGTTAATCGAACACAACAAAAAATTGATTGAGCAGAATGAAACAAAAAGAAAGAGAGAGAGAGACCGATTTCTAATCATCAAAATACACTACTCGTTGTTCATTCAAGTATATTTGCCTTCTATTATTCGTGATTTTATTTGCTTAATGCCTTCGAGTATGTTTGTAGACTAAGATTCAGGCATTTTCATTTCATCTGTGTATTCAAACTAAATAAATATCAAATGTGCGACTACCTAAAATGTTTAGAAAAGGAGAAATTCTATTCGATACTACTACTGCTGCTGCTGCTGCTGCTGCTGCTAATAGATTAGATTCCATTGTTCGATCATGACCGATAGTTGAGTTTGATTTAATTTTCACATTGTTCTATTGATTGATCTTTCCCTATAGTGTTAGAAAAAGGTGCCAGATCCGCCCTTAATGAGTTAAGCTCAAGAGGCAACATCGACAACGAGAAACTACGAATTGTTGATATAACATATTAGATGGAAAAAGATATAACTATCTTGTTATTGTTTTTTTTTTCGCTGGCGAATTCAAAACGGATACTGATAAGTATCCGGTAATATGTGTCAAATAAGCAATGAAAGGAAATCACACACACACCTTTGTTTAACGGTACGTGTACGACGTAAGAAAGATCATTTTGACACCTACACGTCGTTCTCGCAGTGTCCATTACGACAATAAATGATGATGATGATGATCGATGTGTACATATTATAGCTTCGTTAATGTGCCCGTTGGCTGCGAGCAAAAGAAGAAAATAGAACAAAACAAAAATTGCAAAGCAATATTTCGATGTACATTACAGTTTGTGTTCATTTAAGCGTATTTATGGGAGACAGCACCTTTATGTACGTATATGTATATATGGGATTGTGCTTGAATGAACATGAGCTATTTTCAATGCGAATGATATCATCCGTTTGATCCATCATTAAGAGAAAGACTATTTCCCAAGAGTAAATGGGTTGGTTCGAGGTAATGAAGCGAAGCCTAAAGGCGGGATCTATGCCATTCGATTATTGACAAAGAATGTCTTTTGTGTCGATTCTTATTCTTGTTTTTTAATTATATAGACAAGTACCTTATCCATTGGCAATATGAATATGAATATGAATATGTTTTTTCTTCATTGATCAAACGAAACTAACCGACAAACATTGGCAATTGTTTCCTGACACAATCATGCACATGCATTCTTTCGTGATATTCAACCGATGCGATATCCTTTTCGTTCGATGTGCGTGACTTAAGGATCAATATAATAAGATCTTATATCGTCTTTTGATGAATATCATAGGTCGATTTTCTTTTGTTTTTTTCTATTCTATGACGACGACGAGAAAGATTGGCACAACGATTCCAATTAAACGGACGTCGTTCGATTTCCTTCCGTTGCTGTCGTCGTTGGTCGGAAGGTGAATGAATGAAAGCAAAAGCGAACGATAGTTCAAGTTGAGAGAAATGAGTATACGAGAAGAATACTTCAACTGATTCTCAAGTAGCAATTTTGCCGTGTTGCTGTCCAGCTCTTGACTTGTGTGCTTGAGAGAAAGAGAAGAAGAAGAAGAAGAAAACGAGATATCATCATCATTGTCAAAGATCAATTTTCTATCGTTCACATAATTTCAAGTGTTGTTTGAGAAATTGGATCGTATTCGAATTCACAAAAATAAAATACAATGAAATAAACATTTGTCACATTTCTTTCGTTCTTCTGTTTTGTTTCTTAATGTCACAACATTTTTCAAATGCTCGCATCATTAGTTTATATATATATATATGTATGTGTGAATGAGAAAGGGAAAAAAAACTTAATTAGGAAAAATTGAATTGTTCGTGCTCATGAACATATCCACATATTCTTTTCCCAATAGAGCACCGATCATTGTCTCGCAGTAATGACAAGACAAGTGAATCGATTGCGTGACTATACGTTTTCTCTAGTGGTCATACATTTTGAGTGACAAACATATTCATCTCGAGATGAAGATGAACGTGATTTCAAGGGTTCACTGTACATGTCAATCATGATCATCTAGTCGATGAATAGAAATTAAAAGTACAAACGAAAAATCAAATTTTGCTTTTTCGTTGTTTGAAAAACGAGACGAGTCTGTCTCGTTCGACAAGACTCGAGTCAATATTGACATATCGTCTTTACTAATCCTTAATTCTATGTATGTCACGCGCTCTAGGCGCAGAGTGAAGGTCGTTGATTTAACACATCTCGAACTCATTATCGGCTTAAGTTGAACAAAAGAAGAAAACAAAATTGTACAATTATCAGTGATCACAAATAAAACATACGCATGTTTAGACTTCTACTTAGTCACGATCAATTAAATTTTTAAGTTTTTAGAACAACACTATGCCATCTATTGATTCAACCCCGAGAATGTCTGACATCTACCGATAGAAAAATGAAATCGAATCTTTCGTTTACAAAACACTTGGAAATCAATCGATCTATGTGTATATGCGTTGTTGATTTTGTTCATCGTGTCAATATTAACATTTCGTTTGTTCTGTTTTCAGTTTTGAAATATATGTGTGTGCATATAGACATTGAAATCTTACCTGAGAAAAACAACATATCATTGATTGTCGTAACGTGATGGCATCGATCATGCCTGTACACAAAGCTAATGCTATGTGACATTCGACTATGGAATTCGTTGGTTTGTTTGTTTAAAATAAAAATCGACAGATCAGAATGCATGTAGAAGCTTTCGTTGTTTCGTTTTACGAATATATGCGCGTATATGATGTTCGAATATAAATATATAAACGATGAATAGAAGTACTTGTCGACAGAACGGTATTCATTGAAAAATACAATATATTCAATTGAATTCAATCGTATTTGTAGCAGTAATGTCTTTCTATATATATTATTTTTCTTCTCTCCGTGCTTTCAAAGCACCCACATACACACGAACAAAAGCCGCTTAGATACGGTTGATTGAAATGGCAGTTACTCTGTCTCTTTCTCTTTTTTTTTCTTCTTTTTTTTTTTATTTTTCTCTCTCTCCCTTCTCTACTTCTTTTTTTTGACCCACATGAGTTGTCTTTGTGTGTCGTCGTCTTTGTTGAGTATAAAGGATACTCTTCACTTCTCCTCCTGTGCGTCCCTTTTGTTCGTATGTCCTCTTCTTTTGAAATCAACACAACAATAACACATCCATATATTCATGAAGCAGTCAAGCAAACGAATGAATGAATAGAATGAATGAATTGAATACATGAATGAATGAATGAAAAAAAAAAAGAATGAAAAGCAAGCAGGAGAGAGAGAGAGAGCAAGAAACAGAAGGAAGGAAGGTTGCCCCATAGCAAATCTACATAATAGTAAAAGACGAATAAAGAAAATCTTTCATCTCGTCTTTGTCTACCTGATCTCAAAGATTGACATAAATCTAGCATGATGTGAAGATGATTGTTCTCTTTTGTTTTGTAGATTTAACCCTCAAGCATTGAATCTACATGAACGAAACGCACACATATTCAGCATTCAATAAAAGAAGAAAGAAAGAACTCATTTATATTGAAAGTTCTTTTTTTATTTATTTCAGTCGATAGATTCAAGAATTCTATATTATCATATTTATTTCTGTTGTTTTTCCATGAGTAAATAAAATACAATTAAATAAAATCAAGCAAAAAAGAAAATAATAATAATAATAAATTTCTATGCATAATAAAATTAAAATCATATCCCAATTGCATAATATCGAGAAATAGGAATTTGTTAGGTTTTTTGTTTTTTTTTCTCATTTGTAAAAATAAATCAAATCACAAAATCGATTGATTACGACGACGAAGGAAAAGAATCAAGACGTAGATAAGCACGAGGCACACGTCCACGTTCCTTCGAATCGACTTTTTCGATGATGATCCAATCCGAATCTGCATCATCGGAGATCACATTGACTGTCTACAAAACAAACAAACGAAATCAAATCGATTATCATAGATTTATCTTTTACTTCTTTAGCAAGAACACTTAATTCATTGGTATCTGAAGCATCATAATCGAATTTGACTATAGCTGTACGGAATGTAATAGGCGGCTGAGATGGTTGTGGTGGCAAAGGTCGAGTATTGGATAAACTTGAATTAGAATTTGATGTGTGTTTGACAAGACTAGATGAGAAATTCATGAGATATTTATTTTTTCCTTCATTAAATCATTGACAAAGAACTATTTACCCAAGTTGTTTGCGTAAATCTTCAAGAATTTGTAATGATTGTTGATGATATTGCAATTCTGATTCGACAAAATCATTTAAACAACGTAAATGATGATTCTAAAGAACAACAAAAAAAAAAGAAAAAGAATTCAAATATTAATCATCAATTTCTATTGTTGTAAATTTACATGCGAATTATTCAAACCATCGAGTAGTAAACGTGTAATTTCCAATTGACGATCGAATTCTGCTTGAGCATGACGTAGTTCCGTATCGGAACTCTTTAAATCGAAAATAAACAAATTGTTAGTTTATTTTCGAAGAAAAATCTCATACATCAGCCATTGCCATTGGCACATTACTATTTGTACTTTTTGATTTCTTCTTTTTAGCTCGAGCTGCATCGAGATCAAGTCGTTTGACTTCGAGTGTACGACGTTCTTTCTAGATGGAGTAAAAAGAAAAAAAATATATATATTAATTTAGTCAATTGTTTTTGTTTTCCATTGTTTGAATAGAATAATAGAAACAACAACATTCACTTACTGTTAATGACTTCATTTCACCCTCGAGAAAACTTTTCAATGGCTGCATAAAATCATTGGCTGCTGATTGAACAAATTCTTTATGAATTTGACCAAGTTTCTGATGGGAATTGCCACATTTAATCAATGCTGAGCCTAAATAAACAAGAAAGTCTTTTACGAAATTTTTTATTGTTTCGAAAGTTTTTTCCGACCATATTGTGTCGATGGACCATAATCATTGCCTGCTTCGTACATACAATGTCCTAATTGTTCATAAATATTCGGCTTATTAATACTTTTCTGATCGAGTTTAGTCAAGATAAAATCTTCTAAACGTTCATCTAGTTAAAACGATGTTTGTAAACAATTGAGAAGACAAAAACAAAAAGAATGATGTTTCTACTTGGATTCGGTTGAAGAACACTTTCAACATAGGACGTGAGTTTTTCTGTCCAAAATTTTGTTCGATCGGCTCGAGATAATAGTTGTTCGAAATGATCATCATATTCAGTTCGATCAGTAACTTGACCGAGTTTCTCTTCTGTAAACTAAAAACAAAACAAAACAATTTTTCGTTCGACAAATTCTTCGATCTCTACTTGTTTAGCTCGTGAAAATAATGTTCCAGCAGCTTTTAGATTAAAATTCATTTTCTTTTTCTTTTTTTTTTGTCAATATTCACGAATAATGCCTAAGAATATATATATAAATGCGTCGTATGTTACCGGAAGAAGAGTTGACTGAGTGAGCAAGCGTGTGCACACACATTTTTTCTTTCGACAGACTTACTCTATTTGACTTAGTTTTTGGCGTCCATAATACACAGAAGGAAAAAAAACAGGAAAAAAAACTAGAATGAGAAACGAGTAGAAAAGACGAAGAAAAGAAAATAGCAGCTTGCAGATGTGACGACGAAAGAAGTCTGTGCCAACTTCGATCGTTATATTTGACTAAAAATAAAGCTAGTCGACATGAATGAATAGATAAGAAGAATAGAAGAAGAAGAAGAAGCAAACAACGAAGTAAATGAAAG